>ENA-OWPB01000011-OWPB01000011.1-human-gut-metagenome-genome-assembly--contig:-NODE-11-length-309435-cov-6.370838_pt1 | contig 309435 bp, 206 predicted proteins | sample MGYA00248260_ERZ651838 | MGnify/ENA primary metagenome ERZ651838 (study PRJEB26924, sample SAMEA4378304) | human gut metagenome | biome: human gut; feature: human-associated habitat; material: faeces... | reverse complement strand
AATGATTTTTCATTCTGATGAGAACGATTTACCTACCTACAGACAAAAAATAACAATAATCTTCTTATCATAAGATATCGATTAAATAAGATTTTACGTATCTCGCCTAAAACACGAAAGGGCGACCTTTCCCGTACAAAACGGGAAAAGCTGCCATCACCAAATTCTTGCGCACAACGTACGCTGAGCTCTACTGCATCCCCGTACGCACCCCAACCGAGATCCGCACCGGCGATAGAAACATAAAAACGGCTTATTAAATGTGTGCTACACAAATTTCAGAGAAAAACAAACAAAAGACAATATATTTAATGCTGTTTTTGTTTTTTATATACAAATATTTTTTAAAAAATAAACCAGCAACAGAAAGCCACAATCCCTTTGTATTAAGAGGGAAAGCTATTCATCTCCGCTTGCCATCGAACGAAATTATGTCTGGCATACTTCTCTCAAACAGTTTGCAAAATCATCCTTCATCTTTCAGGATGTATGACAAAGAGCTATCATATAAAATATTACAGATTCAAGATTTTCTGTAAAGATGTGTTTTTATCATTCCCCCCAACCGGCGCGGTCCAGATTCCGGTAACCGATGGCTTCAGCTATATGAGCCGGTCCGATCTCCTCCCGCCCCTCCAGATCGGCAATCGTACGGGCCACACGCAAGATACGGTCGTAAGCACGTGCCGAAAGTTGGAGCCGCGACATGGCGGCACGTAACATTTCCGTACCGGCATCGTCCAAAGAAGCGTATTCACGCAACAGCTTAGAAGTCATTTGTGCATTGCAATGCACCCCTTCCTGCTCCGCATAACGCTGTTCCTGAATACGGCGGGCACGAACTACCCGCTCACGGATGGTGGCACTGCTCTCCCCCGGAGCCTGACGCGACAATTCGTCAAAAGACAATGGGGTGATTTCGATTTGCAGGTCGATACGGTCAAGCAACGGTCCCGAAATCTTATGTAAATAACGGTGGATCTGCCCCGGAGTACATACGCAGGCCTTTGTGGGATGGTTGTAATAACCACAAGGACAAGGATTCATGGAGGCCACGAACATAAACGAGCATGGATAAGTCACACTGTATTTGGCACGGGATATATTAATCTGCCGGTCTTCCAGCGGCTGACGCAACACTTCGAGCACCGATCTGGAAAACTCCGGTAACTCATCACAAAACAGCACACCATTATGTGCCAGACTTACTTCTCCGGGCTGTGGGTTGGCACCACCCCCGACCAAAGCTATCTGCGAAATCGTGTGGTGTGGTGCACGAAACGGACGCCGGGCGATGAGCGAACTTTCCCGCGCCAATTTGCCCGCCACAGAATGAATCTGGGTCGTTTCCAAGCTCTCGGCCAAAGACAGAGGAGGCAAGATGGAAGGCAAGCGCTTTGCCATCATGGACTTTCCGCTCCCCGGAGGCCCTATCATAATGACATTATGCCCGCCGGCCGCTGCGACCTCAAGCGCCCGTTTCACATGCTCCTGGCCTTTCACATCCGCAAAGTCAAAATCAAACTCTGTCTGTTGGGCATAAAACTCAGCCCGCGTATCTATTTCGGTAGGCATCAAGCCCCCTTCATCATTCAAAAAACGAACCACTTCGCCGATATGGCTCGCTCCATATACTTTAAGCTGGTTGACCACGGCTGCCTCACGGACGTTCTGCCTGGGCACAATCAAATGTTCGAAGCCCATTTCACGAGCCTTGATGGCTATAGGCAAAGCCCCTTTCACCGGCTGCAAACTCCCGTCCAAACTCAACTCGCCGAGCATCATCGTACGAGACAACTTGTCAGGCCTCACCTTTTCGTCCGTCGCCAAGATGCCGACAGCCAACGGCAAGTCATATCCCGCTCCCTCCTTACGGATATCCGCAGGAGCCATATTGACCACAAACTGTTTCGAGGGGAAACGGTATCCGCTGTTTTCTACTGCCGCCACAATGCGCTCGTGGCTCTCTTTTACCGCATTGTCCGGCAAGCCGACCAAAAAGAACTTGATGCCCCTTGAAGCATTCACCTCAATGGTAACGGGTATGGCAGAAAGCCCCCGGACCGATGCACCATAAACCTTTACCAACATGACGACCTGTTTATCGCGATTCAAAAAGTTTCTTGATTTCCGGCTCTATATCCTTCTCGTAGGAGGCACCGGCAGCAAGAACCTTGCCGTCCGCTCCGGCCAACAGGTAAAAAGGAATGGAACGGATACCGAATTGTTTGACCAAAGGACTGTTCCACGACTGAAAGTCACAATAGCTCGTCCACGATACACTGTCCATACGTTCTATTCCCTTACGAGCCGCGTCATTTACATCCAACGAGATACTGACGGCCTCTATTTTACCCCGGTTCCCTTTCAACATCCGTCTGACACGAAATGTTTCGGCTCTGCTCCGACCTTCCCACGAAGCCCAAAAATGAACCAAAAGAGGCTTCCCCCGGTAATCGGAAGCCTGTACCTTCCTGCCATCTTCCAACGTAAAACTAAAATCGGGTAACGAACTGCCCTTTTTCAAAAGCCGACCTCGGTTTTCCACATCGGACTGCCAACTTAACAGTTGTAGATTGTCGGGCTGAGCCTTGCACAATGCACGATAGTGTTTTTTTACGTCCCCTTGTGAAACATCGTCATAGGACAAAAAATACTCCTTAAATAAAAAAACACTTACGGGCGATGAGGGCGACTGCGCGATGAAAGCTGCGGCAGCCTCTCTTGTGCCGGAAAGCCCCTTGTCTTTATTTTCCAAACGAAAAGCTGTCAGTTCCTCATTCGGCTGACTCCCCTTTACTTCCACACTTTTCAAGTTACGGGCGTCTCCCTTAATCGTAATTACGTCGCCCGAGGCGCCGAAAATAACCTGTTCGGACAAGTTGGGGTATAAAAGATAATAAATGGCATGGTCTCTCAAGTCCGTTTCGTAGTCGAACTGTCCGTCCTCTATCTTAATGGTATCGAATCCGGCCGTACCTCCATCATTACTATATATATAGAATTCACCCTGCCGCAGGTGTTCGAATTCTCCTTTTAACCAAAACCGGCCTTCGGATCCTCCACAACTGAGCAGGGTGAATGCGATCAATGTATAGAGAATAAATCTCTTCATTTAAAAAAATCGTCGATTACAAACTTTCAACTGATGATTTGTATTCTGCAAATTCAAGATCTTTGGCTGCACGGCTCTTCAAAGAAGAATCCTTGCTGACAGCATCCTTCAAATTCGTGTTCACACCGGCTGCGTCATTTGTACGGGCAGCTACAATAGCCAACAGATATGAAGTATAAGCATCCTTATTAGCCACAGCGTTCAAAGTAGACTTGGCAGCAGCATAGTCCTTATTCAGAATCTGAGCCAAAGCTGCCGTGTTGCTCTTCACACCGTTAGCCGCACTGGCAGCCTGCTGATAAGACCCCTTGGCAATATTCAAAGCCGCATTAGCTTCGTTGAAACCATCAGCCCCCGAAGCCTTACCCATGTATGCTTCTGCATCTTTCACGTTACCTTTGTTCAAAGCAACTAAAGCAAGGTTGGCGTTTACTTCACCGGCATTGCCCTTCAAAGACTTAGCCTTGTTGAAATAGTTTTCAGCAGCACTCAAATCACCTTTTTGATATGCCAGCATACCGAGGTTATTGTATGCACGATAATCGTTGGGATAAAGCTGTGAAGTCTTCTGATACCAAGCTTCCTTGTTGGACACAGAAGCCAAGTTTGCACCATAAAGCAATTCCTCTACACTCAACTTAGAAGCATCGCTGCCGAATTGTGCAACGATCTGCTCATCGCTACGGCCGATGATTTCATAGTTCATCGTCAAACGTGCACGACGCAATTCGGGAAGAATTGTCTCGGCCAATTCCTTGAATACGGCAGACATATTCTTGATCTGAGCTTCGCGTTCTTCGGGATCCTTATACATAGAGAGCACGCGCAAGATAACTTCCTTGTCCTGAATGTTGCTCTGTGAAACCAATTCCTGGAAACCGTCCCAGTCCTCAGCAGTATACTTCGTATCCACTTCGGCAGTCATATCATTGGCCTTCAATTGCTTCTGCAAATAACCTTCAGAATTGTCCTGGCGCTGTTCAGCCAAACGAGTATTCAGGTCGAGCGCACCATCGGGAGATGCGTATGCAGACACTTCGATGTTCTTCAAAGCCTTTGTCTCTTTCTCGTCGTTGATTTGCTTCATCATTGCGATGAATTCCTTCATATTCTCGGAGTTCAACTCAGAATCGCGCAACTTGGCCTGCTGGATCAAGAACTTGATGTTAGCCTCTTGCTTTTCCTTGATGATACGCTGGTAAGCATCCGCAGCCAACGACGGACGTACGGAAGCCAAAGTGTTTTGCAACAGTTGAGAAGTCGCAATCACGCCATAGCCTACCTTCACTTCGGGCACAGATACCGTCTTCTTACCTACCTTTGCATCGAATTGCAGGTAAAGATCGGACTGCTGCATAGCCGGAACAAAGTCAAATATAGACTTCATCGTATAAGTGCCACCTGCCTTGTAAGCGATAGTCTGGTCGTTACCTTGCACTTTTTCGCCCTGGAACGTAGCACTCTGTCCCTTAGCCTCGCCGCCTTCGTACTTCAATACCGGAGTCACCGTTACCACGGCTTTCTTCTTCATATACTTCTCGGGAAATTTACCGTCGATAGTGGCAGGCACCTGACCGGCAATCGCCTCCAACGGGGTCGGAGTCACCGTAAAGTTGTCGGCAGAAAGTTCGCCTAACTTCTTGCATGACGAAAGAGCCGCAACGGCAGCCAACGACATGACTAAATAATAATTTTTACGCATACTAACACTGTTTTAATTAATAGTTCCGGCTGCAAAGATACAAATCTTTAATAGACCGTGTTATTTTTAACTTTAAAATATTGCAAAAAAAACGCGTATTATACCATATTCAACCCTCTTCCGCCTTTATTTTGAAGAATCGTCACGAATATTCCGTGGATGATGTTCCATGATTTCCCGCCGCAAACGGCTTCTGTCGATATGGGTATAAATTTCTGTCGTGGAAATACTTTCATGCCCCAACATCGCCTGTATAGCCCTCAAATTTGCCCCTCCCTCCAACAAATGAGTAGCAAAAGAATGACGGAACGTATGGGGACTTATCTTTTTTTGAATCCCGGCCGCGACTGCCAATTCCTTGACCCAATAAAAAATGGTAATCCGCGACAAGGAAGCCCCCCGCCTCAGACTTAAAAAAACAAAATCTTCATTTCCCGGTTTGATATGAATAAGATTCCTACAAAGGAACCAATTCTCCAATTCGCGTACGGCACGACCGGAAATGGGAACCAAACGTTCTTTCCCCCCTTTGCCTTTCACTCTGATAAAGCCCTCTTCCAAAAACAAATCGGAAATCCGAAGCCCGCATAACTCACTTACCCGCAAGCCACAACTGTAAAGCATCTCCAGAATCGTACGGTTCCGCTGTCCCTCCGGCTGGCTCAAATCTATACCCGCTATCATGGCATCTATTTCCGCCACCGTCAGAACTTCCGGCAAATGACGTCCGATTTTCGGAGATTCAAGCAATTCCGTTGGGTCTTGTACGATTTCTTTCTCCACGTATAGGAAACGATAAAATGAACGGATTCCAGACAAAATACGTGCCATGGAACGAGGCCCGATACCGACATCTGCCAACTCTGCCATAAACTGATGTAAATCGTCTACCGAAACAGTCCTGAAATCCAATCCTCCTTCCCAAAGAAAGCCTAAAAGTTTTCTTAAATCTTCGGTGTAAGCCTCCAATGTATTTCCTGAAAGCCCTCTTTCCAACTTCAAATACTGGTAATACCTTCGTAATAGTGCTTTCGAGACCTCCCCACCTCTATTATAAGACGTTTTTTCGCTGTATTCCATTCTTTTTTTGTATTTTTGCGGCACGTTTTCTACAAAATTATAGAAAAAGATGAGAATACAAATCATAAACGGGCCAAATATCAACTTGCTGGGCAAACGAGAGCCCGGCATATACGGTGCAGAATCTTTTGAAAGTTATTTAGAGAAACTGCGTACGGCCTATCCCGATTTGGAAATCGACTACTACCAAAGCAACATCGAAGGGGAGATGATTGACAAAATTCATGAGGTAGGATTTGAAGATACAGGTATTATTCTGAATGCCGGTGCCTACACCCATACATCCATAGCCCTGCAAGATGCAATCAGAGCGGTTACGGCTCCGGTCGTGGAAGTACACATCAGTAACGTGCACAAACGGGAAGAGTTTCGCCACAAATCCATGATTTCATGTGCTTGCTTAGGTGTTATTTGCGGCTTTGGTCTCGATTCTTACAGACTGGCGGTCGAAGCACTGTTGCACTGTCGGAAAGACTCAATAAAGTAGAAATAATAGGTATTAAATTTAAATAAGGTATAAAGATTATGATGTTGAAAAAGACGAAGATAGTCGCTTCCATATCAGACTTGCGCTGCGATGTGGACTTTATCCGCGACCTTTTCAATGCCGGCATGAATGTAGTACGTATGAATACTGCACATGCCAGCCGGGAAGGTTTCGAGCAACTAATAGCCAACGTACGCGAAGTATCCAATCGTATCGGTATATTGATGGATACGAAAGGACCGGAAGTGAGAACCACCAAAAATGCCGAAGATACTACCGAATATAAAACCGGCGACCGGGTCAAAATTATCGGTAATCCGGAAAAAGAGACCGTACGCGGTTGTATTTATGTCACTTATCCGAACTTCGTAAACGACTTATCCGTAGGTGCCAAGATCTTGATAGACGATGGAGACCTTGAACTGAGAGTAACGGATAAGGATGAAGAAGCTTTGTATTGCGAAGTATGCAACGATGCGACACTGGCCAGCCGTAAAAGCGTGAACGTACCGGGCGTGCGTATCAATTTGCCGTCTCTGACGGAAAAAGACCGCAACAATATCCTTTACGCCATCGAAAAAGACATAGACTTCATCGCCCACTCTTTCGTTCGTAACAAACAGGACGTATTGGACATCCGTGAGATTCTGAATGCATACGGTAGCGACATCAAGATTATCGCAAAAATCGAGAACCAGGAAGGCGTGGATAATATTGATGAAATTCTGGAAGTGGCGGACGGCATCATGGTAGCTCGCGGAGATTTGGGCATCGAAGTACCCCAGGAACGTATTCCGGGCATACAACGTATCTTAATCAAAAAATGTATCTTAGCCAAAAAGCCGGTTATCGTAGCCACACAAATGTTGCACACGATGATCAACAATCCACGTCCGACACGGGCGGAAGTCACAGACATCGCCAATGCCATCTACTACCGTACGGATGCCCTGATGCTGAGCGGCGAGACGGCTTACGGCAAGTATCCGGTAGAGGCCGTGCGCACGATGGCTACCATCGCGGCACAGGCTGAAAAAGACAAACTCGAAGAAAACGACATCCAGATTCCGCTGACACCGGAAAAAACCGACGTCCCTTCATTTTTGGCAAAATCGGCCGTACGTGCCAGTAATCTGATGCCTATCCGGGCTATTATTACAGATAGTTTCAGCGGCCTTACGGCGCGTTCCCTCGCGGCCTACCGTGGAAAATACCCCGTCCTGGCCGTATGCTACAAAGAAAAGACCATGCGCCATCTCGCACTTTCCTACGGGGTGGAAGCTATCTTCATGCCGGAGAAAGCCAACGGACAAGCGTATTATTTTGCAGCCCTTCAAAAATTGCTCGACGACGGTGTCCTTTCGGAAAACGAAATGGTGGCCTACCTGAGTGGCGGTAAAAAAGGAACTCAAACTTCATTCCTCGAAATCAACGTTGTGGGAGACGTGTTGAAACACGCCATGGAATACGTACTGCCCAACCGGACACGCTATCTCTAATATCTACCGAATATGCAGGAAACGGACCGGTTGGACCAATATATCCTCGAACATATCGACGAGGAAAGCGAATATCTGAAAGCCTTGTATCGGGACACGCATGTAAAACTGCTACGTCCCCGCATGGCTTCCGGACATTTGCAAGGACGTCTGCTCAAAATGTTGGTCCGCATGATACGTCCCCGGCGTATTCTGGAAATCGGAACTTACAGCGGCTATTCAGCCCTTTGCATGGCAGAAGGCCTTGAACCGGACGGTCGCCTATACACCTTTGAAATCAATGACGAACAGGAGGATTTCACCCGACCATGGATAGAGAACTCACCATACGCCTCGCAAATAGAATTCATCATCGGCGATGCTCTGAAAAGGGTTCCGGAAATGGGACTCACGTTCGACATGGCTTTCGTGGACGGTGACAAGAGACGCTACACGGACTACTACGAAATGATTCTCCCCCGCCTCGAACCGGGCGGCTATATCTTGGCCGACAATACCTTGTGGGACGGTCATGTATTAGAGCCTCCGCCCCATAAGGACGCACAAACGCGGGGTATCATGGATTTCAATAACCGAATAGCCGCAGACTCACGTGTGGAGAAAGTCATCCTACCGTTACGTGACGGGCTGACCCTCATCCGCAAAAAATAAAATAAAGAATATGGAAACAACCAGACAAAACAAAATCTCCCGGCTGATACAAAAGGAACTCAGCGAGATTTTCATGCTGCAAACCAAGGCGATGAAAGGAGTATTGGTTTCGGTAAGTGCCTGCCGCATCAGTCCGGACCTCAGCATCTGCCGCGTGTACCTGAGCATATTTCCGAGCCAGCAAAGCGAAGAAATCGTGAAAAATATAAATGGCAACATGAAAGCCATCCGTTACGAACTGGGGACACGGGTACGCCATCAGTTACGCATCATCCCCGAATTGAAATTCTTCGTAGATGACTCTTTGGACTATATCGAAAACATCGACAAGCTACTGAAAGAATGAACTTCCCGTTCTACATCGCACGACGATACCTGTTTTCCAAGAAATCGCACCATGCCATCAATATCATTTCTGCGATTTCAGTATGCGGTGTAGCTCTGGCTACCATGGCATTGGTCTGTACGATGTCCGTATTCAACGGATTCCAAGACCTTGTCGCTTCATTTTTCACAGCCATCGACCCACAGCTAAAGGTCACGCCATCCCAAGGGAAGACCATGGCCGCAGACGACCCGAAACTCACAGCCCTAAAAGCCTATCCGGGAATCAAAATCTACACGGAAACGTTGGAAGACCATGCACTGGTCATCTGTGGTGAACACCAAGCCATGGTAACCATCAAAGGAGTAGACGACAACTTCGCCCAAATGGCAGACCTGAACAAACTGCTTTACGGAGACGGTACGTTCACCTTACATGCCGACGTGTTGGAATTCGGAGTGTTGGGCATACAATTGGCTGCACAATTAGGACTGGGAGCCAGTTTCGACACTCCCTTAAAGGTTTACGCCCCCCAAAAGGGAGAGCGGGTGAACCTGTCCAATCCTACAGAAAGCTTCACACAAAGCGAATTATACTCACCCGGTGTGGTTTTTGCCGTGAAACAGGCTAAATACGATGCCGGTTACATCCTTACCTCCCTACGTTTCGCCCGGGATTTGTTCGGGCAACAGGGACGTGTTTCCGCCATAGAATTGCAACTTCAGGATGGTGTGGATATCCACCAGGCACAAGCCGACATCCAAAAAATATTAGGTAACGGATTTACGGTAAAAGACCGCTACGAACAGCAGGAAGACGTGTTCCGCATCATGGAAGTGGAAAAGCTCATCGCTTACCTGTTTCTTACGTTTATTCTTTTAGTAGCCAGCTTCAACATCATCGGTTCCATCTCCATGCTGATTATAGACAAGAAAGAAGACGTGCGTACCCTGCGTAATTTAGGAGCCAAAGACAACCAGATTATCCGTATCTTCTTATTTGAAGGGCGCATGATATCCGGCTTCGGAGCTTTAATCGGCATCATCGTCGGGATTACCTTATGCTATCTGCAACAAACCTACGGACTTATCACTTTAGGCAATTCTTCCGGAAGTTTCGTCGTAGATGCCTACCCCGTCAGTGTTCACCCCTGGGATGTCGTCATCGTATTCTTTACCGTATTGCTGGTCAGCTACGGTGCATTATGGTATCCCGTAAGATACCTGAGCAAAAGGTTGCTCGACTGACGGATCTACATAACCAACGTGGGTTCGGGATAAAAAAACCGTGCCTCTGGGAGGGGAAAGCTCCGGAGGCACGGCCACGTAATAAAGCGAAGGGATTACTTTATCACGCTCTTACGCCCATCAATGATATAAATACCTGAGTCCAATTCGTCTTTTAGCCTGTCGACCGGCACGTTGCCTTTCAATTTCATGCCATTCAAACCATACACGTCCACGCTACGGTTTCCCAACCGTACGCTTTCTACACCTGTCGCCTTGAACGTGCCCCGTACCTCCACATCGTACGCAGGCATGGTTTCCGGTATTTCGTCCCAACCCATGAATTCATATCCTTCCTTCTTAGGAGCATCAATGGGAACAACTTCACTACCGTATTCGATTTCGACTTCATGGTACACCTCACCATCCACGAGGTATATCAGTTTGTACTTGTTTACCGTGTAAAGCCCCGTGAGTGTCACGTCTTGCGCAGGCATCGTGGAGGGGACTTCCCCCCAACCGCTGAATGTATGGCCTTCTTTCTCCGGTCCATCAGGCACCGTCACTTCCGCCCCATATTCCACATCCAAGACTTGCCATTCCTCGCCATCCACCATGCAAATCAGTTTGTATACGTTAGGAGCGAACACGGGAGTGCAGTCTACATCTTCGGACGCTACAAACGAATAGGGGTTATCTTTCGTCCCGTCAGTCCATTCCACGAAATGGTAGCCTTCGTCAGCCACAGCAGTCAACGTTACCTCGTTGCCCTCGCCATAAGTTCCGCCACCTTCCGCATGGCCGCCTTCAGGTATCCCGGTTCCGACCGTATACCATTGCTGTTCCAATACATAAGGATTACCCGGCCACCCTACCTGTGCCTGCGACTCAAAATCCAACGTTTGACACACTGCAATCTCCGCGCCAGTTTTCCGGTTGAAATATTTGAAAGATATGATTTCTTCCCCCGGCATGTTGCTCCTGATTCGCAGGTAGTAATAAGCATTCCCCGTTCCGGGAATCTCTTCTACCGTGGCCACCCCCCGGCATTCGTCTCCAGAAAAGGCCGCCACCTCATAATCTTCCGTCACTGCGGTCTCGTCTGCCCCGTGCAACTGTAAAGCCACGTACGCTGTCATATCATAACGGAACGCATGGATGTCGCACGTCCAGTGCGTAGCCTCCGCCTGCACCCCGCACAAGGGCAGCAACAAGGCGGCCATCCAACTGAATATCTTTTTTCTGTCCATTTCTTTTTGTTTTTTAGGATTCACAAAAAGCCTCCACCCGTACATCCACATACGGGAGGAGGCCGCCTCAAAGCCTTAACGACTTACTTTCACTATTTTCTTGTAGAACACATCCGCACCTTGCACGGCAGTCACGATGTACACGCCATCGGCCAAACGCGACACATCAATACCATGACCTGATGCCACGTCCTTGCATACCATTACCGTAGCACCGTAAGCATCGGTAAGAGTCAATTTGTCGATGACATCCCCATTGCGTCCCACATAAAGGCGCGTGGAAACCATGGTCGGCCAAACGTTCCAACCTGCGGTAACGGTTCCGGCGATGCCTGTGGCATCATCGCCCACGGTCAGCACGTAAGGCGAACGTAAGTTGCCCAACAAATCCGTGCCGTATATAGCCGTTTCTTTGATACCGTACACAACCTCGTCCTGTGCGGCCTTGAAGGTAATGGTCTCACCACCTTCTCCGTAGACGGACATCATCAACTTTCCGTCCACATATTGGCCAATGCCACGGCACTCTTCACCGCAGAACGCACCTACCGCATACGTTCCGGCTTCCACTTTGTGCCCATCCTCGAACACGTCTGCCACCACGCACATCACGTTAGGATATTTGTATTTGTCTACTGCCCAAGGAGCCGGACTCTTCCGCAGGCCTTTGGCGTAAAGGGCGTTGGCTTTTGAAACGATGGAAGCATTATAGGCCAATTCCTTACTGCCCACGGAATAATACATATATCCCGCACCGGGCACTAAGGTCTGCAAGGTTCCCGTCCATTGCCCGTCGGCAAACTGTGCAAACCCTTCTTGTCCGGCTATGCAGTCTCCTTCTTCAGGTTCTGTCCCGGCAAAAGCCTCGTCCGGCGTCATGGATTGTTCCGATGTATAGCCAATCCAGTTCCAACCCGCCGATACGCTGAAGGGCGTAGCAGGATTGAGGGCTATGCCTTCCCATATACTCCGCGCAGCCTCCCCGGCCTGTAACTTGTAGGCTTTCTGCGGCATCAAACTGTTTAATGCGCCAACCCAACCGTAGTCCGGGTCTTTCACCTTTTCAATCTCCTGTCCCACGATACGCACCGCATGTTCTTCTGCCTGTTCCACCGGGACATCCGTCTCAAGATTATGGGAAATCCAATTCCAACCTTCTTTCAAATCCAGCCCCACCGAAGCCTTCTTGAGCGTATAGGCAAACTCGGCCACAGGACTGTCTTCCAATTCACCGCTCACGGCCATGGCCTTGAGGGTAATTTCTTCGTTGATGACTATCGGGGCATCGTAAACTTGCCGCGTACCATTCTCGTCACACGGACAAGAACCGTCCACCGTATAATAAATGGTGGCATTCTCCGTCTCGCACTGCAATTCTACCTCCGTGCCACGATAAACGGCTGTACCTGACGCACGTGATGCCGTGGGCGTGGCTGTTTGTTGCAAAGCTTCTGCGGTTACTTGCACGGCAGACTGGCAAGACACGCCGCCATCCACCAACATAAAGGAAATAACCGATGCACCGGGAAGTTCACCGTTCACAGTCAGTGTGGCCTGCCCGTTCCCGTCAAGGAGCAACGTGTCGGCCGATACGGATATGATCATCGTAGAAGAAGGCTTCACAGCCAGTTTCTTGCCGATGGCCGCATCATACGGTTGTGCGCTCACCACGATAGACTTGCTACCGTTGTAGGCCACTTTGACCAACGAATCGGCCACAAGTGCCTTCACTTCCTTCTCTATGTCGAACGCCTGCATGAAGTCAGCCTCCATCTGTACGCCGGCATAGCTCTTCACCTTGCGGCTCACAGTCAGTTCCACCTCATCGGTAGTCAAGAAAGGCACATCGGGCACGAAACGTACTTTGGAAGCGTATGTGGCTTCCGTATCCTCGTATGCCTTTTCTTCATCCATCATGACGACTTGTCCTTCCACGTTCTCGCCGTTCTTAGTAGCAAAAACGTTCTCAGGCGTCAACGTCTCTGGCAACATGTATTTGTCGAATTCCACCTCTATGCCGTCTTCATAAGCCTTGGCCGACTTCACTTCAGGTTGCGTGGCCTGCGTCATGCCGATGTTCACCTCCAGTTGGGGAGGAGGAACGGGCAGCCATTCGCTGTACGTCGTCTGGTAACCTTCCTTCTCGAACTTCACCTGCCAAAGTCCTTGCGGCACATCCCAACGATACATGCCGTTCTCGTCCGTGAAGAGCGGGTTCTCCTGCGCATACTCCTTGGCATCCCACAGCATGACATTCTCGTGCAAGTCGCCGTACATGTCTTCCACCGTTTCCTTGTAGTAGCAGGTGGCGGTCACACCAGGGAGACGGTTGGAGCTTACGCCTTCGTAAACGTAGCCGGAGGGATCGTGAATAGGATTAACCGGATCGAATGGCGGTTTAGGCTTATCCTCCTCACCATCATCATCTTCTTCATCCTCACACTTATCCTTCAACTGAGACAATGTCTTTTCATAACGGCTTAGATCCGACCCAAAAAATCTTCCAAATTGCTCATCACGAATACGCTCCGCCTCTTCTTCCAACATCGAAATCGCTTGTCCCAACAATGGGATTTTGTTCAACCAAAAACCAGACAAATCATAAAACACCTTTCTGCCAAATTGTTTCAGGTAGTAAGATGAATATTCTTGCGAAAGTCGTTCAACATAACCTTCCAGTAATGCAGCAGCTTCAGGAGATGTTTCATAGACACAAAGAGGCATGTTCTGCAAATTCTTTAATCGGTCTGAATATCCTATTACAGTATTTGCCCATTCTATCCAACCTTCTAAATAAAACATTGCATTTTTTATTCGAGCTACATTCTTTGGGACTCTACTAACCTTAGCTTTCAAATCCTCAGCTTTCCGAATTTTACCCAATAATGTTTTCTGTTTATTCTTTAATTCTATCTCCTTAAGTCCAATCGCAGACTCCAATTTTTTATCAATAGCCGCCAATTGCTTATTATAAGAACGCTCCAGATTGCCTATTCTTTCCAATTTGTCCTTCATGTCCTTATTAAAAGCTGCATATAGTCCAGAAAAGTCATCAATTTCCTTAAGTGCCTTTTTTATTAGCTCCTTAGCCACTTCTGCCACTTCCTTCACTTTGTCTAACCAACTCGCCTCCGAAGCACGAACAAACGCAAACCTTTGGAGCGTAGAAGATGTTTGCAAAGCGATTGTCATCCTCCTGTTATGAGAGAAATCTACTTTATCATAAACGCCATCCGTCAAGAGTTCATAAATAACGATATCCGTTGTTGCAGGAATCTTTTCATATCCTTCTGCTATCAACTCAGACTCTGACAAACCCTCACAAGAAGAATAAGTCACTAAGTAGTTCTGCCCGTTTATTGTAGACATATAATTATTAGGACGAGTATAGTTACAAACCAAAGAGTCTATGGAATCGTACTCAGAAGAAACCGTATCATAAAAAGAATCCGACTCATCCATCAGACTTTCGAACTGCAAATCAAAAGCATCGTCATCCAAAGCCATCAAATCATCAATGTCTTCTTCTGTCATTTTCCACGGATTGGTTTCATTCAACTCACCTAACAATCTGAACACATCTTCATCTTGCATATCTTCTTTTACCAACTCAGCTTCTATAATGTTTGACAAACTGTCAACTCTTTCCATGTCTTGAATATAACCACTCTTATAATTGGGTAATTCTGCATAGATGTCTTCCAACTGCTTGCCATCCATTTCATAAACTGTGTTTGCCCAAAAATCCATACCTACATTTATAGGCAAATTAAATGAAGAGAACTGACTCACAGCAATCCACTTGTCTGTATTCACATCATATCGACATGGTAATTTACGGATTTCATTGTGGTCTGTATAAACATAAATGTTCACATCCGAAACGAGTGTTGTATCGTTGTTCGTCAAATCGGCAATAAAAGTCACATCAGTTGTAGTATAAAACATATATGAGGATTCGCTAGTTTTGCCCGATTGAAAATCGAATACAACAGACACATTATCTCTCAACCAACCATTATAGAATGTCATTGTTACAGTCTTTGCCTCAACAGCGCCTTTATCATAAATACATTCCATCATTTCCGACTGTAGTTCCACGCCTTGGGGGGTAACAACCTTTGCATAAATGCAATGTTTGGAAAGATTATATGGTTCATTCAATTCGCAAGTTGTACTCCACACACCATTGGCTAACGAAGTGGTTTCACCAATCAGCATATCGTTATCAAAAATCTGCACGTTTGACTTACCCAATGCCGTTCCGCTTACGGGGACGGATGCCTTGGCCACCGTGGAAGGTACCACGATGGACAAATCCTTCACCTCATAGTTTGCATTTCCTATCGGTTGTTGCACTTCTTTCCCGTCCAGCACGAACTGCGCGAACGCACTCGGAGCATAGGAGCCGCCCTCGGTAGGAATCACGCAGAACCGCACTTGGTCGCCGTAACGCCCCACGGGAATGGTCAGGCGGGAACCGTCCAATGTGTAGCTTGACACGCCGCTGCCTACCATGACGGAATTCTCCACGAAGGAACAGGAAGCGGGCAGGTCCACCACCATCTTCAAGTCACCCACTTTGGAAGCGTATTCCGGTTTGAAGTCGATTTGGCCTTTCAGGGTCAGGTAATTGCCCGCCACGATGGAAGACTTGTTCACCGAGAACGAGGTCTTGTCGCCCGTATAGTACAACTTGCTTTCGTCCAATACCGGCACCATGTCGTGCGACACCGCCGACACCTTGCCACTCTCCACCGTAACCCCATCGGCCAGATAGTCCGCACCCTCGGCCAGGCCGGAAGCGGCAAACTGGGAAAGGTTCAGGATAGAGTTGAACAGGCGGCTCTCGGCCATTGTCACCAAGGTGTATTCTCCATCGGCCAACCCACTGATGGAAAGCGCAGCATTGGCATACGAATACGTTTTTAGCAACTGCCCGTTGGCATCATACAGGATACCGGACACAGACGAGTTTTCCGTCATGTCGAAAGAGGCGCGGATACCACCAAGTTCCACGATAGGGAAAGAGACCGAGGCACGGTTCGCGGCATCCACTACGGCTTCGGCTTCCACCGGTTGGAACGCCTTGGTCATGCTGCTGGCCGTGATGCGGAGCTTGTCACCCTCCTGCACTTCTTCCTGTAAGACGATGGAAGGGTATTGCACTTTGAACTCCGTGATGGCACGCCCTTGCGTCTCATTATAAATGGCGTATGACACATTGGCATAATCTTCGTACCAATTCTGAACCTCGGCCGTTTCTCCTTCGGCCACGCTCGGCGTGTAGGTAAAGTTCAGGCTGACGGTAGCACCGGTTATCGGTTTCAATGCCAGTTCTCCCACAAAGGTGGTGTCGCTGAAATCCGCCTTCTCCACCGAAGCGTCCAAATAATCGCTAGCCGAGGCCGTCACCGTGGAAGGTGCATCATATACCGTCACGGAGAATCCACCCCGGGCATCGGTCTTGCCCGTGAACGTTTTGGTATAAATCCCATTCAATTGTTGGGACACGGAGACTACCGCCCCCTGTAAAGCCATGCCGGACACCAAATCCTTCACCCGGCCTTCCACCGTCAGAGAACGGAAAGGCACGAGCGTGCACACATGGGCGTTTCCGCCTTCGCCCACGGCATAGGCAGAATCTTCAGGCTGTACATATTGCATGGCCAAGGATTGCGGCAACACAATTTGCGACGACAAAGAATCACCGGGCAACTGTCCGGAAACCTTCGTCCCTTGGCTAAGGTAAGCACCTGCGGCATCAAACCACCGCACTTGCACCTGCCCCGTCACGTCCGTCCCATCCGGAAGGAGCACGACCATAGACACATCTTGCGGTTGGCGTAAAGCGTCGAACGTAACAGACACGTCTTCGTCCGCAATGGCCACCCCGTCAAGCTGCCCCAACACCGCCCCGGCGGCATTCTTCACATACACATTGAAACTGCTATTCTTGAGCAGGCCGTTGAACGTATACACCGTACGGTCGGAAATGACGTACTTCTGTTTCTGCCCGTTTTGCGCATTGACCAGTTCGAGCGTCAGGTTCTTATAACGTCCGTCGGCAGCATCCGTCGGCAGATTCACCTCCAACGCCCGCACATCTTCAGTCAATGGCAGGATGGTAAAATCTTTCCACCCTTCGGCTTCAGCATAAAGGGGGACGGAAGAGGAAAGCACGTGCAACACTGTGCCTGCGGGCAGACCGTAGAAAGCATAGCTTTCCACTGCCGGAGGCACCACGGCGTAGCATGAGATATCCGCCAATGCCGAACACCCGTTGAACGCACTGTAACCTACTTCCTCCACACATGCAGGAAGTACTACGGAAGCCAAGGTCGTATTGCCGTTGAACCCATAACTCGGTATTGCCGTGAAACCGTAAGACCGCTTCAAGTCCACCAACGTGCAATTGGTATAATTGTTGGCCAACCCGAAATCATTGGAAGTCATCTGTCCGCTCACGGTAATCATCGTGACCTTAGACCGGTTGGAACTTCCACCGATGGCCGAACTGACAGCCGACTGGAGGTTGCCGGGAGTGAAGTCGTCCACGATGACTTCGCCCGTCTCGGCATTCCAGTAGTTTTTGCCCGGATTCTCAGGGCTTGAAGGTGAATATTCAAAAAGTCCCACGATATGGGTATCGGCATTCCCCATGGTATAGGTATATGGAGAAGTTGCAGACAGCAGGGAATCCCCCTGTTGCCATCCCTTGAACACGAAACCTGTATTGGAGTAGGCATACAAGGTAATGGTACTTCCCTCCGAAACCTTTTCAGAAGTCACATTGAAGCTTCCACCCTGCACAGGGAAAGCTTCCACGCTGATGTTATGCTTCAACACCGGCGCCTGCGGATCGCCGGGGTTCGACGGGTTGAAATTCCCGTCGTCCCCCAGGCCGGACTGCCCGAAAAGGGCAATCTGGCATATCCACAACAAACAAAAACTGATAATATGTCTCATTTGTATTTTTATTTTAATGATTTACCGGTCCACCGCCACTTTGTGGGACGTACCGTTGACTTTTACGATATAAATACCAGGAGCCACTTCGAACGAAGCAGATGCCGCATGCATGCGACCCACGAGCCTGCCATCTGCCGTGTACACTTCAAGGCGAGCCGCTGTGCCAGACTGCACGGTAATCTTGCCTCCGGAAACAACCACTTGGACACCTTCAGCCACAGCACCGGACACAGAGGTGGCATCCCTGTCGGAAACCTTGACGAGGAAACGGTCGTCTGCCGTCCCTGCACCAGCATGGAATGTGTATGCGCCCGCACGTAGGTCCACCTCCTTGCCGGCTACTTTGTCCACCAAAACCACTCTCTGCATGGCTTTCGTATCAAGGCTCAGGGTGTAAGTGCCTTCCTGCCCGAAACGGGCACCAAGGGCGATCAAGCCATCGCCCACGGGACGTTCGTTAATGGCATGGGCTACACCACCCTCGAGAGTGTAAAGTTGCGGGACGGACATATCCGTACTCATGAACTTGCCTGCGTCAGTAGCTATGTCATATCCCTTCGCGGCATTTTCGTTCAGCACGAAACGGGTGCGGTCGGAAGAAGCAGCTCCTTCCAATGTCAGGTTGAACACGTCGCGCGATGCCACTGCCCTGCCATGCACATTGACTTCAGTCGATACCGGAAGTTCCTTCACTACGCGGTCTACCTGTCGCCCCTCCACAGGGAAAGCAATGGATTCCGAGTCCACAGGACGCTGCACGAAGAAAGCTTCTCCCGGACGCAAGATATATTCATCGTCCACGAGGGAGTATGCCTCGTAAGTACCCTTGTACTCGTTCCAAACCGTGATGGGCGCGGCAAATTCCATCCTGCGCGTATCATAGAAGCAAGGGAACGGGTTGCCCACAAGGTTCCAACTGCGGTTGTGACTGAATTCTGCCGGATAGTCGGCCAAAGCCACCGTACGCGCCTCATTGGCAAAAATGAGGTTCTTGTTCGTGTTGTTCACAGCGGGTACGGCAAAACCGGCATACCGCAGCGTGCTGCCGTCCACCTCACTGCCAGCACACTGCCAGATGTAGCCCACCCCGGCTTGCAAGGTGCTGTCCACTGTCATGTCGAGCCAAGTCTGTCCAGACTTCCCGGCCGCACGCGCCTCGCCGTCATATTTGCGGATGACCCAACTCGTTCCGGGGAAGAGCGGCGCGATGTCGGCCACTTTCACATCATATGGGAACGAGAGGAACGCCCATTCGTTGGCATAAAGGTAAAGGTTGACTTTCACACTGTCCGCACGCATGGAAGCCTCGTTCACCAAAGCGTTGTAACACGGATAAGAGGTGCTGGAATAATGATTATAATAGATGTGCTGGTCATAGTTCATCTCGAACTGCCCCATGGAGAGCATGCCGCCCTTCACGGTCAGGTTGCCATAACCGTCTGTCGACGAATTGCTACGGATGGAAAGCGACACATCGGGCTTATAAGTCGTCGGCAAGGTGTCGGGTACGGTCATCTTGTAAGCCTTGAACACGTCAATCTTACCGGGCAGGTAGTCCGTGCCTTCGATGGTACCGAACGTGTCCCATCCTGTGGTCAGCTTATAGTCCACCAAAGACAAGGACGGCACATAAAGCGTGCATCCGCTCAAGTCAGAAGAATTGAGCACGTTACGGTCATTTTCCAGATAAGGCGGCAAGAAAGCGTTGCAAGTCACCGTTTTCAGGTTGGTACAACCACTGAACGGATATTGGCAATAATTTACAGCCTCAGGCAAGGTGACAGCCGCCAGTCCCGTACAGCCCGAGAAGGCATACGACTCCAAACGTTGCAAGGTGGACGGGAAAACAACTTCCGTGAGCTTCGCGTCACCCCCGAAGGCATAAGAAGAAATGGAGGTCAGGCTGTCCGGCAGAACCAGACGGCTGAGGGCCGTACAGTTACGGAAAGCAGAAGCCTCGATGGTTTTCAACGTAGGCGGCAACACCACGCTCCAGAGGTTAGTGCAACCATAAAAAGCATTTGTCCCCACGGAAGTCACGCCATCGGGTACAAAAAGGGTATCCAATCGCGTACAATTCTGGAATGCCCCGTCCCCGATGGATTCCAAAGAGGGCGGCAATGCCATCCCCGGCAAACTGTAGCATTGGTAGAATGCTTCGCTGCCAATGGTTTTCAAGGCTTCAGGCAGCACAATCTTCTGCAAGGCGTGCCGTTGGTAGAAGAAGCTGGCGGGCAATGCTTCCATCTTGACCCCTTTCATGTCTATTTCCAACAAACTGACCAGGCGGTTCTGGATGTTGTATATGTCGTCATCATTCAACTCTCCGGACAAGGTCAGGTAGTTTACATCCACCATGTCATTCGTCTGTGCCAATATCTTCTCGCCCAACGTGCCCGGCTCGTCCACGTTTATGGTCAAAGCCGTGCCTTCGCCCTCCATGATGATATAGTCCTTCCAATAGTCGGTCGCGCGGTAAGCCGTACCCGCCCCTTTGGGCACGCGGACGACATAGAGGTTACTACTGATACTGGACGACAATCCCGGAGGAGTCATGGCGTTCACCTTGAAGTCACGGATGCCGATATCAAAGGCATTCCAACCGATGGTAGCCACATTGGCGGGAAGCTCCATAGCCGTCAAGGCTGTACATCCTTGGAACGCATAAGAACCTATGGTTTGCAAAGCCGCCGTATCTGGAATCTCCACGGCAGACAAGGCGGAACACCCATTGAAAGCATACTCTCCAATCGTTACGATGGAGGCGGGCAAGGAAACCGTCCGTAATTGCTTACAGTTCCGGAAAGCACTATTGCCGATGAAAACCAAAGAAGACGCATCTTGCGCTTCTATGGCAGACAAGGCAGAACATCCGTAAAAAGCCTGATTACCGATACTCCGGCAAGCAGCCGGAATGGTTACATTTTTCAACGAACGGCAATTAGAAAAAGCATAGTTTCCTAACGCCTCCAAAGACGAAACCTCAGAAAGATTGATATCAGACAACAACGTACACCCACTAAATGCATCGATGCCCAAAGATTTCAAACGATTGGGTAATACGACTTTCCACAATCCTGTACAATTGTAAAAAGCCCTGTCACCGATACTATCCACCAATGCGGGAATCTCTATTTCCTGCAACTTTGCGCATCCATTAAATAAATTGTTTCCAATAAACCTCAGGGTAGAAGGTAACTTAACAGAGGAAAACATGGAAAAGCAACTGTATCCGTTATAACAATCCAGGCCCACAACGGTATATTCAGTACCGTCCACGGATACCCTTTCAGGCATCTCTATGGAAACCGCATCGTAGTCACCTATAACATCCCAAAACCCCGTAATACAAGCGACCTTATGGCTCGCATCCAACTGAAGTTCCCAAGCCAAACCGCCCATCTCGACCGCACCGGATTCGTTAAAGTTCCAGTCGTCCGGATTCTGGTTCTTGGCTATATATGAATAACGGGCTTCCTGTAGGGCATTGAACGCCTCCTCATAAATTTCCGCCGTATTGGCAGCAGCCTGAGCCACCACGTCCTGAGCCACGGTAATGGCTGCGGACAAGTCCTCGTCCGGGTTTTCTGCCACGTCCGCACCACATAAGACCAACAAGCCGGCCAAAGACTCACCGGCCTTGGCCGTCTCCCAAGCTGCACTTATCGCGTCACATGCCGCTTTGTACTGCACGACAGAGATGTCCCCACCCCCAGCCACGGCAGAGCATGCCTCTTCCACCCGGGTATTCATTGCGTCAAGGATAGCCGAATAAGCCTCAGACTGGATATGTTCCGTCGTTTCCGCCCACGCCAAAACAGAAGCCTTGGTTTGTTCTATCCGATTTACCCAATAGGCTGCCACATCTTCGGGAGAAGCATCCGCCACACGTTCCAACCGAAAATTATCGGCCTGAAACCATCCCGTAGGGTCTGTACCATTTCCCGTAGAACGGACACCTATGCGCACCTCCGTAGATTCGTCCGCCACAAGGAACTCTGCTGTGGACAACGTTTCCCAGTTCTCCACTTTAGAACCGAAAGCGGCTTCAGTCATGACTGGGGAATCATATGCCAGGCCTTCCACTTCGGTATATACATGCTGGTCGCTTAAATAGGATTTCCTTGTCCCGTCTTCACTGACCACGTCCGCGTCGATGTTACGCAACGCAGCAGACAAACGGTAATAACCGGCAGGCAACCCTTTCAATATCTGGTACAAGTCCAAAGCCTTTAGCTTGCCTGCCCAACAATCCATATAATATTCCCCCTCCTGCGGATTTTCCACCGTACGCCGCGTAGACAGGTTGATGTAACTCCCTCCATTCACGTCGTAATCCAACCGCCATACCCCGATTGGCAACGTGCCTCTCCCTGCGGCTGAATACCCCCAGTAATCTATGGAATCCGCATTTTCAAAGCCAGGATTTTGAATAAAAGAGGTATAATCATTCCCGTCGACATCACCGCCTACCGGAATGGTGTCGTTCCCACCATATGAGGGAATCGTGTCGCCCGGCAAGGGAGATTCCCCCTCGCCAGTACCCGGTTCCACTATGCCCGGGCCGAGGCTGTCAATCCCAGCCGTCCAAGCCAACCGTGCAGGAGAAGCCGCCGTGCGTGCCACCTCCGCAAAAACCATCTGACTGCCCAATCCACCCATAGCAGAAAGCAAAGCCAAGGAAAAGAATAAGTTTTTCTTTTTCATAATAACATAATATTAAAATTAGTGTAAACTCTGAATTATTTCGGACAGGCCCATTATCTCCATGTGCAAAACGATATTCACATCGGTACTACCCCTTATTCCATAGAGAACTCTGTTCATGGCACATAAAAAAGCGTGGAATCGTCCTGTTGTCCATTCCACGGTCCGAGGCTCTTGCATTGCCTATCTAAGTCGAACAGACAACGTCAGAGTCCACGCCGATATGAATAATCACGTACCGTAAAGAGACCTATATAAACCACCTTTTTGCACCTGAAAGGGCACAATCTGTGCTTACAAGGTCTCCACGGGGATGATATAATCACACCCGGGACATCTACCGTTGACCATATTCGAGACTTAGATACTGAGAGTTTGCAAGATTTCAGACCGTCTCAAACACAGCGTCGAGTAAACGCCTTCATTATGTCTTGAACTATACATTCCCACCCAAAGCCCGCTTTGCACAACTACATCATTCAAATGACTTCGCCGTACTAGGCTCGGCGTGAACTACCCCACGAATTCATCGTGAAAGACACGTCTCTCCAAGAAAATTTAACGTAGGGATACTATAGTCCGATGGCAAAAATACACAATCTTTATCAAAGAAAGAAAAATAAGAGAAAGAAAATCTTAAGTTCCTATATTTATTAACAGTTAAAAGTGGTAATATTTATCAAAAAAGAGACAATAACATATTCCTCTTTCAACATTTTGCCTTATATTATCCAGAACCGCCCGTAAATTCTGCGCCAAACGATTTCCCGTTCTGCTGCAAACGATTTCTCAATCTCCTGAGAAGGATTTTCGGACATACTGACATCCGTCCTACGGGCTTTGTCATGCTGAAAACTCTATCAGGAAAAAGCATGAGTGTCTGTGGAATGTTCTCCTCCCCGCCCCACTTCCTACAAACTGTTTTTCTCCCGAAAAGGTTCGCTTCCTTCATACCTCTTCTGTACCAACGTTTTAAGGTGAACTTTCTACCTCACAATCCTTCACCGGGATTTCACCGAAGAACAATCCGTCCGCATGAAACTGTTTTTAACGAATTTGCAGTTATATTGGTTTTCAATATGTTACGGTGAAGGGCTTGACAAAGGCTTTTTCATGTCGTATATTTGCAGGTGGAAAACATAACAGAAAACACAAAGCCTATGGACTTCAAAAAGATTGCATGCACCGCCATAAGACGGTGGAATGAAAAACGACATACGGACAAAACAGCGGGTACCCGTCGTACTACCTTACCGGAAACCCAAAAACCTCAACCTGCGCAAGGTGTACCGACGGCACAGCCGGCCCCTGCCGCACATCACCTCCTTCATCGGCACGTCCTCGTGCAAAGTGCTTTCCGCCCCTTCGGGAAGCCGCAGGTTCATCTGCGTACTCGTGGAGCATCCCATCAATACATATACATTATGGAAACCGGTACAGAGTGTTGGAATCATAATACCGAAAAAACATTATTCCAACACCACGCGTTCGGCTTCCACATGCTGACGAAGGAAAATGGAAGCCGACTCCATAAATTTGTCAGGACTTTCCGTGGTCAGGAAGCGGCACGTGCCGCTTTGCGTACACAACGTTTCTATTTCCGTATGACGTTGCAGATAATCTTTCAGGCTGTAGGCCACGTACTCTCCCTGGGGGACGATACGCACATTACGAGGAGTGTATTTCAAAATCTTGTTCAGCAACAAGGGATAATGCGTACACCCCAAAACAATGGTATCTATCGCAGGGTCTTTCCGGAGCAGGTTGCCGATGCGCTTTTCCACAAAATAATCGGCTCCGGGTGAATCGTATTCGTAATTTTCCACTAATGGCACCCACATGGGACAGGCTTCCCCACTCACGACAATGTCGGGATAAATTTTCCGGATTTCCAACGGATAGGAACCGGAACTGATGGTACCCGATGTGGCTAAAATTCCTACGTGACGGCTATGGGTTATCTGCCCGATACATTCCGCAGTAGGACGGATGACGCCCAACACACGACGCGTCTCCCCCTCCATTTGCGGAAGGTCGTTCTGCTGAATGGTTTTCAAAGCTTTGGCCGAAGCCGTATTGCAAGCCAATATCACCAGATGGCAACCCAAGTCGAAGAGTTTCTGCACGGCTTCACGCGTAAACTCATACACGACCTCGAACGAACGTGTCCCGTAGGGTGTGCGGGCATTATCTCCCAAATAAAGATAATCATACTGCGGCATCAACTGACGAATCTCATGCAAGATGGTCAGTCCGCCGTAACCGGAGTCGAACACTCCGATAGGCCCCGGCTTTTCAGTTAAAGCAACTTTCATGGCTCGACACTAATGGGCAACTGAAGCTTTTCTTTCACATAGTTCGTCACATCGTCGGCCACCGCAGGATTGATAAAAGGACAGGTATTGCCGTCCGTATTGATAATATAGGCATACCCTCTTTCTACCCCTACGGCACGTATGGCTTCGTTCAACAAGTAAAGCATGTCGGCCTGCAGATCCTTTTCCGCCTGCACGAGCAACTTCTGCGACTCTTCCTTGAAACGGATACTCTTGGTCAACAGGTCTTGCAGTTCATGCTGACGTTTCAACAAGATATTCTCCGGAAATTCTTTCTGTCCTTGCAGGAACTCTGCAAACTTCCGCTGGAACTCTTCCTCACTCCGCTGGGCTTCCTTATCATATTTAGACTTCAAGTCTGCCAACTTTTGCCGGGAAACCTCATATTCGGGCATAGCCTGAAATATGGCATTGTAACTCAGATAACCGAATTTGCCCTGCATAGTCTGCGCCTTGACGGCGAAAGGCAACAACAAAAAAGACAGACACAAGACTAACTTATTCATTTTTCGCATCATGAACCGTATATTATTAACCGTAACAAAGTTATTCATTTTTATGTTCATACCGATAAAAAACAGTCTTTTTTTCTCGGAAAACAGAAAAACACGATAGAAAATAAAAAGGCTCCTCCGACTGGCATTTCGTACTGCCGGAGAAGCCTTTGTATGATAACAGGGAATATTCCGCTTATTTCAAGCCCAACTTTTGCTTGATGTCTGCCGTCACATCCGTACTCAACGTCGTGCTGATATAAGGAATACCGGCTGAAACGTCCATGATATAGACATAACCGCCCTCTGTTCCTATCTGCTTGATAACGCCGAGCATCTTGTCGGAAATAGCCTGCATCTTCTGCTGTGAAGTTTCCTGCAAGGACTTTTGATTGTCCTGATAGCTCTGTTGGATACGGTTATACAAATCTTGCAATTCCGTTTCGCGACGCTGTCTTACGTTATCCAACAGGTTCGCTTTCTCTTTGTCGTACTCTTCCGACTTCTTTTTCAGCTCGTCCTGCATGCGTTTCAGGTCGTTCTCATACTGAGCCTGAAGCTGCTGGATTTCGGTCTGAGCCGTGGTGTACTCCGGCATGAGTTGGATAATGGCACTTGAATCGAAATGGCCAAACTTCTGTGCAAAGATGCTCATCGGTACGAGCAACAATGCCATTAAAATCACTTTTTTCATCTTATATCTCTATTTTTTATATTATTATTTTTCATATTGCATGCAAATGTACGAATGTTAGTTGGAATATCCTAATTTCGTCAGGACTTCATTGCTTATATCTATCTTCGGAGATGCAAAAATGATACCGGTATCGGACGCACGGTCCAAAATCAAAGAATATCCTTTACTGTCCGAGATGTCTTTCACTGCATTGTATATCTCATCCTGGATGGGAGCCATCAGGCTCTCACGTTTCTTGAACAGCTCACCTTCCGGACCGAAATATTTCTTCTTCAATTCGGCAGCCTCTTTTTCCTTAGCCACGATCTCTTCTTCTTTCTTGGTCTTCTGCTCCGTGCTCAGGAAAACGGCCTCACTCTGATAGTTCTTATATAAGGTTTGCGCCTCTTCCGTCAATGCGTCCACCTCGGCCTGCCATTTTTTGGAAACCTGGTTCAACTGCTCGCTGGCACGCTCGTATGCCGGAATATTCTTCAAAATATACTCCATATCGACCAGCGCAAACTTCTGCGCCATTGATTGTGCGCCCATTATCATGAGCAAACACAATAAAGTGAATAACTTTTTCATCTTTCTTCTGTTTTTAAATTAGAACTCTTGTCCCAAAATGAAATGGAACTGACTTCCGCCATATTGTTTAGAACCGAAGACATCATCGAAACCGTATGCCCAGTCGATTCCCAGCAAACCTACCATCGGCAAGAATATACGTACACCGACCCCGGCTGAACGTTTCATGTCGAACGGATTGAAGTCTTTCACGCTCGACCATGCATTACCGCCTTCGATGAAAGTCAGCGCATAGATGTTCGTTGAACCTTGCAGCATGAGCGGATAGCGCAACTCCAACGTGAAACGGTCGTAGGCATACCCCGTATATCCGCTTGGAGTCAAAGAACCGTTGTCGTAACCGCGCAAACCGATAGTTTCGGTAGCGTACGTCGTAGAGTAACCGGACATTCCGTCTCCCCCGACATAATAGGTCTCAAACGGTGACTTCTTATACTTATTGTAAGCTCCCAACAATCCGAACTCTATGCGTGTCATCAACACCGGACACTTCACCATACTGCTCAAGGCCGTATAAGTACGGAGTTTGAACTTCCACTTGTGATATTCAATCCATTTGTACTTCTCCTGCATCTCACGCTGATAACTTGCACTTTGGTAATTGTTCGCCAAGTTCTTGTAGTCCTTGTTGTCAAACAAAGAATACGGGGGCGTCAATCCTACGGACAATGTAAACTCCGAACCGCGACGGGGATAAATCGGATTGTCCGTGGAATTACGGGATAAAGCCAGATTTAAAGCTATATTGTTGCAAGAACCATTCGAAATAAGGAAATAGTTCCAGTCCCTCAGGATGTAACGCTGATACGAGAGGTCTGCCGACAGTTGGAAATAGTCGTCCGGCCAACGCAAACGCTTACCCCATCCCAATGACACACCAAACAGTTTCACGTAAGAATCCGGATCGAGGAAATTCTCGTAATAATTGGAACCGCTCGTACCATAACCATACAGATAATTATAGTAGCTGTTGTAGTAAGAGGAGTTGTAATAGTTATCGCTCACGTCAGTCTGCTTAGAGAAGAAAGCCGAGAACGACAAGGCGTTAGGACGCTTGCCTCCGAACCACGGGTTCATGTAGTTGACACTATACGACTGGTAGTACTGTCCGTTTGTCTGTCCGCTGATACTAAACGTCTCTCCGTTACCCTGCGGCAGGACTCCCCGACGAAGACCGCCCTTCGTAAATAAGTTGGCCAGACAGAAATTCGAGAACTTCAAACCGATTTTTCCAATCACACCCGTCTGTCCGTAACCTAATGAGAACTCGATTTGGTCGTTCGACTTCGACACCAATCCCCAATTGATGTCCACCGTACCGTCCGACTGAGAAGGAACGACCTTCGGGTCAATCTGTTCCGGATCGAAGTGTCCCATAGAAGCGATTTCACGAAAAGAACGTTCCAAAGCCTCTTTGCTGAACAAGTCGCCGGGTTTGGTACGCAATTCCCGACGCACCACGCTCTCGTACACACGGTCGTTACCGTTGATGGCAATATGACGTATCGTAGCCTGCGGTCCCTCGGTAATACGGAGTTCCAAATCAATCGAGTCGCCGTCGATATTCACTTCCACCGGATCCAGTCGGTAGAACACATATCCGTTATTATAATAAAGATTACCCACGGCATCTTCATCAGTCGATGTACGTTCCTCCAGTTTCGTCTGGTTATACACATCGCCTTTCTTCATGCGGAGCAGGTTATTCAGGGCCGTCGTGGAATAAATCGTATTGCCCACCCATTCTATATTGCGGAGATAATACCTTTGACCTTCTTCCACCTTCACGTACACATCCACCGTCTTCTCATTATGAGGCGTCACACTGTCTTCCAGAATCACGGCATCACGATATCCCAGCTCGTTATACTTCTTTATCAGGTTTTCCTTGTCTTCCTTGTACTTCTCCTCTATAAATTTCTTCGTACGGAACCAACTGCCGGGACGTCCTTTTTCATTGGTCTTCTTGAAAACGCCCGGAACGAACATCGTTCCTTTTATCTTCTTCGTACTCAAAGCATGGTTTCCCTCAATCGTAATGGAGTGTATCTTCACCTTTTCTTTCTTGTCGATACGAATATCCACAATGGTCTTGTCCGGTGCGGTCACATCGTCTCTCTGCAAAATCTCGATTTCGGCATTCTTGTATCCCTTTTCATCGAAATACTTTTTAATCAAGAACTTCGCACGGTCTATCATGTTCGGAGTGAGCTGGTTGTCTTTCAACAAACCGATGCGGTTTTCCAAATCTTCACGCTCTCCCTTTTTCACACCGCTGTAATTGATCTGCGATACACGCGGACGCTGTGTCAGCTTGATGCAAAGGTAGACCTTATCGCCCACCACGCTATCCGCTTCTATCGAAACATTCGAGAACAAACCGTTACGCCAGAAACGCTTGACGGCATCGGTGATTTCCTCCCCGGGAATGTTTACTTTCTGGCCGACCGTAAGTCCGGATAACCCGATAAGCATATAATCGTCATAGTTCTTTGCTCCCTCCACGGAAATTCCTCCGATAGTATAGGAACGGGGAATACGGGAATATTCTACGGTTGGCTTTACTTGTTTTTCTTCCGTTTGAGCCTGCACGGATGGAAAACCCGTACCCAATATTAATAATGTAAGACAGATGCTCTTTACTGTTTTCATACGTCGGTGTTGCTTATTTTATAGCGACTTGTTCACTGGTCTTGCCAAATCGGCGTTCCCGCGATTGGTAGTCCGCAATAGCCTTGCGGAACTCGTTCTCATCAAAATCCGGCCAATAGGTATCACAGAAATAAAATTCCGTATAGGCACATTGCCATAACAGGTAATTGCTGATACGGTATTCGCCGCCTGTACGGATCAGCAAATCCGGATCCGGCATAAAACGAGTAACCAGATGGGCTTCTATGGTCTCTTCCGTAATCTGGGACGGCAACAAGGCACCTGTCTGCACCTCTTCGGCTATTTGCCGCATAGCCTGCGCCAATTCCCATCGAGAAGAATAGCTCAATGCGATGACCATCGTCATCTTCTCGTTCGCGGCCGTATGCTGCATACATTCTTCCAAACGCATCCGCACGGCTTCCGGAATACGGGACATATCGCCAATCACACGGAAACGGACGTTGTTTTTCATGAAAATCTCATCTTCAAGATGGTCGAGAATCAACCCCATGAGTGCCGCAATCTCGGGTACCGGACGATTCCAGTTTTCTGTGGAGAACGTATATAAAGTCAAGTATTTGACACCTAATCTGACGGCTTCCTCCGTAATCTTTTTCACGGTTTCCACCCCCTCCTGGTGTCCGGCCGTGCGCGGCAACCCTTTGGCTTTCGCCCAACGCCCGTTACCATCCATAATAATGGCCACATGGCGAGGAATACGCGCAGCGTCTATTTCGTTGTTAAAAGACATATTTTATATTATTACAATTTACACACTTAGGGAACAAATCATAAGTGACCGACAACATCGTAAACGAATAGCAGTCCTTGTTCTTAAAACCACCGCTCTTCACACCGTACGGATCGTGAAGTATCACCCCATCCATATTGGATACATCCAAACGGTCTGTTGTCGTAAAACGCATGCTCCACTCGAACCCGATATTCAACCGGGGCCTTACCTTAAACTTGACTCCGACTCCCACCGGGATGTTGAATCCCGCATCGGTCTGTACCGGCTTGGGCGCCAATGTCAGTCCGGCTCCGATTAACATATAAGGAGTGATACGACTGTATCCTTCGTAACCGCGCCCGATACCGTATCCCCAGAAGTTAAATTCGAACTGGGCACCGAAATCTATCACATTGCGCTTAAAATGCGCCACGCCGGGCCTGCCCCCGTCTGCATCACCGCTTCCGGCATTCTCGGGAAAGAAGTCTTTCCCCGTCTCACCCGATATATGCCCTAAAGCCAAATTCCCTTTTATCGCCATACGAGGATTGAAGATGTAGCGCGCCACAACACTTCCCATGGCTCCCAAATGAGCAAACGGCTTGCTGTTGGCATCGCCCAAATAAAAGCATCCGCCTACGCCGCCGCCCAATTCCATCCGGTAAACGTCATCCTGTGCCTTGCCCTCCCAAGGGAAACCCAACCACAAGAGAAACAGTATTACCAGAACTTTCTTCATCCCCGTTGTATCTATATTTGAGTCTGCCCGTCTGAATCAACGGTCTTCAAATCCCAACTGATTCAACCGTCCGCGCCAAACCTCTCCGCCTGCGACAAGCCACACACGGTATTCGGCATCCACCGCGACAGACATCAACACATCTTTTCCTTCCAAATCGCCGGGCAGGACGTAAACCCCGTCGGTTTTCCAAGTCACCCCGTTATCCCGGCTCACATACATATTGTCGAAAGCCTTATGGGCCGTCCCGTCCAGCGACTTACCGCCCAAAGCCAACAACACCTCATCGTAACGTATGAGATTCAGGGATTGCAAACGGGGACAAGCGTAATGATTGTCCGGCGCGGCATTGAAATAAGCCCAAACAGCCGTTTCCTGCCCTGCGGCCAGACTATGGCTCCACACCATAGCCGCCTCGTCTGACGGGTAATCATCCATACTGCGGTTGCCAATCCACAACGTCCGCTCCAAGCCATTCTCTTGCGTATAAGACACAGTGGCAAAATCCTGTACCGGCAAGAAAGCCGGAGTTTCGTCCAAAGCTTCTTCAAGCCATAACGCACCATCGGCCGAACGATAAATACGCCCGTCCGAAAGCGCATAAAGATGCGTCCTGTCGGCCACCAACAAACGTACACTGCGGTCTGCCGTACAAGCAGTCCAGTTCAGTCCGTCTTCCGAACGCATCAACGTACCGTCCACCCCGCTCATATACAATGCGTCTCCAAACTCCGTCAAAGTAACCACATCGGCCGTTGCACATCCCGCAACCGACTGCTCGGCCCAATCTTTCCCGTCCGACAAAGCTGTCGTAAACACGCGTACGCTTCCGTTTTCCTTACTGTAGAGCCACACGCGTCCTTTCCACACCACCGTCTTCACCGCTTCCGCAGCCGACCATACGGCCGGTTCTGCTACCTTTTCCCAGGAAAATACTTCTCCGTCTTGTTGGTGTACATTCACCTGCAAAGTATAATCACGGCTTGCCGAATAGTCGGGCGAATATACCCGGAAAGTCAAAGGCGACGTAAAATCAATCGAGTCCGAAGTAGAATAAGCCTTCCATGCGTCATCTCCCTCGGATACCTTCTTGTACACCACGGTTCCGGAAGATTCCACAGTGGCCAATACGGCTTTCACATCGCTGTTGACAGGAAGAGAGTCCTTGTTGGCTATCGTCCCGTCTAACTGATTGACCGTCATAGGAAAGTACAAAGCACTATAAGAGATGGTATAAGTGGTATCACGCCCGGCAGAGTTTACCGTAGTAATCTGTCTCTTTACATTCCCCAACGTGAAACTGCTGATATAACAATCGGTACTCAACACAACCTCGTCGTCGTCCTTACACGAGCATATCAATAACACGGAAAGCACGGCTAAAGACAATGACAATATGGATTTTTTCATAAATCTATCAATACAATATTATTTATCAAGGTACAAAAGTACGCACATTTTTTACTTTTACGAAACATAGAGCGTTGAATTATGCAAAATTTCGATAAATCGAAGTATTTTTGCGTTCATCCACACGATTATACAGCCGAACTGCCTCGCGACGAGAGTATATGAACCAGCAAATGGCCTTCCACCTCTGTAGTCCGTATCCGCCCGTGAGGCCATGACGGAGACGGGACACCCTCTTTTAGAAATACCGGGGACTGCTCCACCCTGATTTCATCCCAAAGTCCGGCCGAAATGAAACTTTCCAGCAGCCTATGTCCTCCTTCCACCAAAAGAGATTGGACAGACAAACGGTATAAATCATCCAAAATTTGCGGCAAAATATCCCGACTGAAATCCAAGCGTACGCAAGTCACTCCCGTCTGTTTTCCATACGGAGGAAGAACGGACAAAACATCCAGATATACACGCGTTTCCGCCCCATCGTTAAAAAGAGCAAGATGCCCGGGAAGGTCGCCTCTACGGTCTATCACCAAGCGTAAAGGAGATTTACCCGGCCACATTCGTAAATTCAGCGAAGGATTGTCGGCCAAAGCTGTCTGCCGCCCGACCAAAATAGCCTGATGCTCTGCCCGACAACGATGTACCAACATCCGGGTGTACGGCGTGGAAAATGCGTAAGGCTTTTCTTTCTCGTAGTCCGTGCGCTGGCTATCCATAAAGCCATCGGCCGATTCAGCCCACTTCAACGTAATATAAGGACGACGGTGCGTATGGAAAGTCATGAACCTGCGATTCAGTGCCAGACACTCGGCCTCCAGCACACCGACCGTGACCTCGATGCCCGCCTCCTGTAATTTCCGTATGCCCCGACCCGCCACTTTGGTAAACGGATCCATACACCCGACTACGACACGGGGAATTCCCTTTTCCACAATCAAATCGGCACAAGGAGGCGTCTTTCCATAATGCGAGCAAGGCTCCAGACTTACGTATATCGTACTCTCTTTCAACAGTTCGGGATTACGCGCAGAACGGACCGCGTTCACCTCGGCATGCGGTCCACCGCAACGCACGTGGTATCCCTCGCCGATAATCTTCCCGTCGTGTACAATGACAGCCCCCACCATAGGATTCGGTGCTGCGCCATAAAACCCGTTGCGTGCCAGTTGTATGCAACGGGACATGTATTTTTCGTCTGTTGTCATATACCAATCCGATAAAAATGCCTATTTTTGTCCGACAAACCCATCACAGAGATGAACGCTTCTTTCAATTATATCTTCGACCGCCTCTGCATGTCCTACCCGGCCAGTGAGGCACGCGCCATAGCCCGCCTTGTATTGGAGACCCGTTTCGGCCTCACGCCAATCGACATCTGCATGGGACGGGACCGGACTTTCTCCTTAGAAGAACGCCGGGACCTTGAAAATATTGTGAAACGTCTGTCGCAAAAAGAACCTGTACAATACGTTTTAGGACAAACGGATTTCTGCGGCCGTACTTTCTCCGTTGCCCCGGGTGTCCTTGTGCCGCGTCCCGAGACGGAAGAATTGGCGGAGTGGATCATACGGGACGAAAAGGCATCCGGATTTTCATCGCCCGACATATTGGACATCGGGACGGGCAGCGGCTGCATAGCCATCACGCTGTCCCAAGAACTGCCGCAGGCACAAGTGTCCGCCATCGACATCAGCCCGCAAGCTCTTGCCATCGCCCGGGAGAATGCAGAGCGTTTAGGGGCCGCCGTGAATTTCCGGTGTCAGGACATTCTGGACTCTCCGTCCAAAGAGCAGGATTCCCCGCTTTGGAACATCATCGTCAGCAATCCCCCCTATATCTGCGAGCATGAACGGGAGGACATGGAAGAGAATGTGCTGCGCTACGAACCTTCGCAAGCGCTCTTTGTCCCGGACCATGACCCATTGCTTTTCTATCGGGCAATAGGGGAATATGCCGTAAAGACGTTGAAAGAGGACGGACGGCTTTACGTGGAAATCAACAGGGCATACGGATGGGAAACCACCCGGCTGTTCCAAAGCCTCGGCTTACGAGACGTCACTTTGAAGAAAGATTTCTACGACAATGAACGAATGATACGATGCAGAAAATGAAAGAACTGACCACACAAGAAGCCTTCAACAAGGCTGCGGCCTGCTGTTCCGGCGCGGAATACTGCCTTTCCGACATCCAAAAGAAGCTGGACAAATGGGGACTCGGTGCAGCGCAACAGAAAGAAGTGCTCACACGCCTCCAAGTGGAAAAATTCATCGACGAAGCCCGGTTCAGCCGGTGTTTCGTACGGGACAAATTCAGATATAACCAATGGGGGCGCATTAAAATCATGCAAGCCCTCCGACTTAAAAACATTCCCGACACGTGTTGCCGGGAGGCACTGACCGAAATCGAAGAAGAGGAATACCTGTGTGTCCTCCGTAAGCTTCTGCAAAGCAAATCCCGGAGCGTGAAGGCTGCTTCCGACTATGAGCGCAACGGGAAACTCATTCGCTTCGGCCTCAGCCGCGGATTTGAAATGAATGCCATTACGCGTTGCTTGCATGTGGAAGAAGAGGATTTTACATAGTCTCTCGCTGTACCTCCAAGCCCTTTTGGACTTTTTCTTTCCCCGGTATTGCCTTTGTTGCCGCAGGCGTATGTCGCCGGGTGAAGAGGTGCTCTGTGTACGATGTCAGGCCGACCTCCCACGTGTCCGGACCGTCTCGTTTGAAGAAAACGACATCGCCCGCATATTTTGGGGACTGGTTCCCATCGAGAAAGGAATTTCTTTTTTCCATTACACCCCACACTCTCCTCACAGCCGCATTTTGTTCGAACTGAAATACCATAACCATCCCGAAGTCGGGAAAACCATGGGGCGCATGATGGCCGAGGAACTGAAAGCCACAAATTTTTTCAACGGGATAGACCTTATCGTACCCATTCCCTTGTCCCGGAAAAAGGAACGGCAACGGGGCTATAATCAAAGCGATTGGATAGCATGGGGCATATCCGAAGCCACCGGCATCCCCACCGATACGACAAGCGTGGTGCGCACCAAATCCAATCCGAGCCAAACCACCTTGGACCACCGGCAACGGCGCGAGAACGTCCGAGACATCTTTGCCGTCCGGCATCCCGAGAGTTTGGAAGGCCGCCATATCTTATTGGTGGACGACGTCATCACCACCGGAGCCACCATGCTGTCCTGCGCCGAGACCATTGCCCGTGCCTGCCGCGTCCGCTTCAGCGTGCTCAGCCTCGCATGGGCAGGACATTCGTAAAAAGCAGAAAACCACCGTAATAAAACAGGATATAATGCTTTTATCTCTATATTCCTAATCTCTCAAGAACATATTGATTTTATACCGAACTCAAGTTAATTATATGAAAATAATATCTTTGCGACAGTCGACAGAATACCTCCAATCAGCAATAGCCTACTTTCAAGACAAGTGGGCCACGGAGGAATCCAAGATGGTATACGACGATTGTTTGCGTAGCTGTCTGAACGCTGAGAACCCGTTGCCCCAGTGGTATCTGCTACTTGACAATGAGACCATTGTCGGCTCAGCAGGACTTGTCACTAACGACTTCAATTCCAGAATGGACCTGTATCCTTGGTTGGCGGCACTGTATATTGAAGAATCTTATAGAGGCCGGAATTTAGGAAAACAGCTCATTGAACAAGCCATGCTGGATGCCGCCAGTTACGGCTTCAGATACCTGAATCTATGCACTGACCATATCGGCTATTATGAAAAGTTCGGTTTTCGATACATAGGAAACTGTTATCACCCTTGGGGTGAAACCACAAGGATATATCAGATTGAACTTTAAAATCATATCAATTAGCCCCAAATGGCAATAAGGGACTTAGAACAGACCGATTTTGAAATGACTTTATAACTTTGACAATAACGCCCATGAGTAAAGTAATACTTTATATTGCCGTCAGCATAGATGGTTATATAGCAGATGACAGAGGAGCCGTTGACTGGATAAGCGAACAAGATGAAAACGCAAAGATGGAAGACACCTTTACACCATTCTTCAGTGGCGTGGACACGGTCATTATGGGAAGAAAAACCTATAATCAGATTGTGACCGAACTTTCACCCGGACAATGGCCCTACGAGGGAGCAACGACCTATGTCCTGACCCGCCACGGCGAAACAGACAATGCAGAAAACATCCGTTTCAAAAACATGGACGTATGCCGGCTTATTGAAGCATTAAAACAGGAATCAGAAGGTAAAGACATCTGGATTTGCGGAGGAGCAGAAGTGGCACGGCAACTCATATCAAGTAATATGATAGACACTTATCATCTGGCTGTCATACCGGTTCTTCTCGGCAACGGCATAAGGCTGTTTGGTACCACCGACCGGAAAATCAAATTGGAAATGGTTGGCACCAAAGAATACAACGGGATAATAGAGATGGTATATAGTCGCAGGAATATTTGAACCGTACTGTTTTACGGATATCCTGTAGAAATATATGCACATAACCATATCTCGAATGAAAATTCGGATAAGATTTGATGATACCAGACATTTATCCCTTAATGGCGGATACAAAGGTGGCCAACTTTCATTGAGCATGCCTAAATGACACAACCTTTTTGAAAAATGAACCCATCTGCCGGACGTCCCATACGCCTCGGAAAACGCCCGAATTTTGTGCGCCAAACGAAAAATCGTTCGGCTGAGAATGATTTTTCATTCTGCTGAGAACGATTTTGCGTGCTGCTGCAAACGATTTTATGCCGTGTGCCAGCTCCACCACCCATACAATGAGATTGAACGCAAAAAGGGTTCACATCCTTCATACAAACTGTGGTTCAATCCATTACGGTGAACTTTCTTCCTCACAGCCTTCACCTGTCCTTCACGGAGATGCAAGCGTCTCCGTATGAGCGCCCAAAAGCCATAGAACGGTCTGAGCCAGACGTGAATCTATACATTGAAAAAAGTTCTCTTTCCCCCGAATAGTCTTCCCTCTTCACTATCTTTGCTATCGCGAAAATAGGATGCGGCTCGGCATAGCCAAACTTGAAAAACTTCGCTTTTCATTTGTCTCTGCGCTCACCTTTCACTATCTTTGCAGCACGAATTATAAACTTAGGACAGTTATGGAAACATTAGAGAAGATTTTCGCAGCTAAGTTGCTTAAGGTCAAAGCCATCAAACTTCAGCCGACCAATCCTTTCACATGGGCTTCCGGATGGAAATCCCCATTTTATTGCGACAATCGCAAAACATTGTCTTACCCGGAATTGCGCAATTTCGTAAAAATCGAGATAGGACGCCTCATTGCCGAGCGTTTCCCCGAAGCCGACGCTATCGCCGGCGTGGCCACAGGAGCCATCCCACAAGGCGCATTGGTAGCCGATTTGCTGAACCTTCCGTTCGTTTACGTACGCTCCAAACCCAAAGACCATGGTCTGGAAAACCTGATTGAAGGCGAACTTCGTCCGGGCATGAAGGTCGTTGTCGTAGAAGACCTGATTTCTACCGGCGGAAGCAGCCTGAAAGCCGTAGAAGCCATCCGCAACAACGGTTGCGAGGTGAGCGGCATGGTGGCAGCCTACACTTACGGGTTCGACGTGGCCGCCCAGGCTTTCAAAGCGGCTAACGTAAAACTGATTACCCTGACTAATTATGAAGCCGTAGTCGCAGAGGCCGTACGCATCGGCTATATCGACCCCAGCGACGTGGAAGTACTCAACGAATGGAGAAAAGACCCGGCCCATTGGAACGGTTAATCGTCTCATCAACAGGAAAACGGAAAAATGTCAAAACAACAATTTGAAAGCAACGTCAAGCCTATTCCCTACGCGCAGTCGTGCGTCTATGCCAAATTGGCCGACTTGAACAATCTGGCCGTCATCAAGGAACGGTTCAACGACCCGTCGGTACGTGCCATGATGTCGGGCCAGGTGCCGGAAGACAAGTTGAACCAACTGAACGAACGTATCCAGGAAATGACATTCGACACGGACTCCGTGAGCTGTAACATTTCCCCGTTGGGAGAGGTTTCGTTGCGCATCATTGAGCGTGAGGAACCGAAATGTATCAAATTTGAAACGGTCAATTCCCCCATCCATCTCAACCTGTGGATTCAACTGTTGCCCACTTCCGAAACGGCATGCAAGATGAAACTGACGGTAGGAGCCGACCTCAACCCGTTCATCAAAGGTATGGTGGCCAAACCGCTGAAAGAGGGTGTAGAGAAACTGGCGGACATGTTGGCCATGATTCCATACGGAGCTTAATCACACAAAGACAATATGGCAAGCAAACTTTGGGAAAAAAATACGGAAGTCAATCAAGAAATAGAAAAGTTCACGGTCGGCCGCGACCGTGAACTTGATTTGTATCTGGCCCGGTACGACGTATTGGGTTCCATGGCGCACATCACCATGCTGGAATCCATCGGACTGCTCGGCAAGGACGAGCAGCCGGTGCTGTTGGAAGAACTGCGCCGCATCCATGCCGACATCGAAGCCGGACGCTTCATCATCGAAGAAGGCGTGGAAGACGTGCACTCGCAAGTGGAACTGCTCCTCACCCGTAAACTGGGCGACGTGGGGAAAAAGATTCATAGCGGCCGGTCGCGCAACGACCAGGTCTTGGTGGACCTGAAACTGTTCACCCGCGCGCAACTTCAGGACATCGCAGAAGAAGTCAGAGTGCTGTTCGAAGAACTGCAAGCCCAAAGCGAACGCTACAAAGGGGTGCTCATGCCGGGATACACCCACCTTCAGGTGGCCATGCCTTCCAGTTTCGGACTATGGTTCGGGGCCTACGCGGAAAGTCTGGTGGACGACCTGCTTTTCCTTCAGGCCGCCTACAAGATGACCAACCGCAACCCGCTCGGTTCTGCCGCCGGTTACGGTTCATCATTCCCCCTCAACCGTACGCTGACCACCGAACTCCTCGGATTCGATTCGATGAACTACAACGTGGTCTACGCCCAGATGGGACGCGGAAAGATGGAACGCAACGTGGCCTTCGCCCTTGCGGGCATCGCCGGGACGCTGAGCAAACTGGCTTTCGATGCCTGCCTGTTCAACTCACAAAACTTCGGTTTCGTCAAGCTGCCGGACAACTGCACCACGGGGTCGAGCATCATGCCGCACAAGAAGAACCCGGACGTATTCGAACTGACGCGTGCCAAATGCAATAAAATCCAGGCACTGCCCCAACAGATTATACTCATTATGAACAATCTGCCGTGCGGCTACTTCCGCGACCTGCAAATCATCAAGGAAGTCTTCCTGCCCGCTTTCGAAGAACTGAAGGACTGCCTGCGCATGGCGGCCTACATTATTAATAAGATACAAGTGAACGAGCATATCCTTGACGACCCGAAATACGACAACATGTTCAGCGTGGAAGAAGTGAACCGGTTGGCCACGGGCGGCATGCCGTTCCGCGATGCTTACAAGAAAGTGGGACTGGACATCGAAGCCGGAAAATTTACCCCCGACAAACGCGTGCACCATACCCACGAAGGAAGTATCGGCAACTTATGCAACGACAAGATACATGAGCTGATGGAACAAGTGTGGAGCGGTTTTAACTTCGCCCGCACCCGTGAAGCGGAAAACCGTCTGCTCGGAAGATAAGAAACACCACAATAAAAGGCAAAAAACTCCGTTTCTTTGATATGAAAAGAATACGGAGTTTTTTTATCTTCACGGCATTGCTATGCCTCACGGCCTGCAAGGAGGACGTACAAAACACCTACTCCAACTATCCGGCCTATTTCGTGTACAAAAACGTCAATACTGTACCGCAACTCAACGCGGCCTTGAACAGTTTGGGAGTTTATACGACCATCCGCCGCGACCGCGACCGTTTCCTGTTCACAGACGAAAGCGGACACACCACTCCGGTCAATGCCACTGCCATTGCCGGTAACTCTTCCATTCAAATGGGTATCGCCGGTTTTATTGTCGGCCTGCCCAACATCCCCGAACTGGGTAGCACGACTTCCCTGCCCGTCTGCTACGATTTGGCCTGCCCCAACTGTTATTCTGCCTACAATATATCCCGCGCCCTGCAACTGAAAGAAGGCGGCTATGCCGCATGCGTATCCTGCGGTCGGACTTACAACCTGAACAATCAGGGACAAATCAGTATCGGTGAAGAAGGGGTAAGCCTGTTCCGTTATCGCATCACGTATTCCGGTAACACGATGGTCATCAACAACCGATAAAAAATAAAAGAAAAATTTGGTGTAAACCCCGAAATACGCTATCTTTGCAGCCGTAATACACAAGTCCCCTGCGGAAATAGCTCAGTTGGTAGAGCACGACCTTGCCAAGGTCGGGGTCGCGAGTTCGAGTCTCGTTTTCCGCTCCAAGGTTGCTCGAATGGTGGAATCGGTAGACACGAGGGACTTAAAATCCCTTGGCCATTACGGCTGTGCGGGTTCAAGTCCCGCTTCGAGTACGAAAAAAATCGCAATCATCCGGCAAAGGAATGGTTGCGATTTTTATTTTATACGATAAATAGTAACAAGTCGTTCAAAACAAAAAATGAGAACTATACTTCTGATATGCTTTAGTCTGTTAGGTACTTTACCTACTGTTTACGGCCAAAGCTCCATAGAAAAAGACCGTGATGCGTTCCGTCGCGAAGCCGACCGGTTCTTGTCAGCCATGCCCGACGGGTTACAGGAACAACAGACCCAAGCCATACTGCAAGCCATACAAGGCGACACCGTACCCCTCACTCGCATCCGGGCATCACGTAATATTCCTACACCTTTACCAACCGACGTAAATGCCATCTATATCACTCCGGCTCTGCGCCTGTACACTCCCGTAAAAAAGAATCAAAGCCCTCTGCCTCTCCTCATTTACCTGCATGGAGGAGGATGGACATTCGGAAGCATTAACAGTTGCGCCCGGTTTTGCCAGACATTAGCCGCCACAGGCAATGTCATCGTGTTGGCAGTAGACTATCGTCTGGCTCCCGAACATCCGTTTCCGGACGGACTGGAGGACTGTATACGTGCCGTAAAATTGGCTCGCAAAAAAGCTTTGGAATGGGGCAGTTCACCGGAATTCATTTCCGTCGGGGGAGACAGTTCGGGAGGCAACTTAGCCTTGTCCGTCTGTCTGCATAACCTGCAAAACGGGATGCCGCCCCTCCGCTCTCTCCTGCTTTTCTACCCGGTGGTATCTGCTTGGAACGAGGCATCGCCTTCTTGGAAAACCTATCAAAAGGGAGCGGCATTAGACGGTTCGTTGATGGAGGCCTTCAATCAAGCCTACACGCGCGGTCAGGCCAAACATCCTTTCATATCTCCCTCCCTTTGCCCGGACAGCCTGCTCTCACGTCTGCCCCGACTGCTTCTCGTGGCTGCCGAACGCGACATCTTATGCGACCAAGGGAAAGAATTCACCGACCACGTGAAACGCCTCGGCGTGACAGCGCACCGTGAAGTATTGCCTGGCACTGTCCATCTGTTCATCACCGTACCGGGACAGGATACAGCTTTCCGACATGCCGTGTCTTTGGCTGAAGATTTCCTTCGGCCTTAACGGATTCCCGTTTAAAGATATTTAGTAAATATACTTATTATAAGTTATTCCTGCGTAACGGAATGACTTATATCCGAACAATACACCCGATACACAACAAAATATACCGATATTTAAGTATTGACGAACATTCTCGAATGGGATAATTTTGTAACCTCAAAAATTAAACGTCATGTTACAAGGAAAAAATCCCATTCTCGGCATCATCCTACTCTTTTTCTTCTCTCTCCCGTCTTTTGCTCAAAATGCTTCAAATATATTGGAAGGAACCGTGCGCGACATAAAGGGAAAACCCATAGAGTTAGCTACGGTAAGCCTGAACAACGTCATAGGTTCCCATACCGACCGGAACGGACACTATAAGCTGACCCGACTGAAAGAAGGTACCTACCAGTACCGTGTTTCCTTTGTAGGTTATGAAACGGTGACGGGCACGGTGCATATCCAATCCTCAAAAACAAGACTGGATGTCACACTCAAAGAGCTGAGCCTCAACCTTAAGAATGTAACAGTAACGGCACGGCAAGAACAAATGGGCTCTAAATCGCTTATCGGAGAGGACGCCATACGCCACGTACAACCCAAAAGCCTGAACGATTTGTTGCAGCTCGTACCGGGCAACCTGATTGAAAATCCGAATTTGAACAATCTGGGGCAGGCACACATACGCGAAATAGAAAATGACGACAACAATGCCTTAGGCACCTTGGTGGTAGTAGACGGCACCCCTTTAAGCAACGAATCGAACCTGCAAGTGGTATCGCCCAGCAAATTCGGCGCCAATTCCGGCATGCAAAGCGACGGGATGAGCGAACAGACGACAGCCGGAAGAGGCGTAGACCTACGCACCGTCAGTGCCGGAAATATAGAATCGATGGAAGTGATACGCGGTATCCCCTCTGTAGAATACGGTAATCTGACGTCGGGCGTAGTGGTAGTCAAAACCAAGGCGGGACACACGCCTTGGGAAGCCAAGTTCCAAACGGACCCAAACTCCAAACAAGTCTTCGCCGGCAAGGGGTTCAACCTCAAAAGGGGCGGAGCTGCAAACTTCAGCGTAGACTGGTCGCAGTCGTGGGCCGATACGCGCAAGCACTACATGGGATACGACCGCATCACGGCCTCAGCCGGATACTCCGCCCAATTCGGGCCGCTTTCCCTTAACGTAAAAGGAGCCTTTTACTCTAACGTGAATAACCGTAAAGACGATCCCCAGTTCGAGGAACAACAAATACATTACAAAAACACTAACGTAGGCGGACGGCTTTCCGTGAGCGGACGTTACAAGCCTGCCGGAGGCTTTCTCTCTTCGCTGGACTATAATCTCTCAGCTCAAATGTCACGCACGGTAGACAGCCACGACAATTGGGTGAACAATCCCGACGGACTGGTCACGACAGCCCGCGAACCGGGTGTACACGTAGCTCAGATACGTAATGTGGGGTACACATCGGCTTACCGCATCGAGGGCATCCCCGTCAACCTGTATGCCCAAGCTGTGGCAAACAAATACTTGCAAATCTCGGAAAACGACTATGCCAACCTGAAACTCGGCGCAGAATACACTTACGATGCCAATCGGGGTGAAGGATTCACTTACGACGAAAATAACCCGCCGCAAGCTCAAGGGGCACAGACTCTCCGTCCACGGAGCTACAAGGACATACCTGCCCAAAGCACCTTGTCGGGTTTTGCCAGCAGCCGTCTGCGTAAGGGGTTGGGCTCCATGGGGCTTATGCTGGAAGCCGGAGTACGCGTCAGCAACATGTTTGTAGACCAGAAACAAAGCGGAGGTATCAGCCACTTCCTCGTAGCCGAGCCTCGTGTCAACGCCACGCTAAACCTGTTGGACAGCCGGAACAATCCTGTTTTCGACCTGCTGGCCCTGACCGGAGGTTTCGGCATCTCCAACAAGATGCCCACACTGATGTACCTCTATCCCGACTATGCCTATTTCGACAATGCCAGCCTGTCTAAATACGGGACGGAAACAAAGGACCGTTTGGGATTGATCACGACGGACGTAGTAAAGAATACGGCTAATCCCGACCTGCGCCCGGCACGCTCCACGAAATGGGAAGCGGGTCTGTCTTTCCGCATCAATAAGATAAAGGGTTTTGCCACCTTCTTCCATGAATCCCACCGGCACGAACTGGGCTTTACGTCGCAACTCATCTGGCAAAACTATGACAAGTACACCGTACCGGCCACGGCTACCGACCCCGTATTCGATGCCGCAAGCGGCGACGTGACTTACCGCGTGGATGGGACGGAGCATACAGCCCTGCGGACGAAGACCACCGAAATGTACACCTGGAGCCGGGCGGCCAACAGCACGACCACGCACAAGCACGGCATCGAGTACGGACTGGACTTCGGTGAAATCAAGCCCTTGCACACCTCGCTGAACATCAGCGGGGCATGGTTCCATATCAAGCGCAAAAATGAGAACATGCCCCTGAACTATATCAATTCTTCGTTCGACTACGTAGGCGTGCTCCCTTCGGGCGGAGGGAACCTGCGAAACCGATTTAATTCCACGTTCCGGCTCATCACCCACATCCCGGCCATCAAAATGGTATTCACTACATCGGTACAGGTCGTATGGTACGAAAGCACCCAAGTCGTCTACGAAGACGAAAACGGAAACAGCCGCTACTATCTCAAGTCTTACGAAGACAAGGATTACCTGGTAATCAACCCCGTGGGATACTACGACAAACAGGGCCACTACACGGTGTGGAGCCCGGCCGATGCCGACGACGCGGACAAGTCGCGCATCATGTACCGCACACAACCTTACTTGTACGAAAAGGATGTCATCAAGCCTTGGGCGTTGCTAAGCTTCCGTTTTACCAAAGAAATAGGCCGTGTGGCCGAACTGTCCGTCATCGCCAACAACTTCACCAATACCAAGAAGTGGCACACCAACCCGCACAGCCTGGCCAAAACGCAACTATACCCGGACATGTACTTCGGAGCGGAACTGAAGCTGAAACTTTGAGAGCACACCTATATATAAACATTTAACAAACAGAAAACATGAGAAAGAAGTTTCTTAAAAATGGCGTCATAGCCATGATGGCCGTATGCGGCCTTGCCTTCGTGTCTTGTAGCGAAGATAACGACGAGGGTATGAAGAGTTACAAACTGACGGTCAGCTATTCCCTTCCGTCGGACGTGGAAGCGTCTAACGTGGAAGAGCTTAAGCTCATTTTGGGTTCGACTGCCAAAAACGACACGTTGTCCTTGGACGCCAACCCGAAAGAGATAGAACTTCCGCAGGGACAGTACAAAGTGACGGTTACCGGCAAGGTGACCGATGAAGCCAAGACCTACCTCAGCGGCAGCACGTCGGTGGACCTTTATGCCAATACCCCGGTGACGGTCAATCTACAGAAAGTCATGCAGTCTTCCTTGATTTTCAAAACGATTCATAACTCTGGCAGTAAACAATATTACATGCACGAGAGTTATTTCGAAATCGTCAACAACTCAGACGAAGTACAGTATCTGGACAATCTCATTCTGACCGCACCTACCGGCAACCAACAAACAGCGAATGCATGGCAGGCTAACGGCTACGAAGACCTCTACGCCTGCGGACAAGGTTCCGTAGTGGCATTCCCCGGAAACGGGCACGACTATCCCCTCCAGCCGGGTAAGAGCGTCCTGATTGCCAACGATGCCACGAACCACAAACTGGCATATGGCGAGGATGCGTCGCAAGCGGCAGACTACGCAAGCTGCCCGGACTTGAGCAATGCCGATTGGGAAATTTATCTGGACTATAATGCCAATGACGTGGATTACGCTGCTCCCAACTTGAAAACAATCTTCTACAACAACCAATATATGTTTGCCTTCGGCCTGGGCGTATCGGGACGGTCTTACGTACTGGCCAAGTTACCGGAAGGCATGACGCCGGAAGTTTATGCGGCATTGGAGTCGAGCGTGATGTACGAACCGGGAACCTCTTCCACTTCTATGAGCTATCTGGTCATCCCCAGCAAATATGTGCTTGACGCAGTAGACATATACGATCCGGAAACAGAGAACCACTACCCCACGTTCTTGCCGCAAGATGATGCCACCGGTGTGAAAGGCAATCCGATGTATTCGGCAAAATGTATCCGCCGAAAAGTGACTAAAATCGAAAACGGACGGCCTTACTATCAGGACACCAACAATTCTGCCGCCGATTTCCTGCGCGACCAACCGTTGACTCCGGGTGAGACTCCTACAAGTGTTGATGAATAATTATGAAAACTGACAGGGACGGGAGCGAATCCCATCCCTGTTTTAATCCGAAAAGAAAATGAAACGTTACGTCCTGTTACTGTCGTTGAGTTTGGGTTCTCTTGTCCAAATGCATGCGCAATCTTTAGAAGAGTGCCGAAGCGAATGGAATGAAAGTTCGGCTAATGTGTCAGACAATATCCGGTATACCAGTCTGAACCCCTCGCGCATCTCTTTCAATTCCTACAAAAACAAGGGTGTGGCCAAACTGGACTATACGATTGGACGTGGAAGTTACCGACCGGTGGATGAAGGCAGACAATCGAATCACCTCAAGTTTTATATGGGGGGAATTAAAAATCTGGGCAAGGTAGACGTGTCGGGCTTCATCAGTTACCGCAATTTACAAGAGAAAGACAAGAAGTGGAACTCCACCCTTTTTCTCAACCCCGATAACCCATTTGTGCTTTGCGATTCAGTGGCAAGCGACGCGACCACGGAATCTTTTGAAATGGGCATGACGGCCTCTTATGCATGGAATGAATCCTGGAAAGGGGGAATCTCTATCGGATTGACATTAGGAAGCCTGTCCGACCAGACAGACCCTCGCCCCAAAACCAATACCACCGTCCTGCCTATTTACGTAGGAGCGGAGCATCGGTTGAACTCCCAATGGGCACTGGGTGCTACGGCCGGCATTTCCTTTTATAATTCGGACATCGCCTATACGTTGGTCAATCCGCTCAACAGCCACCGCTATTTCCTGATGAAAGGTATGGGGGACTATTACCGAATCTCGTCGAACGACGTGTCGGGCTACCAACGCGCATATAAGGGACTGAATTATACCGGTGCCTTGCAACTTGTATGGGAACCGGAACACAAAAAATACGGGAATTTCACGGAAGTCCGTTATACGCATGTTTCGGAAGAAGCTACAGACGGAGGTTCTTCCTATAAATTTTACGGAGGAGACTACACTTCGGATGAATGGATGCTTCAGAACCGTTTCCTTCTCTCCCCTCACCGTCAGGCACGTCACCATCTGGTATTGACGGCATCCTACCATTCCGGAAAAGGTATATGGCGGGACCAGAAAATGATGACAGACACCGAACACGGAAATCTGGTATATTACGAGACGCTCAGCAAATATAAAATTCAGGACGACCAGCGAATGACCGCCGGACTGGAATATCGCTTCGAACGATTGAAAGATGACAAACAGGATTTCTTCGTAGACGCTTTGGCCGCATTCACATCATCTGCCTACAATCACCAGTTGTCCACCGGAAAAGCCAAACAAACATTTACCTTATTAACCACACAACTGTCTGCAGGCAAGGTCCTGAATATCAAATCCGCAGGTTTGGACTTGTCTGTCCATGGCGGTTACCGTATACCGTTGAGCCGCACTTACGGCAATGGAAACACCAGAACGGCCGATGAAGACATTTCTGCCGTATACACCCGTCCCCAATTCGAGTATGCCGCTTCCGGACACGCCTTGATAGGGGCTTTGGCACAAGTAGCTATCCCCCTTCCTAAGAAAATAACTTTAGGCATTTATATATCCACGGATTTCATGTTCTATACGGACAAGAATGAATATGATGATACTTTCGACGGTACGAAGCGTTCGCTTTCTACCGCAGGAGTATATTTGCAATTTTAAGGATTAGTTTTATGAGAAAAAGAAACATCTACTCTATTATCAGCCTGTGGTGCGTGCTATTCTTTTGCCCTACACTGCACGCCGAACGAAAAGGCTTTGCCGTCGTCATCGACTCCATCAGCTACCAACAGGCTCAACACGAACTTGCTGAATACATCCGGGCATTGGAATCCAAACAACATTTCAAAGTCTATACTGTAGTCGACCGGTGGGGTGTACCGGATTCTATCCGTGCTACTCTCAAAGGTCTGCACGCCCGGCCTCACGAAGCCATCATAGGTGCCGTATTTATCGGTGACATCCCCATTCCCATGATTCGCGACGCACAGCATCTTTGCAGTGCGTTCAAGATGAGCCAGAAAATGCCTTGGCAAGAATCCTCTGTCCCGTCAGACCGTTATTACGACGACTTCTCGTTGCAATTCGACTTTCTGAAACGCGACAGTACAGCCCCATATTATTACTATTCATTATCAGCACGGGGAAGTCAGCAAGTACACCCCGATTTGTTTTCCGGACGCATCCGTCCCACCGACGGCGATATGCCCGGTTCACGTTACACCAAGCTCAAAGCTTACTTGCAGAAAGCAACGGAAGCAAAATTGCATCCCGAACGTATGATGGCCGTCTTTGTTTATACAGGCAGCGGCAGTCTGTCAGAATCCAAAACGGCCCATATTGACGAAATGGCTTCCATGCATGCCCACTTCCCTTCGCTCGCACACTGTCCCAATGCCTACCGCTACATGGACTATTCCGACGAGAAACTCATCAAACAAAAATTGATGAACGCGCTCATGTCGCCGGACCTGAGCGTGGCTTTCATGCACCATCATGGCGATTACGACACACAGTACCTCAGTGCTTGGCCTAAACCCTCAACTGCGGAAGAAGCACGCGAGTACTTGCTGCATTGCTACCGCTCCTCCCTGAACCGTGCCCGGCATTTCGGATATGATACGGACAGTATCAGACGAAACTTACAAAGCCGCGACCAGTTGCCCGACGATTGGATGGCAGAGCTGGACGACAGCGCTTTGGCAAAGGACGACTCTTTGGAAAGCGCCATGACCAACATTGTATTGTCTGATTTCGCCCGCTACGCTTTCCGGCCGAATTGCAGAGTAGCCTTTTGGGACGCCTGTTACAACGGTTCCTGGCATCGTGAGAACTGCATTGCCAACGAATACATATTCCAACCGGGAAAGACAATCTGCGGACTGGGAGGTTCTGTCAACGTACTTCAGGACAAGTGGCCGGACCGCTTTGCCGGTCTGTTGGAACAGGGTGTTATGATAGGATTCCTGAACCAACTCAATCCCGATTTGGAAATGCACGTGGTAGGCGACCCGACTTTTGCATTCCTTCCGGAACAAGATCACTCTCTTAATGACCTCATCAGTTCCGGCAAGCAGAAAGATTGGAAAAGGTTGCTCCGCCACAGTCCCCATCCGGATATACAGGCATTGGCCTTGCACCAGTTGCAAGAAAGCAAGGACGTCTCCGACCAACACCTGTTGGAATATCTGAAAACGTCACCCTACGAAAGTGTCCGCCTGGAAGCGTTCTTGCTCCTCCAACAACGGCATTCCGACGACTTTGTCTCAGCCATTGAAAACGCTGCAGACGACAATTTCGAATTGCTGCAGCGTTTTGCAGTCAATGCGCTTATCAAAAACGGTGATCCTCGTCTGGCAAATACGTTGGCCGGGAAACTCTGCGACGTAAATACATCGGCGCGAGTGGCATTCAATGCCCTACAAGGCGCACAGTTCTTTTCCCGACAGAATCTGCTCCCCGCCGTAGAGGACAGACTCCAGCAAGTGGCTCCCTACGTAGTCCAACCCGAAACTTATGCCAAAGGCGTATTGAAAAACGCCGAAAACTATGCCGGAAGATGGGACGAAGAGATTGAAAAGCTGTGTAAAGGAGAAATGTCGCACAAACGTGCTTTGACACAAATCAACTTCATGCGAATCTATTGCCCGCCTTACCTCTTGCCCCAAGTAGCCGGTTATGCCGCCACGCTAAAAGACGACGAACTGCTGTTACCGTTGCTCGAAGCTTTGGGATGGCACCGCCAGGCCTATACTTCGGCACAGGTACTCCCCGTAGTGGAAAAACTCATGAAAGACACTTCCCACTCGGAACAAGTGCGCCAAGAAGCTCTGAAAACCTACAAACGATTGAAATAACCCTCATAGAACAAGAAACATAATGAAAAAACTATTATTATCCGTCCTTACTTGCCTGGCTTTTACGGTTCAAATTGCGGCACGTAACGGATTTGCCATCGTCATCGACTCGGTGAGTTATCAGGAAGCACGGCCTGAAGTGGACGCTTATGCCCGCGCCATAGAGCGCCTGCATGGCCTTAAAGTATACACGGTCATCGACCGGTGGCAGGTGCCCGACTCCATCCGTGCCACCCTGAAACATTTGCACGAACAGAAATCCGAACCTATCGTAGGGACTGTTTTCGTGGGCGACATCCCCATCGTCATGGTTCGCGACGCACAGCACCTGACCAGTGCCTTTAAGATGAACCAAAAGAATGACCGCCGCGAGTCGTCTGTCCCTTCAGACCGGTTCTACGATGACTTCGGCCTACAATTCGAGTTTCAGGGCAAGGACGAAGACAAGCCCTATTTTTATTATTCCCTCATTCCCCAAAGCAGCCAGAAAGTCTATCCGGACTTGTACAGCGGACGTATCCGGCCTACCGACACGCCCGAAAGCTCCCGCTACCAGAAGCTCAGGGAATATCTGACCAAGGCTGTAAGGGAGAAAGAAAGACAACGGGCGCTCGGACAACTGTTTTTCTTCAGCGGCCACGGGTATATCTCCGAATCCAAAACCGCCCGCATGGACGAGAAAGCGGCTTATTTCGAACATTTTCCCTCATTGGCCGGACGCACCAACCGCATCAGCTATATGGACCACACCGACCACAATCCGGTAAAAGAACATCTGATGAACGAAATGATGCGTACCGACCTGGACCTGGCCATCTTGCACCACCACGGCTATTTCGACACGGAATACCTGAACGGTACGGCTCCCATCCGTACGGTGCGCGAGGCTAAGGAGTTTATCATCCGCAACGTGAGGATGCACGTGGAGGAAGCCCGCGAAAGAGGACGTAATTACGACTCCCTGCGCGTGGTACTGGAGAAGCGTTTCGACCTGCCGTCCACCTGGCTCGGCGACAACCCGCTGGCCGACAGCCTGCGCATCGCCGACTCTACTCTTGTAGCTAACGAAGACCTGCATCTGGAGGATTTCAAGATATTCGGCTACCGTCCCAATGTACCCGTCGTAGTGATTGATGCCTGTTTCTGCGGCTCCTTCCACAAGGATGACTGCATAGCGAACGAATACATCTTCCAGCCAGGCTCTACGGTGGCTGTCATAGCCAATACGGTCAATGCCTTGCAAGACAAATGGTACGACCGTTTCATCGGACTGACAGCCCAAGGCGGTTGCGTAGGAGACGTAGTACGCTTTTCCAATCTCCTGGAGTCCCATGTCATCGGCGATCCCACGTTCCGCTTTGCCCCCGTACCCGGAAGTGTGGATGTGGACGGCCTGCTGTTGCAAAATAAGATTTCTTCTTGGAAAAAGCTGTTGAAAAGCCCTTTGCCGGACGTGCAGTCATTGGCCATCGAACAGTTGAGAAGAGCCGGTGCGCTCTCTTCGGCCGACCTGCTCCGCATCTATCGTGATTCTCCTTACGGCGTAGTCCGCTTAGAAGCGCTGATGGCCCTCTCCGCCACCCCCGATGACCATTTCATCACAGCCGTGACGGAAGCCTCGCAGGATGCCTACGAACTGGTACAGCGCCAAGCGATACGCTTCATCGCCAAAAACGGCGACCGGCGTCTTATTCCGGCCCTCATCCGGCTGTCTATCGCCAATAATACCAGCGACCGTTGCAACTTTAATGTCATGACGGCTCTCGCCTGCTTCCCCAAAGAAGACCTGCTCGCCGAATTCGACCGGCAGTTCGACGCACCATCCGTACAATACCTCGACAAGAACAACCTCCGCGGTAAAATCAGAAATACCATAGCCCACAGTGCCGACCGTCTGACCACCGACATCGACAAGGTGGTGAAGGGCGAAGCCTCAGAAAAAGACCGGACCTTCACCATCCGTGCCCTGCGCAACACCCTGCCGCACCACAAAGTTCCGGAGTTATTGGTTTATCTGCAGGACTGCGGAGACGGGAACACTCAAATCTTGCTGCTCGAAGCCTTAGGATGGCACACCGTTTCCTGCCATGCCGCCGACATCGCGGCGACAGCCTTGAAAATGAGCGAAGACGCATCGCTCCCCGATGCCGTCCGACAGGAAGCCCTGAAAACCTACCGCCGCATCCATGAAAAGTAAGCTCGTACTTCTTTTATACATAACCTTGCACCTATGCGCCCAAGGCGCATGGGCGCAAGTCCCCGACGGAAGCGACATGCACCTGCCGCGCACACCTTTCCGCCTGCAAAGCCGGGCAGAAGTACAGTTACCGCCTGCGGTGGACAATTCCACACAGAAATTCTTTCCGCCCATATTGGACCAGATGGGCGGTTCCTGTGCCCAGGCTTCCGGCATCGGTTACATGTTCACTTACGAAATCAACCGCCTGCTCGACCGCGACGCACATGCTTCTGCCGACCATCGCTTCAGCTATCAGTTTTCGTGGAACCTGCTCAATGACGGACAGGACCAGGGTGACTTTGTAGACCAGGGCCTCTACCTGTCTGAGCGTTACGGCATCATGACCGAACAGGACTACGGCATCTCCGGCACCTACCAATTCAAATGGGCCACGGGATATGACAAATACTACAAGGCCCTGCAATACCGCACGCAAGAGGTGCTGACGTTTGCCGACAGCATCCCCCTGATGAAACGCTGGCTCTATGATGCCGGCGACGGCAGCGCGGTGGGCGGTGTGCTCACCTTCTCGGCCATGAGCCGTGGATGGGAGATCGACGACGACTACCAAGGTCCCTCGCTCACCGGCTACCGCTCCTTGCTCAAAGGCCTTGCCACAGACGGGGCACACGCCCTCACCATAGCCGGATACGACGACACGGTCGTCTACACCGACGCGCAGGGGACACCGCACACGGGAGCCTTCATCGTGGTCAACTCCTGGGGCACCCATAGCCACGACCACGGACGATTCTATCTCCCCTACGACTTTTTCCGTGATGCTCGCGTGCCCGAACAGCAACTGGGCAGCACGGTGGAAGCCATCCGCGTGCGCATCCACCGCCCCCTCGTAGTCTTCCGCCTCGCGCTCGACTTCTCTTCACGCAACGACCTCTCTTTCGGTCTAGCCACGGAAAGCGACGTAGACGAACGGGGCATCATCGGCTACCACACCTGCCGGGCTTTCTACAACCAAGGGGGAGACTACCCCATGCAGGGACAATACATGCCCGGAAACATCGAAATAGCCCTGGACCTGACCGAATACATGACGGAAGAAGGGCGCGGCGGCGAAACATTCTACCTCAATATCCTGCGTGGTTTCAGGGGTAAGGTGAAGGGTACGGGGCGCGTCACGGCCCTCTCCATCGTGGACTACCGTGGGGCGCAGCCCGTGGAATACCCCTACCGTGGCACTCTACCAGTGGAGCTGCGCGACGGCAGCAATCCTTTCAGCATCCGAGCCGCAGAAGACGCTCCCGTCTCCGCCTCAGCCTTTCGTTACAGCGACGAGGCAGGTAACGTGACCGACCGTACCTTCCTCCTGCGCACGGCCGAAGGTCGGCAGGCCAAGATACGCTTCGCCAACCCCGACACCGGCAGCCAGACCATCACCCTGCGCTACCGAACAACAGAATAACCGGAATAACTTAAAAAGACAGAACGAATGAAAAAACAACTCGCACGCCTGGCGTGCCTCTCCCTTCTCGCGGCAGCCTGTTCCGCCGAGCACCCCCTCGCCACCGGCGGCCCTGCGGCAGACCGCATGGCCGTCATCCCCAATGTAAAGGGCCAATGGACTTACTTTTCGATGGTGACACATACCGTGGTAGGTACCTGTGCCGTGACCGACACCCTCGCCCAACAGGCCTACGCCGCACGCACGGACTGGGACATCGCCATCGCCGACGGGCGCATACGTACCAACAGCGGCACCTCAGGGCCCGGGGACGGAGGCATAGCCCCCTCGCCCTACGACTATGAACATACCGAGCCAGACATGCCGGCCATTTTCCAAACCGATTCCATCCGGTAAATGGAGGACAGAAAAAGGGATTTATAAACAACTCGTATACAACGAGTTGAGAATAGGGAAAATTTGTGCGCCAAAACGAAAATCAATCTCTTGAGATTGATTTTTCGTTTGCCGCAGGTGGCTGAATTGACTTCCTCCACCTTCTATTTTATCTGGTTTTACACGTTTTGAATCCAAGAGCAGACAAGCGTTACGTCCCGAGCATGGCTCCGGAACCGTATCGCCGCTTTCGAAATGTTCTAAAAAACATCAGGCCGCGTTCGTTAAGAACGCGGCCTGACAATCTTTATCAAATGCTTATTAATTTACACCATCAATGCTGCTACCAAAGCCAAGATGGCATAAAATTCCGGAAGGGCGGCATAAATCATCGTATTGGTCTGCACGTCATGTCCTTGAGCAATGCCCACAATACCGTTCGCACAAATCTGCCCCTGACGGATGCCGGAAATCATACATACCAAACCGACTCCCAAACCGATACCTAACATCAACGGTCCCTCCGTCGTGAAATCACGCCCCATGGACATCAGGAAAGCCACAAAGCCATACAATCCCTGTGTGGCCGGAAGGGCAGACAGAATCATGTAACTGGAAGATTTGGAAGGATTCTTCTTCAATGCCCCTTCGGCAGCATTTCCCGCAATAGTCGTACCGTAACAACTGCCGATACCGGCCAAGGCAAACATCAAGCCCAAACCGATGTAACCTAAAATTTCATTCATAATGTTCTAAATTTTATTTGTGATTAATTGATTATTTGTTTTTTACTATACTGAAAGGCTCGTATGCCTCTCCTTTTCCGTCGTAGCCGGAGTTCTTAAAATATTCCACAAAAGTCAAACGAAGCGGGTGCACGAAAGCACTCAGACAAGACATGGCGATGTTCAACGTATGACCGAACACCAGAATCAGTCCGCAACCCAACCAACCGGGAACTCCGTACAAGGTGTCTCCCGCTCCGTCGCGTACCATAAAGGCCAACTGGTTGAACACACCGCCCAACATACCGCCGGCCAACCCGAGAGCATACAGACGGATATAGGAAAGTACGTCGCCCATCAGCCCAGTAGCCATGTTATACGTGTCCCACAATCCGGCACCGATATTGGCAAAAACATTGCGGTGGAGATTATTCAGCAAATAGATACCGATGGCCGCCACGCTGCCGATCACAAGAAAAGACGTACCCGCCACATTCTCCGAAATCACTTTCATAAAAGAAAGGCCGCCCGTACAGATGAAACCGACGACAAGCAGCAGCCATCCCCAATCAGAGAGCGACTCCTTGAAACCGTAGCGTACCGTAGCACCGATGGCTTTCACCGTCATGGCAATGCAAATGTGCACCACGCCGATAATCAAGGCTAATAGCATTTGTTTGTCATAGCTCGTATCGCCTATCTTACCCACGATCATGAATTGTTTCATCCACTCGGGCACATCTACGTCGAAGAGGCTCACCCCGAAGAACGTACCCAAAACGGCACCGAACACGGTGGTGGCCGCTCCCAGTGTAATCACTAAGTTCATGATACCTTTCAAAGATGGAGAAAGCTTGTGTTTCAGGAAAAATCCCAAAGCAATCAGCACCAATCCGTAACCGGCATCGCCCATGCAGAAAGCAAAGAATAACGTGAAAAACGGGGCGACCAATGGTGTGGGGTCGAACTCCGCATAGTCGGGCATGCCGTACATCTTCGTCAGCACCTCGTACATACGTACGAATGCATTGTTCTTCAATTTAATCGGAGCGTTATCTTCCCTGCGCGCCGCACGTATCTCATAATAGACCTCCTGAGTGGAAAGGAAAGATTTCACTTCGGCTTCCTTGTCTTCCGGAATCCATCCCTGCAACACCATCAAGCGGTTGTCGGCCACTTGTTCCGTACCCAAAACCACGCGTTCGAAAGCAATGGAGGTGCGCAATTCATCTTCATAACCACGAAGTCGGCTCACATAGCCTTGCGCCAGCCTACCCATTTCATGTTCTATAGCGGCTATTCCTTCTTCCTTTTCACGTATTTGCTTCCGCAAATCCGCCAATGAGACATGAGGCAGACGCAACCGTTCGGCATCGAGTACCACCTCCTCACCCACCGGCGTAAGAGTCACGAAATAGACCTTGCCTTTTTCACGGGTTACTTCTGTAGCATAATACAGTTCCGCCCACTCTTCATTGAACGAACGTTCGGGACATACAAAAAAGCCCATGGCATAACCGATGTTCGACAACCCCTCGACACGCACCGGATCGAAATCACCCCAAGGCAACAGCGCAGCCTCATCCTTATGCAAACGTTGGAGTTCCGTTTCCTTCACCCGGCGGGCTTCGTCCATCTCATCCAAATGCAAAAGGATATCTGCCGCACTCCGGTCAGAGACCAACGGTACATCCGTCGCTTCCATGGCCTCCAGACGGTTTATCCATGCTTTCACATGTTCTGTCTGTTTGAGTTTGGCCTCCAATTCGGATGTAGGCTCTACGGAACCCTCCTGTGCAGTTTGCACGTGCAATACCCCCAGCTCCTGCATCCGTTTCAAGAAAGCTTCATACTCCTTATAATAAATAAGGAAAGTAAGTTTCTTCATCTTCGTAATCATGCCTCGGCCTCCTTTCTCTTCTCCTGAAGGGTCTTTAATATTTTCTGGGAAGACTTGGACAAGTTTTCCTCATCCTCCATGAAACGTTTGATTTTTCGTAACGCATCCTCATAACCGGGTATCTGCACCTTCTCGAAAAGGTTCACCTTTTGGGTCGTCTTCTTGCGCGAATACTCCAACAGGTCGAGCTTGGCCTGCACGAATTCCCTTTCTATGGCCGTCCGCGCCAGACCGCGCAACAAAGAAATCCCGTCATAATACCACTTAGGACTGCTGAACATACTGAACGGACGCACCTCCAATTCCACACTGTTCAACACCGGCACCCGTACCCCGGCTATCTTTTTCACGCCCAAATCCACGTCTTTGACCCCAACTATCGTCGGGTCAAATTCGCTCCATAATGCAAACATCGCCTCGTAAGCCTGAATCTGCGCCTCCAGGTTGCGTGCCAGTTCCGCCGCTTCCGCCTTGCATTTCTTCACCTCCATGCGCAACGCACTCTCCTTGTTCTTGATGATAGGCAACGTACGTACGCGCATCTTGAGTTGTTTTTCAAGCTGCTGCAACGATGTTTTGTTATATTGAAATTTTATGGCCATATTCCTCCGATTTATTTCGTCCAGAACTCATCCACCAGTTCCTTCTTGATGTTCACCTCCTCGGGTTTGAAGTACTTGGCAAACAGCCCCCAGGTCACATCGAGCATCTCCGTCGTATTCAGGTTCACGTCGATGGCCAACAGCTTGTCTGCATAATCTTTGGCAAAAGAGAGCGTACGGTTATCGTAGTCCGTCAAGTCGAACCCGTTTTCCATCTTGGTCTTGGCGTTGGCGGCATCCGCATACAAACGTACGGCCGCATTCATCACCTGAGGATGGTCCTTACGGGTTTTCTTACCGGCCACCAACTGTTTCAGGCGGGACAACGAACGGAACGGGTCCACGATGACCTTACCGATATCGCTATCGCGACGCAAGAAAAGCTGCCCTTCGGTAATATATCCCGTGTTGTCCGGCACGGCATGCGTGATGTCGCCCCCACTCAACGTCGTCACGGCGATAATGGTAATGGAACCGCCCGAAGGAAATTGTACGGCTTTCTCGTAAATCTTGGCCAAATCGGAATACAAAGAACCGGGCATGGAGTCCTTCGACGGAATCTGATCCATACGGTTGGACACGATGGCCAACGAGTCGGCGTATGAAGTCATGTCGGTGAGCAACACCAATACCTTTTCATTCTTTTCCACAGCGAAATACTCGGCTGCCGTCAAGGCCATGTCGGGCACCAACAGACGCTCTACCGCAGGGTCTTCGGTCGTATTCATGAAACTGACGATACGGTCGAGCGCACCGGCATTCGAGAACACGTTTTTGAAATAAAGATAGTCGTCGTTCGTCATACCCATGCCGCCCAAAATAATCTTATCGGTCTGTGCACGCAAGGCTACCATGGCCATTACCTGATTGAAAGGTTGATCTGGGTCGGCAAAGAACGGTATCTTCTGGCCGGACACCAACGTGTTGTTCAGGTCGATACCGGCAATACCCGTCGCAATCAGTTCGGACGGCTGCTTGCGGCGCACCGGATTCACCGACGGACCGCCGATTTCCACTTCCACACCTTCCACTTCCGGTCCTCCGTCGATGGGATTGCCATAGGCATTGAAAAAGCGACCGGCCAGTTGTTCACTCACTTTCAGGGTGGGTGCCTTGCCCATGAACACGACTTCCGCATCCGTAGGGATGCCGCCCGTACCCTCGAAAACTTGCAGCGTCACTTCGTCACCGGCAATCTTCACCACCTGGGCCAGCTTGCCGTCTACCATAGCCAATTCGTCGGCTCCCACGCCCGTAGCCTTCAAGGTACAAGTGGCCTTCGTGATTTGACTGATCTTCGTATATATCTTTTGAAATGCTTTTGTTGCCATAACTTTCCTGATTAATTATTGCCTTTCTGCCACCATCTCACGAATCTGGCGTTTATAGTCTTCGAACTTCTCACTCTTGAATTCCGCGTAGTTCATCTGCTTACACAGGTTGATGAGTTTCTTGAAATAATCCATGACTTCAAGGAAACCGTCGAACTTGTACTCGGCACGACAAATGTCCACCACCAGATTCAGGATGTCTTCTTGCCGTTCCATCGGTGTCACGGCATCCACCTCGTCGAAAGCATCCTGCTGCAGAATCACATAGTCGATGACTTCAGACTTCCAGAATATCACATGATACTCCACAGGTACGCCATCGTCACCCAAGATATTAATCTGCTCGGCAATCTCCTTTCCTCTCAAAAGGCGTGTCTTGAGTTCGTTCACTTTCGCTGTCCATTCGCCATTAATGCGCTTCGATATATATTCTTCAAACTCGGGATATTCGATATACTTGGAATAAGAATCTATCGGGTTCACGGCCGGATAACGTTTCTTGTCCGCACGATCCTGCTCCAACGCATAGAAGCAACGAGCCACCTTCTTTGTATTCTCCGTCACCGGCTCCTTCAAGTTACCGCCGGCCGGCGACACCGTACCGATAAACGTAATGGAGCCCACTTCGCCGTTGTTCAAGTACACATAGCCCGCACGACCGTAGAAGTTGGAAATGATAGCGGACAAATCCATCGGGAAGGCATCCGGTCCCGGCAGTTCCTCCATACGGTTGGACATCTCTCGCAAAGCCTGCGCCCAACGTGAAGTGGAATCGGCCATCAAGAGGACGCGCAATCCCATAGAACGATAGAACTCGGCAATCGTCATGGCCGTATATACCGATGCCTCACGGGCAGCCACAGGCATGTTGGACGTGTTGGCGATAATGATGGTACGTTCCATCAACTTGCGTCCCGTATGCGGGTCCACCAGTTCGGGGAACTCCGTAAAGATCTCCACCACCTCGTTGGCACGCTCCCCGCAGGCGGCAATGATCACGATATCGGCCTCGGCCTGCTTGGAGATGGCGTGCTGAAGCACCGTCTTGCCCGTACCGAACGGCCCCGGAATAAATCCCGTGCCACCCTCTACAATAGGATTCATCGTATCAATGGTACGTACGCCCGTCTCCAGCAGTTTGAAAGGACGCGGCTTTTCCTTATAATTGGTCATGGCCACTTTCACCGGCCATTTCTGCACCATGGTTACGGCAATGTCCTCACCGTCCTCTCCCGTCAACACGGCTATCGTGTCTTCGCACAAGTAGTCGCCTTCCGGAACGATGCTTTTCACCGTAGCCATCCCCTCCATGACTATCGGTGCCATGATTTTCAGGGGCTGGTAGTTTTCCTCCACCTCGCCCAGCCAAGCGGAAGCCCCAACCTTGTCTCCGGGTTTCGCAATGGGCTTAAAATGCCATTTTTTATCTTTATCCAACGGATAAGTGTACTGTCCGCGACGCAGGAATACTCCCTCCATCTTATCCAAGTCGTTCTGCAAACCGTCGTAGTTCTTGGAAAGCATACCCGGCCCCAGCGTCACCTCGAGCATGTGCCCGGTAAATTCAGCCTCAGCTCCGACTTTCATACCCCGGGTGCTTTCAAACACCTGCACGTATGCGTTCCGACCGACCACCTTAATCACTTCGGCCATCAGACGGTCTCCGCCTGTCGTGATGTAGCAGATCTCATTCTGCGCCACCGGGCCGTCCACTTGAATGGTCACGATATTGGAGATGACTCCAATCACTGTACCTCTTGTTGCCATATCATTATTTTCTTTTTTTATTTCTTAAATTCTTGGGGAATCTCCACCTCGTTCTTCAACTGCTCCACCAGACTGCGGAAGACTTTCCCGCCCCGCTCCTTGTCAATATGCGTCCACCGCTCTATGATGTCCAGCTTAATGAGAAAGGCAAACAGGCGTTCTACTGAAAAATAACAGAAGAAAGTCCTATCTTCCAACCATTCCCATTTCAACAAATCCAATTTACGTTCTTTCTCTACCGGGTCGGACATCTCATGGATGCGTATCACGTCGTCCATATAATCCAGTTCCGTACCCAAACCGAAATCCCGTGCTCCCGAAACGGCCAAAGCTTTCGTCACTACATCGTCGCCTACCAAATAAAAGGCCGGATCGAATCCATACTTCCGGGCCGTAAGGGCTATCAGGATATTGTTCACATTCCGGTTGAATGCAAACCAATCCGCTGTAAAACGATTCTTGAACGTGCCCGCATAACGATAATATGCCGCCAAAAGGACATCTTCCGGCAAGCGTTCCTGTACTTCTTTCAAGGAAGCATACTCTGCCATGAACTCGTAAAAATAAGCAGGCAACATACGGCCTTGCTCATCCCCGGTCTTCACCTTCTCCATGGCTTCGGGCCACGCTTCACGCGGAAACATCGCCCGTTCGTCGAACGCCGCCCCGTCTCCTTCGGCCAACCATGCCAACAAATTGCGATGGTCATAACGCAAGAGAAACAAAGCCACCAACTTTTTATCTGTCTCGGAAAGTTGCGGCCAATAGTCCTCTTTGAAGTCTGCCACCGTAAAATTCAGTTTGGCATCATCGGGAGACACATCGGGCATACTTGCCACCAAACCATAATAATTTTTCATGCAGATGGATTTAGAAGAGCATTTCTATCAATTTCGGACGGAGGAAATCCTTGAAATAAGCTGCAAATTCCTCTTCACCGAAATTCACCTTATAAGAACCGTCGGACGGAGATACCGAAAACGCGGCCGCTTTTCCGTTCACTTTCTCTATCTTCACTCCTTTATCCAACAAGTCTTTCGCATGGGCACGGAAATAAGCGGTAAGCCCGTCGGCATCCGAAGCGGAAATCACCAAATCTTCGCCCGAAGCCCAATTCTTAGCCACAGCCACCATAAAGTTACCCATGAAATCCTTATTGCCCATAAGCTCCTTCACCGTATCCTTTACCAGTTTGTCGGAAACGACATTCACAATCTCCGATTTCAATGCATTCAAAGCCTGCCCCGCATACAGTTTCAATTCTGATTTCGTATTGGCATCCAGCTCCTGAGCCTGCTTACGCGCCTTATCCACGATTTCATCCGCCTCTTTTCGAGCATCCGCCACTAATTTATCGGCTTCGGCCTTTGCTTTTTCCACCAGGCGCATACCTTCGGCATTCCCTTTTTCCACCCCTTCGCGATAAAGCTTATCGGTCAATTCTTGAATCTTTTCCATTGTATTTCTCCGTTTATCTATTCGCTATTTTTCATTTTGTGCACTAAAAGTAGACATATTTTCCGGTATAGCAAAGCCAAGAGAAAGAACATTTTCATCTATTTAAGAAAAACATGTTGAATAGCATAGAAATAGCGAGAAAAAAGACATTACTATTAAATATTATCCACCTTTTTAGGGCTTATACGCAAATAAAGCCTTATCTTAGCTGTATGTTTTTCATAAAGACTGTGCATGAAGCCGTTTAAAAATTACATTGCTACGTGGTTTTACCGCGAGTCACACGAGGAAGCCAGTTACTATCCGCAAGCAGGCGGAAGAGGTGACTCTGCTCTGCTCCATTCTGTGTATATGCAGATACAAGTACCATTTTTCACCACTTTCCGGCATTATAACCCGGAAGCCGAACTGTTGTTCTTCACTAACCTTGAAGCTGGCCAGCTTCCGCCATTTCTTACGGAACTGTTCCAAAGGACAAGAACGGAAGTCATCACTCTCCCCTACCGGAACCGTCCCCCAAAAGGATGGTACAAAGCCTGGATGAACCAATTCTATGTATACGACATCTTCAAGGAAATGGAGAGACGCATGCAACCTGGCGACACGTTGTTGGTCTGTGATGCGGACTGCTTATGCCGCACGCCACTGCACAGCCTCTTCCAAAGCATACGCACAGATGGTAGTGCCCTATATGACTTGGGCTGTCCTCAGGGATTCTCCATCAACGGTACCACATTAGCACAAATGGAGGAATTCTACACGTCATGCTATGGCGAACGCCCTTCTTCTCCTATGGCATATTACGGAGGAGAATTCATCGGCTTAAGAACTGACGCTGTGCACGGCGTCAATCGGGAATTTCCGGTTGTATGGCAATTTAACTTCAACTTGCCGGCCGATACGGCACGCCTCCACGAAGAGGCTCATATCTTCAGTGTTTTGGCCGAACGCCTACATCTGCGTTATGCCACAGCCAACCGCTATGTAAAACGTCTTTGGACCACTCCGATATATAATAATGTGTCGCCTGGCGATGAAAAACTGTCCGTATGGCACTTACCGTCCGAGAAGAAATTCGGATTATATCGACTATACCGGATACTCGAACGAGACAAAGGAATCCTCGACGAACAACGTTTTTGGGCAAAAGCAGGAACATACTGCGGTATTCCGCACATCGGCTGGGGGAAAAAAGCATGTGATTTCATCCTTACTCTGAAAGAGAAACTCAAATACCACCCAACTCATTGATATGCCAGAAAAGACGCTCAAAGAAAAGACAGCAAAAGGCCTGATGTGGGGCACCATCAGTAATGGGGCACAATTGGTATTAGGTACTTTGTTCGGTATCTTTCTTGCCCGCATTCTCTCACCGTCGGATTATGGTATGGTGGGTTTGCTAACCGTTTTCTCACAAATTGCTTCCGTATTGCAGGACAGCGGTTTCCGCACAGCTTTGGCCAATCGAAGAGAAATCGTACATGAAGACTACAACGCCGTATTCTGGTTTAACGTAGGAACCAGTTGTGTCATGTACTTGTTACTATTCTTCCTGGCACCCTTAATTACGGAATTTTACCAGCACTCAGATGCTGCGGCTAATCAAGACTTGTCCGAACTTACCCCATTGGCACGTTTCTCGTTCCTTGGCTTCGTGATTGCCAGTTTAGGCACTGCGCATTACGCATACCTATTCCGTACATTGCAAGTCAAGCAGAAAGCGATTATCACAGTGATCAGCCTCACTACGTCCAGCACCATCGGCCTCACTATGGCCTTGAAGGGTTACGCATACTGGGGCTTGGCCACCCAAGGTATAGCTTTCACAACTTGCAACACCATCCTTTTCTGGTATTTCTCAAAATGGCGTCCCACTTTACCGGTATCTTTCCATCCGTTAAAAGAAATGTTCGGTTTCAGCAGTAAGCTGCTGGCCAACGACATTTGCAACAATATCAACGGTAATATCTTATCTGTCATGTTAGGACGTTTCTATGCTGTACACGACGTAGGACTTTACAACCAAGCTAACAAATGGACCAGTATGGTGAGCACAATGGTGCTTGGCACCATAAAAGACGTTGCCCAACCCGTACTGCGTAATGTGGAAACGGAACGAGAGCGTCATAAGCGGGTTTTCCGTAAAATGCTACGTTTCAATGCCTTCATGGTTTTTCCCGCCCTCTTCGGATTAGCCTTGATTTCGCGTGAACTTATCCTCATCACCGTCACAGAGAAATGGTTAGATTGCGTACCCCTCATGCAGATCCTGTGCGCCGGTGCGTTCACCGTACCTATACAATATCTATGTGCCAACCTGGTCATCACCAAAGAGCGCTCGGACTTAGTGCTATGGAACACCGTCGGAATGGGCTTGACACAGATTAGTGCCATATTCTTTTCTTACCCCTATGGCATCCACACCATGGTATGTGTCTATACAGCCATCAATATCGCATGGCTTACGATATGGTTTTATTTCGTCCACCGCGAAATCGGATTACGCCTATGGGAAGCCGTCCTCGATTTGTTTCCTTATGCAGCACTGGCCGCATTGGCAATGGTTGTTACGGCTTTCGTCACCTCACCTATAGAAAATATTTACTTGCTGTTGGGGCTGAAAATCTTCATAGCCGCCTTGCTTTATGGAGGACTGATGTGGTTGTTCGGTTCTGTCACATTCAAGGAATGTATCAGCTACTTATTGAATAAAAAAAGAGCCAGATAAATCCGGCTCTTTTTACATATGAAATATTTTCTTATTTTTTCATCATCTTCTTACCGTTTACAATGTACACACCACGTGGCAAACTTACCTGCCAATCCGTTTCGGGAACATACGTACCCATGTAGCGTCCATCTACGGTATAAACCGTAACCGGCTTTGTCTTGTCATTAACCTTCATCCCCAAAACGCCGCTAGTATCATATTCTATATCGAATTCCGACCATATTTTATGAGCCTCGAACAGTTCATGATTTCGGTCGTTCACTTTCAATGTGACCGACTTCAAATCATCAATACCGCTAAACGTATTGTTTTTAACAGCCGGTGCATCTTGCGTATCGGTATAAGCCGTATAATCAATGAGCTTCAGTCCGGTACAGTCGGCAAACGTATAATTTGCCGGCACAAAACAAGACGGAAGAATCACCTCCTGTAAGGCTGCACATCCTTTAAATGCACTCACCGTACTGCCTAACGACGTACAGCCGCTCAGGTCTGCTTTCTCTATGGCCGTTCCCTTGAAAGCTGCCTCGATGTCTGTTGCCCCAGTCAAGAGGCTCAGGTCGATATCCCTCAATGCAGTACAGCCCTCGAAAGCCTTATTCAGTTTCGTGAAATGTCCCGCTTCTTCTGCTGTTGGCATTATCACTTTCTCCAATGCCGTACAGTTATTAAAGATACCATATTCCTTAAGTCCCTGTCTCCAAAGTGGAGTATTCTCCGCAACCTTAATCCGGCTCATATCCAAGGTAACCAATGTGGCATTCGTCGTGACAAAAAGTCCTCCGTTATTCCCCAATGCCATAGAAAGCAGATTGAATGCATCGCTATCCCATTCTCCAGTCAACGTAACCGTCACGGCCTTCTTCAGGCTCGACGGGATATCCGAAGCGTCCACTACGAAGTCCGTCACCTTCTCCGGTTCCGTGTTGTAGAGATTCAGTTCGCTCCAATCCTCATCGGCCGAGAACAACTTATAAGCTTCATATTTCAACGAGAGCGTCACGGCCTTCAGGTCATCAATCCCCATAAAGAAAGTTTTGCTCATCTCGGGAACCTCTGTCCCGGCAAAAGCCGTCCAATCAACGTCTTTCAAAGCGGAACAATAAGCAAAAGTATTCTTTCCCATGGGGAAAACCTCCGGCAATATTACCGTGGTCAACGCCTCACATGACTCAAAGGCATCATCCACCGATTCCAGATGGGAAGAAGAGGACAAATCCACTTTCTCCAAAGAAGTGCACCCCTGGAAGGCTTTCTCCAGAGAAACCAGTCCGGCACAACCGCTCAGGTCTATCGTAACCAACTGGTCACAATTTTGAAATGCCATTCCGAAATCCGTAAAGTGTGCAGCTTCTTCCGCCACCGGCATCTTCACTTCCTTCAAAGCCTTGAAGTTACGGAAGATACCATACGCAGACAAGCCTTGCCAACGCAATGACGTACCTTCTGCAATCCGAGCCGCACTCATGTCCACTTTTTGCAACACCGTATTCTCATTGGTACCGAAAGCAGGATTATCCATCATCGCCATACACAGCAGATTAAAAGCGTTGCTGTCCCATGTTCCTGTCAGAGTCACGGCCGTGGCCTTTTTTAACGAAGACGGAATGTCGGACGCATCCACAGTAAATTCCGTAGACGGTTCAGGATTCAAATCCAATAGGTTCAACTGACTCCATCCCTCATCCGCTTTAAAAAGCACATACTGCGGATGGTTCAATTTCAAAGTCACGCCGGACAGTTCCACTCCGTCCCACATATCTGCATAGAAGACCGGCACTTCGGTTGCCGTACATGCACTCCAATCTATCTCCTGCAAAGCCGCACAACCGGAAAAGACCTTAGAAGTAGTTACAAATCCGGCAGGCAACTTCACCTGTGCCAAAGCCGTACAAGTTTCAAATGCCGAAGCCCAAGCATTACTTTTCACCGCTGCTACATTAGTAGAAAGGTCAGCCCCTTTCAGGCTCTCACAAGCATAAAAAGCATTGCTGAATGTAGATACGTTCACACAACCCGTCAGATCCACCGTCTCTAAAGCATTACAGTTAGCAAAAGCCTTTTCCATAGAAACCAAATGAGCCGCCTCTTCCGCAACGGGCATCACCACTTCTTTCAGAGCCTTGCAACTGCTGAACACCCCATTCGAAGTAAATCCGGCACTCACATACCAAGAAGTTCCGTCTTCAATCACGGCTTCTCCCATATCCACTCGGGTCAGTACCATATTGGAACCTCCAATCGCATTCGTACCCAATGCCATCTTCAATTCGGCAAAAGCAGAAGTCCCCCACGTACCGGTCAACTTCAACGACGCAGCATCCCTTAGCGATGAAGGTATCTCGTCCGCCGGAACGACAATGGCATCTTGTGCGCCCATACCGAGCGCATAAGATGCCATCATAATAAAGGATAAGAATCCCTTTGTCAATCTTTTCATCGTATTTCCATTTTTAATCAACAAAAGATTTCACAGTGCTTTTATTTCACCGCGAACTTATAAGTCACGGGAGCACCGTCTATCATAAATTCAGCCACATATACGCCTTGGGATAACGTGGCGACATTCCATGACGTTTCGGAAGCAGCCAAAATCATCACCGCCGCGCCATTCATATCGTATATTCTTCCCGAAGTCAACAGCCCGTCGCTCTGCAAAGCCAGCACTTGACCGTCGAAAGAAACAGCCGCATCCACTTTACCGTCTTTCAGGCTTCCTACGCTGGAAACCTCATCCTGCGGACAGTTAATGACGATAGGTTTCAGTTTATAGGCCACTTGCAACTGGTCATTCGGTGTCTCATCGCCCAATTGTCCTCCACGGTTGCATCCCCAACCCCAAATATCACCGTCATCGGTCAACATCATCGTATAACTTTGTCCACTGGACATAGTTGTAAACTTCAGACTGGATTTCAAAGAAGGATTAACCGGAACCGTCGCAAAAGGAATGTCTTTATTTCCATTTCCCAAACCTTTTCCATCACCCAATGCACCGTCTGCATTGGAACCGAACATCCAGACTTTCTCAATAATACCGTCTGTACCGGTAGCCACACTCAACGTATTTTCGCAGCCCGATACAGCAAGAACCTCACCCTCTACGGCAGTCACTTGCGTAGGTTTTGTAATCCGAGGCTCTGTTACAACCTCTACCGGATTACCCTCAGATGTAGATTCCTCTTCTGTCGGAGTGTTGAATCCCAACAGGTTCCGGGAATTGTCACCCCAAGCCCACAATGTACCGTCCTTCTTCACGGCATAAGCCCGGAACTCGATCACAAGCACCTTTTCCCAATCCGTTTCACTTCCCAAACGAACCGGTGACGACTGCCGACCTTCGTATCCAAACAATTCGCCATACATATTGAATCCCCAGCCCCACAATGAGCCATCGGCCTTCAAAGCCAACACAGACGAAACACCGGCTGCAACCTGTTTCCAATCTGTATCCGTACCTACTTGTACCGGCAAGGTCTGTGCCTGCGTATTACCGATTCCCAACTGTCCGGCCGAGTTCTCGCCCCAAGCCCACAACGTTCCGTTCGTTTTGATAGCAAAGGCACTGTAACCCCAAAAACGGGAACAAGCCATATCGGCCCAGTCATTATCCGTACCGATACGCGTCAATACCTTATGGTCTACACCATCATTTGTTCCTTGCACTCCACTCTCCGCTGTTCCGGCAGCCCACAAGGAGCCGTCTTCCGCCAAAAAGAAGCCGTATGCTTTCCCGCCAACGACTTTTTTCCACACACGGTTTCCATCAGCCAAAGTCGGGGTGGCTGTACGTTCCGATACGCCATTTCCTCCTTGCCCTTTCTCGTTCCAACCCCAAGACCACAACGAACCGTCGGAACGGATACCCCATGTCGTCGCATCACCAGTCGTTACAGACTTCCACGTATAATCCTCGGCATTTACCGATACCGCTCCGGCAAACAACGCGCAAGCGGCAACGGCACACATTTTAGTAAACTTTTTCATTTTCTCTCCAATTTAATATTAAACATAAAAATTACTCGTTACACAACAATTTGGCTGCACCGGAAACTTTTCCACCCTTCATAAAACGTACCAGATAGATACCTTTAGCCAAATGAACATGTACGTCAGCTTGTCCATTGTCCAACGCAGCGTTCACCACTTTCTCGCCACCTACATTGTACACAACAGCTTGCTCCGCACCTTCCGAACTGAGCGACAAGACACCGTCCTCATATTGGGCTTGTGCCGGTTTCAAGGCTTCCACGCCGTGAATGCCCACACCTTCTTCCGTATGTGTGTCTATCACCGGACAAATCATGAAAGACTCACCTAACTGACCACCGTAATAATTAATCGGACGAAGATAATCGTCCTCTCCTTTCAAACGGCAATATGAATTGTGCGCCAACAGATTACCTGCCATAGCTTCATCCATTTCTACCGGTTTCACGTCGATGTACAAGCGGAAATTTTCTTTGGAAGGATCCGTTCCAAAACCTTCTATCGTCACCAAGAAGAAAGGTTTATCGGAAATCTTCAGCGGCTCGGACAGTTTGAATTCAGCTACAGCAGCCTTTTTCAGTTTCGTATCCGTTGTCTCTTGGATATCATCCATAGATAGCGTAACGGCCTCTAAAGGCAACCCCATCAACTGAACACTACTTTCTCCCGTCAATGGATACCAAATCTGCATCAGCAATTTCGCTCCCGCCTCGTGTTTGGGTATCTCCGGCAGATAAGCCCGTACGCTGGTAATGGAAGCATCCGGATGAGCAATCATGAACAAGTTGCCATACCCCACCAGATTCAGGCTATTGGTTCCTCCTAAATATCCCGTTCCTTCTTGTCCGAACGGACGTTGACCGATTACAGCCGTTGTAGCCGGATCTTTGGCATCCGTACCCAATTGCAACATATTAGAGGTACAAATCTCTCCTTTCCCTCCGACCTTAAGTTTACCAGGTGCCGTATAAGTATAAGTTTGCCCCGCTCCGTCCTTCACTGTCATAGTCGGGAACGGATAGATACCGGACGTATTGTAAACCGCATCAGCATCCTGAGTTTCCAACTCCGTAGCATCCGCACCGGGAATAAACCAATGATAGTCTACAGCCTGCACGGAAGAATTGTCGATATAAGATACGGTTTCCCCTATCGGAGCCCACATATAAGCATCACGGTTAATGACCTTATTAAAAGAAAGGAAATTACAACAGGCGTTGTCATCCTGACTAATCATACCCAAATTACGCAAACCGACCGGATAACCATATTCGGCACTTTCGGCACTCCACACCGACGAACGTTTCGCAACCGGAACATTTTCCGGTTCCGCCACGATGGCACGGGTCTTATAATCCACTTGAGCCGAAGCCGGAACAGCCAGCATTCCAGTCAAGGCCCATAATACAAATGTTTGTTTCTTCATATTTTTACAGATAAATTAAATTGATTATTGCTTGATTAAAGTAGGAATCACCATAGCCGGTGAGGGCAAGCCCTGAGGTTCGAGCACCAACCACATTTTTGCATCCGAAGTCGACACGATATAGAACATCCCCTTCCGGGATACCACCGTCACGCCTTTGGAATCGAACAAAATACCCTTGATTTTCTTACAATATATGTTTTTGTTCAATGTATTGGCCGGAGCACCATTACGGATGCCTTCCACAAACTTCACCTCATCAGCATCTTTTATCTCATTCCGTTTCACGGTAAAGTTCCCCCATTCAGGCAAACCGTATTGGTTATTCACCACAAAACTCATGGCATTGAGTACGGTCTGTCCGTGTGTACGCCCTATTTCCGTCACCGTTTCCTGCGTGTCCACCTGATATTTCAACGTATCCACCGTAGCCTCAGCATTGAAGAAAAACTCCGTACGCTGCCACTCCGGAAAATCTTTTGAAAATTGCAGCAACTGTAAAGTGGCCGCTGCACTCGCACCTTTCATAAGACAATAAGGAACTGCCAACAGTTGTTCTACCGTCTGCCCCAGATTGAAGGGGCTGGAAGCCGCTTCTGTCAATATCACATTACCATCCGTCGTCATAAAAGTCTTTCGCGTATTATCCCATTTCATCTCTGAAACCGCCACTCCGGCAGCTACAACCGGCGAAGCAAAACGAAAACCGTCTGCCGTAAAATCCACCGGTATGTTAAGGGTTTGCTCGTCTGCCGTCATCACATCCAGGCTACGTTTGTCGTTCCCTAAAAACAAAGTAGCGGCATCCTGTCCCCCTACCTGCAAGGTGTGGAAGAAAGTAATATCCTTCCCTCCGTCGATATCCAAGGCCGTTTCCAAACGGACATGCTGAATCTCTCCTTCGGCCGCACGCGAAAGTTTGAAATCATTTCCTGATTTACGTCCCCTCACGTAAATCGTGTCTTCTGTCACTCGGCACACTATGAATTCAAACTCTCCGCCCTTGCCCGTCCCCAACGGGTACTCCGACGGGTCAGCCAAGTCATGTAGTATGGAATAAGTATCGAATGAAAGCACCGGACCTTCGGCATTGGCTATTTTATAGGTCGATTCGGAAGTCTCCCCTTCGGCATTTTCCATCGTTACACGTCCGTCCTTAAAACGCATTACAAAATTCACCATCGCACTGTTGGTAGGCGTATAATCGAAACGCCAACCATACTCCGAACTCTGCAACATGTCCTCACACTCGGTGATTGCCGCTTCGATACGCGATGTCGCATCCCGGTCGAACACGTCATCCACCTCATTCTTGCAACTACCGCACACACAAGCAGCCCATACGACCATCATCATGGACCATCCATGTCTCCTCATTTTCTTCATCGTTCAAGTTTCTTATTTAATTACGTACCGCAGCCTCGATCGCGGCTACCACTTCTTTCTGGAAATCTTTCATATCGACGCCCCAGTTATTTTTCATATAAGCCACCACGATGGCTTCCTTCTTACGCAAAGCTTCTACAGCCGCCGCATTCCCTGCACTCTCTATCATATTGTCCCAGTCCTCCGGAGAATTCGTCAACATGATAGACACCATCTCCGCAAAATCCTCGTCCGCACTTGAAGAAGCATAAGCCGTAATGAAACCTTTGGTCCGCGCCGTTTCGTCGTTCATCTGCATCCATGAAGAAGAATAAGAGGGAGTGATTTTCTCAAACTCTGCATCATATTCTACATTCTGGTGCAAAATATGGGCAAACTCATGGTGCATCACATGGGCATACGACTGAATCTGTTCCAACGTAAAGTTGAAATCGTTCACCGAATACAACACAATCTGCCGTCCGCCTTCGGCCGTACCTTCCGTCGTACTTCCGTCATCGTTATAACTGGCACTCCCCACCAAAAGGATTTGCTTGGGTATGTAAGAACGTAAAGTCTGTTGTCCGACTTCCGCCGTGTAGGTATCCACCCACACTTTTTCGATCATCTCCAAAAACGGTTCCACCTGAGATTCACGGGGCGGTACCAAATTCTTCCGCATGTCATCGGACGACACATCGCCTTGATTCCAACGATATACGACCTCCACATTGTATGGCACCGTATAATGGTCATAAATATACTTGTCCGTCTCGCTCAGCGCATTATAATCGAACTCCGGTACATGTATATTCGACCCACCGAGGTCTTCTTTATCGCAAGCCGTCAGGAAGGACAGGCACAATGCTGCAAATATGATAATCTTTTTCATCTGTTAGCTTTTTTAAATTATAGTTACTACCAAAGTTCCTTACCGGGGATTAGGAACCACCCCATACGAAATAACCTCTTCAGGTATTTGCACTGCACGACGAAGGTCGCGACGTGCCAACACATCCGTGGCTCCCGTCTGATAAGCTTCGTGGGTAATTTCAATATCGAAACGCTTGATGTCGAACCAGCGTCCGCCTTCCATCAGCAACTCCCTGCGACGGAAATCTACCGCACAGTTGACAAAAGCCATTTGCTTCTCACTCATCTGGTTTTCATAGAAAGGATGCAATGGGGCAAACTTCTTATAATAAGTTTCCACCATTAACGAAGTGACAGGCTGAGCTATAGAATCGTAGTTCTTCACCTTATTCGTCAAAAACAACTCGATGTCTTCGCAAGCCTCATTGTAACGTCCGGCCATAGCCAAAGCCTCAATACGGTCGCACACCACCTCGTCAGTGGTGAAAAGCGGATCCATTACATAATAAATACCACTGTTGGAATTCACTCCGTCGCTCTTCAAATAGGGCTTCCACTTCATCATGGTCAAAGCCTCGCTGGACACATTATATGCTTCGGCACGATAAGCCCAAACCCCGTTCACCACATTATCATTTTGCTGAAATAGCGAGTTATTGACTGCAGTAGAATACCCGTAACGATAGAACGACTGATCCACGGCAAACTGAGATACAGTGGATGCCAACAGCAAATTCGCACTCTCCTGTACCGAAGTGTAGTTTTTCTCCCGATTGGCCGTAGACATCTGAATATATTCATTCCAATTCCGCAACGTCGGGTTATCCCCTAAAGCTTCGTCTGCTGCATCGATAGCTTTCTGCCACTCTCCGACATATAGATAGAAACGACAGGCAAAAGCCTGAGCAGCCTCACGGGTAAAATGATATTTCGGTGTATCACCGTACGCCTTATTGGAAATCAGAGGCAAGCCTTCTTCCAAGTCCTTGCGGATTTTGTCGTATGTTTCTTTCACCGACACACGCTCGTAATGCCCGAACACTTCTTTTTCGGGTTCCGTCACGTAAGCCACTCCCATATCGGTAGCGGCAAACGCAGGATTATAATGTTGCGCAAACACATTCACCAACATAAAATGATTGTAGGCCCGGCATAACAACGCCTCTCCTTTCTGTGCGGAACAATCCACGCCTTTGGCCTCCAATTCAGCAATGGCTTCAAGCGCATGATTGGCCGCCGCAATAGCCTGGTAACTGGCCATCCAGAAATAATTCGGGCTGTCCTGATAAGTCATGTCGATGTCCTCCCAATAGAACGCCTGACGGTTAGCCCGATTCCAATCCGGCTGTACATAAGGATCCAATGTATTGCCCCGGTCAGTCACATTGTCCGACATGGATTCGGTGAAAAAGACACAATTGGCATCGGGATAGGCAGAAACCAACAACTCCGATACAGCCTCGGGCGTATCGATGACCGTACGGTTGTCGGGCACCTCATCCAAAAAGTCGTTACAAGCCGTAGAAAGCAAACCGGCACAGAACGCAGCTACATAACATGATATATATTTATTTCTCATTTTCTTCTGTCTTGCAAATCATTAAAAACTGGTTCGTATAGATAAAGTCAACTGGCGTGGCAAAGGCATGGACACACCTCCGCTCTGGAAGAATTCCGGGTCCTGCCCGTTCAGTTTCTTATCGGCATAGATGAGCCACAAATTGGAAGCCACCAACCGTAACTGCAAACGGTTCATGCCGATTGTTTTCATCCACTCCCCATTGAAATCATAAGAAAGAGTGAGTTCCTTCAACCGCAGGAAACCACCGTTGGCTACACGGATATCCGAATAGTTATAGGCATTATAGGCTATATCGAGATTCTCGATGTTGGCATACTGATAGGATGAAGGAATGGCTGGCACATTCGTGTAATGCTCATCGCCCGGCTTCATCCAACGGTTCTTCAGATCCTTCGGCATGGCACTGTAATCACCGTATGAAGCCGAGAAGTCCGGATCCAGGCGCAATTTGTTGCCGGCCTGGAAAGTGAAGTACAATCCCAACGTCCAAGCTTTATACTTAAATTGGTTATCGAAACCTCCCGTCACGGTTGGGTCCACCGAACCTTCATATTTCAGATAAGCAGGATCTGTACTTTGAAAGTTGATACCCGTAGAAGTCAGTTCGCCTTTCTCGTTGATGAACTGGGGAATCCCTTGTCCATTCAAACCTTTATACTGCAAAGAGAACAGTCCCCGTACAGGATAACCTTCCAATGGAGCACCTTCGGCCACCATCAAGTCGAAAATGCTGGAGGTAGACTCTAGATTGGTAATCTCGTTATGATTATAAGCGAACGTAAGGTTCGAAGTCCACGAGAAATCCTTGCGCTGAATATTCTTCGTGTTGAGCGTAAATTCCACGCCCCACGATTTCATGTCGGCATAATTGGCATATTTCCATTTTTGGCCTCCCATGCCGCTGGTACGTATCAAACCGATAAGGTCGAATCCCCGGCGACTGTAAATATCCGTACTCAGACTGATGCGATTGCGCAACACTCCGAAATCGAAACCGAAGTTGAACTCATATTGTTTCTCCCACGTCAAATCCTTATTCTGCAAAGACTCGATATAAATCTGCGATTCTTTATATCCGTCATCGCCGCGGTAAGTAGTAGAGTTACGGAATACAGCCAAAGCGTTGTCTGCAGGTCCCATTGTAGCTGTCAATCCGTATGTGGCACGCAAAGAGAGGGTAGAAACCACATCCTGATGTTTCATAAATTCTTCTTCCAGCATATTCCACGAACCCGACACGTTCCACGTAGGCAACCAACGGGCATCACGCGAACGCCCCAAGCGGTTGGAACCATCCATACGCCCCGTCAGGTTGAATGTGTAACGTCCTTTATAAGAAAAACTTCCGGTAGCAAAGAATGCTACAAAACGGTCATAATACTGTGAAAGACCGTAATAGTTATCACCCCCTAACAGCAATTGCTGGATGATGCGGTAGTCTACGAAAGGCGTACCGCCACGATCCCATTGGAAGCCGTATCCGTTGTTAAAACCGGACTGGCGGTCGGCCGATTTCACTTCGGAACCGGCCATGATATTAAAAGGATGCTCATTGGCTATGAGACGATTATAATTACCGGACACCCTGAAATAGTAACTCTTCAGGATATTGTTCGTCGTGTTGTAGAAACCGCCTTTCGGCATCACGACTTCGGGCACGGCATCCGGATTATCCGGATCACGATAGAGGAACTTGTTCTTTTCACGGATAGTCGCATCTCCCGCCGCACGGTAAGCCATGGCCAAATTGGAATTCCCCGTAATCTTATGCTCCTGAGTAGATTTTACATAACGGAATGCTCCGATGGCACTCAAGTCCAGCCCCTTGACCGGCTTATAAGTCAGTTCCATCTGATACTTCATGTCGGCCATGTCCAAATCTATATAATTGTTCTTGGCCTCATTCAGAATATTGAACGGTGCATAATTCATGATATACGTCTCGTCAGGACTCATCGTACGACTGGTGTTCAGGGCGTAACTGAAAGGGTTGATATCGAAATCGCGCGAATACTCACCGCTCACAGGATCTGCCGTACGGTCCAAAGTACCCGGCGCACGCTGGTTACGTACCGAACCGTTCAGGCTCACCCCTAACGTGAGCCACTTACTGATATCATAACTGGCATTCACATTGGCTGTATAACGACGGACCTTGTCAGACACGCTCCATCCCGGATCGTCGAGAAAGCTCATCGACACGTAATAACGGCTACGGTCGGTTCCCGAAGAAATGCTCACAGAATTGTTGCTTTGGATTGTAGGCCGGAACAATTCCTTAAACCAGTTCGTGTTGCGCATCTCCGCTTTCTGCAAATAAGCCAGACGAGCCGACTCCGTATTCATGAGCTCTCCCCGATATATCAAGTCGTTCATCAAATAAAATACCCCGCCGTTCTCCGTACGCGCCATCTTGGAATGGTTGAACCATCCTTTATCTTCCAACTCCATCAGGACAGACATCTGGTCTTTGGAATTCATAATATTATACTGGCGGTAAGAGGGACGAGTACGTACGGTGAACTCACCCGTATAACTGATACTGGCATGCCCGTTCTTTCCTTTCTTAGTGTTCACCACAATCACTCCGTTCATGGCACGCGCACCGTACAATGCCGTGGCCGAAGCGTCTTTCAATATCTGGAAATTGTCGATGTCGTCAGGATTCAATCCGGCCACAGCGGAACTGATCAGCGTGGCGGCATTACCGGACGAGAGGTCGTCGGCAGAAATCTCCACCACATCCTCCAGCACGACACCGTCCACAACCCAGAGAGGCGTTTGGTTTCCATAGATGGAAGAAGCGCCACGCACACGGATCTTCGGCGCAGCACCGAACGTACCGGACACAGACTGTACGCCCACACCGGCCGCCTTACCTTGCAACATCTGGCTCACATCGCCCACACCATCCACTTTCGCTTCCTCACCGGAAATACGACTAGCCGCACCGGTAAACAGCTTGCGATCGATTTTCTGATAACCGGTCACCACAACCTCATCCAATTTCTTTTCCTTATCACTCATCACGACTTTCATCGGTGTATCTACCACTGCCAATTCCTGCGGAGCCATACCGACGAAAGTAAATTGTAGCGTTTTGCCGTCCGCTGGTACATTCAGTGTAAATTTACCGTCTATGTCCGTAGCACACATGGCATCCGGATGCTCTTTGCAACGCACGGCCACTCCCGGAAGCGGTTCGCCCAAATCGTCCAGCACTACGCCTTCCACCTTTTTCCTCGCCTCCTCACCGTCTTTCTTCGCAGGATATATATTTATCGTCCGATCTTTCACCTCGTATGACAACGGCTGACCAGCCAAAATTTTAGCCAACACTTCATCGACACTCCCGTTCGTTACGTTCAGACTGATTCTTCGCGATAAATCCACATCGCCCACATTCAGCCACAAAGAATAAGACGTCTGGGTATTCAATTGCTCCAAAGCCTCTTTGACGGTCACGTTATTCAGATTCAGCGTCACAGTACCTTGCTGTGCCCAAACCGTTCCCGAACTGCAAAACAGGCTTAAAATCAGAAACCTTTCAAGTAGTTTTTTACGTTTCGCGTTAAACATTTCTCTATTTACTATGATTATTATAAATGATTATTCTCCAATAAAGACCGTGTCGCCTTTGATCTGATAGGAAACCTGTTCGCCTCTCAACATCACGTCCAATATGGCAAAAATGTCTTTCCGGTTCCGGAAATCGCCATAGTATTTTTCCTGCAATATGCCAGGTTTCTTCACTACGATATTCACATGAAACACCCGTTCCAACTCCTGCACAATCTGTTCCATAGACATCTCATCGAAAAACAAGGCTTCCGCTCCTCCCGCATGCTCCGTCATTTCCGTTTCCGCCGTATCCTCGGATATACCCTCATCCCTTTGTCCCACACAAGTCCAAGCTACGTCCGGTGCCGTTTCCACCACCTTCTTCTCCATCACATCCCGATTACGATCCAACACAACCTGTTCGCACGGCTTCAAAGTTACGGTATGGGGCACACGTCCCGTCACACTTGACACATCCAGACTACCGCGTACCAAAGTGACCTTGGCAAAACGCTCCTCCGGATAGGACTTGAAATTAAAGACCGTCCCCGTCACCCGGACACGAATATCACCGGAACGAATAATAAAAGGTTTATGCTTATCCTTAGCCACCTCAAACATTCCTTCTCCTTCCAACTGAAGTTCGCGGTCTGTCTGCCCGAATCCCGGGCTCAGTGTCAGACAACTCCCGGAATTCAGCCAAACTTTGGTTCCATCGGCCAGTATGATCCGTTCTTTCATTCCCTTCGGCACTTTTATCTCTCGCGCACCTCCCTGCACCACTTGTTCTTCTGCCGCTTTATCTTGCTGTTGCCATACAGCCAGTCCGCCTCCCAAAAGGACGACTACCATTGCCGCACAGGCCACTAATTTCCGACTGAAAATCTTGTGAACGAAAAAAACGGCATATTCTCTCCCTTTATGCTTCTCAGGAAACGCCCGTATGCTTTCTTCCTTTCTTTTTCGAATATAGGTATACGTTGCTGAATGCCCATCCACCGATACAAAAGTATATGGCGCTCGTAATACTTACGGTGCTCTTCATTTGCCGAAACCCATTCACGCAACACGTCTTCCGCCTCCGGAGACAAGCCTTCCGACCATTGCTTCTCTATCAATAAATCTATATCTCTATTTGTTTCCACTTTGACGCTTTTTTCTTCTAAGACGAAACAAATAGATACAATGGGTAGTATAAAAACAGAAATAATTTATTTATGCTTCAAAAAACAGCATAAACCACCGAACTTTTCACCGAAAAAGCCATGAAAATTATGATTTAAAACTACAAACCATATTATTCTGACACACACATTCTTCAATTCAAAGAATGAAGCAGTCTTGAAAGTAACATAAAAGACAATATTTGTAGCAAAATGTAAGCACTCAACTTATCCTGTAACTCCGCATGTGCCCTCTTCAGATGATATTTCACGGTATTCACCGAGATATGTAACATATCGGCAGCCTCCTGGTAAGTCTTATTCTCCATGCGCACCAGTATAAAAACCCGCCTCCGCTCCTCCGGCATCTCATCAATCGCCCGGTCCAGCAACTCAGCCAATTCATCCGAAATCAATTGCTCGAACAAGTCCTTTTCGTCTGCCATTGCCCCTCCGAACATTCCGTCCAAGGAATCATAATACCCTAAAAAATCCGAATTCTGACGCTGCGTCCTGAGATGGTCGATACATTTGTTACGCACGGCACGTAAAAGATAAGCACGCAAAGAAGTTGTAATCACCAGTTCGTTTTTCTTTTCCCAAAGGTTCAACAAAACATCCTCCGTCAAAGTCTGGCACATGGCGGAATCGTTCACATAATCCATGGCCACACTGCACATCAAAGCATAATAATCCTTAAAGACTTTCTCAAAAGCCTTTAAATCACCTTCTTTGATGCACTTGATTAACTCATTATCCCCTGCGTCCATGAACAGCTTAATTAAATAAGTCAAATACAAAGATAAAACAAATGATTTTATTTTCCTTATATCTAATTCACAAAAAATACGGGATATTCCGCTAAAAACGCAAAACACCCCGTCTATTTCATCCGGTTTCCCGAACCGCCAAACATGGTTATAATGGAGCGATTTCCAACACGCCTCCTTTCTCGCATTCAAAGCCGGCTTCCAATGTGGTCGTATCAGAAGCTTTCATCGTCACGTTTGCTCCAGACTTCACCACGACCTTTCCCTGCGGCTGCGCAGTCGTCACCTTCTCTCCGACCATAATATTTTCGCCCGTAACGGTATGCGTGGAAGTAAACGTCCGGTTTTGTACATAAACCACCCCGCTATCCTGCACACGGGCCACGTAGGGCCTATAATTATGCTTGTCCACCGAGATATAGCAATCCGACGGGACGTTTTCAAAAGTAGCCGCAGACGCGTTTTCCACGGACGAGAAATAAGTACCATCTTCGGTAGTGGCCGTAATGGTACAAGCCGTCCCCCATAACAAAAAGAACAGATTCATCCAACGTTTCATAAGCACCTCCTTCCTTATTGGGTAATGATCATACGTTTGGTGTCGATCACCTTGCCATCGGCCACCAAAGCATAAAGATACATTCCGGGGGCGAGGTTTCCGGCTTCGAGCGTCACGGAAGACTTGCCACGGCTCTGTAACGTCTTTTGATCTATCTGCGTACCGTTCAAATCATAAATGTATAGGAATGCGGACTTCACACTTTCCGGCAACGTATAGCGCACCACTGTCGTTTGCGTGAACGGGTTCGGGTCGTTTTGCTCCAATGACTTGACATCCAATGCGTTACTTCCGACGCCCGTTTCGCTTCCGTTCCGGGCACGCACATTATAGGTCTGTGCTCCCTGCAACGATACCACCTGTGCACGAAGTTCATTGACAGACTGCACTAAAAGTGGAATCATCTCCGTGTAGTTGATACAAAGGTCGCCTTCCTGACTTTCATAGACCAAGTCCGGATAGACTTCTTTCAGCACCTCGGCATCCAGTCCGTAATGTGTTTTTTCCAATGCTTGTATGTCCGTCACGGAACGGGGAGCGGCAGCCACGGTATCGCCCGACGCTGCAAAAGCCTGCACCGCTTGTGGTTCGGACAGGTTATACTGCACGGCGGTCAACTGAGAAAGTTTCTCGCCCACCGACATGCTGTTCTCTCCATCGCTTTCCGCTGACAAGGGCACCACCGCCGAACGCCCCATCAAGGCGGAACGGGAAGCGGAAGGTGTCAACACCGTACCATAGAAATTTCCTGTAGTACGGACATCGCCTTGAAAATAACCGGCATAACGTCCGGGAACATTAAGATCTATATTATCCAAAACTCCTACCACAGCCGCACCATTCTGACTGCCTCGCAGATTGCCAAAAACCGCATAATTATAACCACTGGTCGAATTTCCGGATTCACCAAATACACCCCACGCTCGACCTCTACTCAAAGAATTGGATGTATACGCCCTTCCTTTCACCCCCATATAAAACTTCATCCCATCAATTACGTTCTCACCATAAATAGCCATAAGGTCATTAATAGTAACCCCCGTAGTACCATTACGCTTCACATAAACGCCTTGATCATTAGACCGAAAAGCGGCCTTCCATCCCCCGCTTCCAGTAACGCTTTGGTCTCCACCTACCAATAGTGCAGACTGTGCTACTACCGAAGATTGAATCCCCACATTTCCATTGGAATGCACTTTCAACTGTGCAGACATATTGGTAAAAACGAAAACAACGCTTACCAATGCAATTAACTTTTTCATAAGCATTCTTTTTTAAGATTAATACTCGACATCAAATATAACAATATAAACATTAGACTCCAAGTGAAATTTTATTTTTTTGCAAGACATGTTCAAAAAAGCACATTTTCTAAATAAAAAGCATTCAAAACCATCATAAAAACAAAATATTTCATACTTTTGTCCCAAACAAACATGCCTTATGGAGAAACATACAGTATCGGTCGTAATGTGTACATACAATGGAGAAAAACATCTCAAGGAACAATTAGACTCCATCCTATCGCAAACATATCCCATAAACGAACTAGTGATACAAGACGATTGTTCCACCGACTCCACATTGGCCATCTTACAAAAATATGCACAAGCCGACAAACGAATAAAAGTACACGTAAATCCACATCGCCTGGGGTTCAACCACAACTTTTCTTCAGCATTCTTAAAAGCTACAGGAGATTTTGTAGCTTGCAGCGACCAAGATGACATTTGGGTGAAAACAAAAATAGAAAGATTAATGGAATGTATTGGAGATGCCTCACTCATCTTCCATAATTCCATCACTTTTACACAGAACATTCAGCATACAGGAAAAAGACGACACTCCGAATCATTTCGCTACGACAGCGCATCCGTATTGCTCAAACTTTTCATCTGCGGACACGAGTGCCTTTTCCGGCGCGAAATACTGTCCTTATACCAAAAGGCATATGAACGCGAACCGGACATCTGTTACGACCAGCTTTTAATGATTACAGCTACAGCCGCAGGACCGACCCGATACCTAGATGAAGACCTCGTGTTTTGGCGTAGACATCCCGATGCCTCATCCTACCTCACGTCAGGCCGCAGCTATTCCACATCTACAGGATTTTATGCTGCGTTAAAAGCAATGAAGAATTCGCAAAAACGAGAGATTACCCGACGTTTCTTTCAGGCGTTCTCATCCTACGACTTTTCGGATTCAAGGACAAACCAAATCGTAACCAACTTATCTTCAGGCACATGGGGGGGGGGGGGTATTTAAAACATGCTTGATTTGTGGTTTACATGAAAGAAGTATATTCTATCCTCACCTTACCCCCATCAGGGCTTTCGTCAAATCATTCTTCACTCCACTCTATTTCATACGCGACTGTACCCGGTATTTAATCTTTTAAAATCAGCTTCATGAAAGTAGCCATATTTCCCCGATTGCTCACCAAAGACAATCCATACGGCAATCCTTACATACAAGACTTCGTCAAGATGTTAGAACACCATGGAATAACTGTAGACAATCCACCACACAAAAACCCTCTCCTCCGTATATTGCCAATTAAAACGACATGCGAGGCCTATATTTTCCATTGGATAGAAGACATCCCATCCGCCAAATATGGACTTTTGCAAACTTCCGCAGCTTTAGGGTTGATACTATGGGTTAAAAGCAAAAAACGGAAAGTCGTATACTTCCTCCACAACAAACGCCCACATGGCACAGGACATGAACGAACAAAAAAATTCATGGCACGTTTCATGATGAAGCATGCCGACCTTATCGTCACGCATGCCCGAGAAGGCATAGAAGTCATACGCGGCCAATATCCTCCTGCCGTAACACGCACCATATTCCTGCACCATCCCACTAAAAACCGCATAAGCAACCGTGACATTCCATCCAATCCGGAAAGTGACCTGCTCATTTGGGGAACCATCACACGATACAAAGGTGTCCTGGAGTTCGTCCGATTCGCCATCCGCCACCATTGGGACTTACGCATAAAAATCATAGGGAGGTGCGCCTCGGTAGAACTGCAAGAGGAACTGGAACAAGTCACAAAAGGCCACCCATATATTACCTTCGAAGACCGCAACATTCCTTTCGAGGAATTGGAAACGGAAATCCAGAAAGCCCGGTTCGTGCTCATCCCTTACGCACCGGAAAGCATCCTGAGTTCCGGTATCCTCATGGACTCCCTGTCTTTCGGAGCACAAGTCATAGGTCCTAATGTCGGCTCATTCAAGGATTATGCGCAAGAGCCTTTAATCAACGTATTTACTTTTGATTCATTTTCCGACATACCATCTATCGTAAACCAAGCAAACAAGCCTTTAAACATCAATGATTACAGAACATTCCTCAATAGCCACGATTGGAATGCCTTTGGGAAAACCTTTTCACAACTCATCCAACAATGAAGAGCAAAAAAGACGCTATGACAAACTTAGAATCGATTACTTTAATCCCATACGCCGGACTGTGCAACCGGATGCGAGCTATCTCATCCGCCATTTACGTATCCATCCACCACAATGTACCATTGAAAATAATATGGAACAAAAGCTATAACTGCGCGGCCCATTTCACAGACTTGTTCTATCCTATAAATATTCACGGTGTCAGTTTGGAAGAAAACGCGGACTTCCTACACAAATTACACCGGAAAACAATAGAATCACTCCTAATCAAACCCATGCTCAAAGTGAAATACGGGCAAACCCTATATGATTTTAACAGTAATACGCACGGAAATATAACGAACTTTATTAAAACAGGGAGGGAGGATAAGTTGCTAATCAAAACTTGCCATGCCATAGATACATATTACGATTACAACAAAATATTCCGTCCCGTAGATCATATTGAAGCCCGTATCAAACAACTGACCTCCTTATTTTCCTCAAACACTATTGGGATACATGTCCGCCGGACAGACCACACCATCGCCATAAAGGAATCATCTGACGATTACTTTTTCCACTTAATGGACTCCGAATTAGCTTCCAATCCCCAAACAAACTTCTATTTAGCTACAGATGACGACACGGTGAAAAGAAAGATGGAAGAAAAATACGGAAATAAAATAATAACTATCCATAACGCCCCATTATGCAGAAGCTCCGTAAAAGGCATGCAACATGCCGTGGTAGATTTATATTGCCTGAGCCGGACACGGAAGCTTATCGGTTCTTACGGTTCCTCATATTCAGGGATTGCTGCAGAAATCGGAAAAATAAAATTAATGACTGCCGCCCCATACCAACGTGACCAACGAAATAAATAGGCTTTAATACTTTTATCGCGTCTCACCTGAACCAAATTCGACACGGGTGCAATATTCAGGCAGGCCCTATACCTTCTAAAAACACTACGGCAATCACAGCAGAACGATTTTCCGTTTGGCTGTAAACGATTTCTCATTCTGCGGCAAACGAGAAAAAGAACAGAGGAAGGGCGGATAACACTTCCCTGCCCACCCTTCAAGAAGTTTTCTCGGAAAAGGGTTCGCATCCTTCATATTATTTGTGTACCAATAAATTACGGTGAACTTTCTTCTATAACGTCCTTCACCAAAGCTTCACCTCTCCTTCACTCAAAGAGGTATTGTGCACAACCGAATAAACTATAAAACAAGCCATTAAGGTGAACCCTATTGTTTTTGTGCGGAAAAATGAGCGCAAACCATTTTGAAACGGTATATCCATCAACCGACCAACCATATTCACGTCATGAAAACGGAATGAGTTCATCCTATCACAACCCGGCAATCTCATCCAAGGACAAGCCCGTGCAAAGGCTTATCGTCTCTACCGGAATCAACATCGCTTTCATCCTCCGAGCTACGTCCAACGTTCCTTCCACAAAACCTTCTGCACGACCTTTCTGTTCGGCGAAATCCAACGTGGCCAACTGGTCACGGTACACCTTGATGCTTTCGTCGTATTTCATACGCTCTTCTTTCGACAAAGACGCGATGTCCACTATCTGTTCCAACTTCTCGAACACAGACTTACGAGCCTTGAAAGGCAACCTCTGCAATGTCTCCATATTTTTCAATACATATATCCAACGTTCAAAGTCATTCTCACACTCCGATTCCTCCTTCTTAAAACAAGGCAACTGCAGGAACACGAAACGGAGCTTATCGGAAAACGGCACGTGCGTGTCACGATCCGACAGCACCACATCCGTACGGAAATTGCCCTCGGAATCCTTCATCTCGAAATTCAGAAAAAAAATACCGTAAACGGCTTTCAAATTGAATTTCCAATTCGCACCACGTTCGCCCTGCCGCGACATCGCACGGCACAAATAATAAATCGCACGCTCACGGATATAAGCCTGCTCGCAGTTCTGCATCTCAACGATGAACTCCTCGCCCGACTCCGTCGTGCAATAAATGTCGTAAATCGTACCACGGTCTCCTTGGAATTCCGGCAACAGCTCCTTGTCTAAGAAACTGATGTCCTTTATTTGCTTCTCGCCTTCCAACAGATTGTTCAGGAAGTCTATCAATAAGTCTTTATGGACGGACTGACCGAAAATCCGCTTGAAGCCCACGTCTGTGAAAGGATTGATGAACCTGCCCATAACACCATGTTTTAACTTCCACAAAGATAAAGAAATATCCTATCTTCCAAGCATAAAAACGGAAAACGAACACATAATTTTTGTTAAGCCTCCATTATCAACAAAAGACAAAGAATGTTAATGCCGACAAACTGAAACTTGTCGCAACAAGAGATTTTATTTATTTTTGTAAACTCTTATAATCGTTGACTGCAAATACATTAGCAGCAAACAGTGATGCGAGGCACTTCTTTGTACAAAAAACAACGGTCTTGGCAGCAACGAATCTATTTGGAAACGGGAATCTGTATAATACAGTTTATGGCAAAGGCCATACGTAGAATCAAACGCACATTGAAAGGGGATTTCGGAACATGAAGATTTATTATTACCACACACGTCCCATAGAGGAAGCATTGAAGGAATGGGAAAAGCATTTGCACCCCGGACATATCCTGTATGGACTGACCCATTTCAACAAATATGGCATCACGCCGATACTCCATCCTTTCCGCCGTTTTTCATCCCGCCTCAAATTATCATTCTACAACTTCTTCGAAATTATACGTTGCAAGGAGACATACGATTTGCTATATGGTACTTCTTTTTACGGTTTAGAGCTTATTATATTTTGCCGCGCTTTGGGATTATTCCGCAAACCTATCGCCATTTGGCATCACCAAGCCGTAGTCCGCAACCCCAACCCAATAAAGAACATGATTTCACGCTTCTACTACAAAGGTATTGACCAAATGTTCTTTTTCAGCCGAGCTTTGATAAACGATTCCCTGCAATCGGGCAAGGTTACTGCCGACCGGCTGCACCTGATACATTGGGGAGCCGACATCGACTTCTATGACTACCTACGCCAACATCTTCCTGCCACAGGCAGTGGGAAACAGGAAAAGGCATTCATCACGACTGGCAAAGAACATCGTGACTTCGCCACATTGCTTAAGGCATTTGCCGAAACAGGGCTTCCCGTCGAAATCTTCACCACTCCGGATCCGGAATATCAAACCCTGCTGAAAGCATACAAGGCATATTCCAATATACAGGTACATTTCACGGTGGGTATTCTCCCCCACATGCTAGCCACGGAAGTTTGCCGTTCAAGATTCGTAGTAATTTGTTGCCAAGACTTTCCTTACACCGTCGGACTGACCACTCTGGTCGAGGCTTTTGCGTTAGGCCTCCCCGTAGTCTGCACCCGTAATCCCAAATTTGAAATGGACATAGAGAAAGAAGGCGTGGGAATCTACGTGGACTACAATGATGTGGAAGGATGGAAACAAGCCATTACATATTTATACACTCACCCCGAAGAAGCCCGACAGATGGGGCATAACGGCCGTAATCTGGCTGAACGGGAATTTAATTTAGAACATTATACTTACGAATTATCTGTGATATTAAAAAATATGGCAAAAACGTATGGTTAATGAATAACATTCACAATGTTTCCTGCCTCCCAAATTGCCATGGTAGGCAACAGCAAACGACAGTCCGCCACTTTACCACAAAAACGAAGGCTCACGATCGGTAAAAATCCGGCCTCCGCACGACATGAAATCGAAAATAAAACCTTATCTTTGTTTTCAGACTAACACAGGAGGATTAAGTCATGGAACAACAACGCAGGTTTTACCCCATCGGGATACAAACGTTTTCCGAACTAAGGAACAAACCCTATTTATACATCGACAAGACGGAACACGTGTACCGCATCACGCATTCCGACTCCAAATACGTATTTCTCAGCCGTCCGCGCCGTTTCGGCAAGTCATTACTCACCAGTACCCTGCAGGCCTATTTCGAAGGCAAGAAAGAACTGTTCAAAGGACTGGCTATCGAAAAGTGGGAAACGGAATGGACGGAATATCCCGTGTTGCATTTCGACATGAGCATGGGCAAGCATTTGGACAAGGAGGGACTGGAACGCTATCTGTTGTGGCAACTGAAGACATTGGAAAGGAATTTCGGCATCGAATCTGAAATCCCTGACACGAACACACGCCTTACAGACCTCATCCGCCGAGCCTGCGAACAGACAGGCCGACAAGTGGTGGTACTCATCGACGAATACGACGCTCCTCTGCTCGACGTGGTACATGAGGAAGAAGACCTGCCCACTCTGCGCAACGTCATGCGGAACTTCTACAGTCCGCTAAAGGCCTGCGACCCCTACCTGCGATTCGTCTTCCTTACCGGCATCACTAAATTCTCTCAACTGAGCATCTTCAGCGAGCTCAACAATATTAAAAATATCAGCATGCTACCGGAATACGCCACCGTATGCGGTATCAGCGAGGAGGAAATACGGACGCAAATGGCAGCCGACCTCGAAATGCTGGCCGGAAAGCTCGGCACCACCCCCGAAGAGGCCATGCGGCAACTCAAAGAGAATTACGACGGCTACCATTTCACATGGCCCTCACCCGACATTTATAATCCTTACAGCTTACTCAACGCTTTTTCCGACGGAAAGCTGGGTTCTTACTGGTTCGGGAGCGGCACGCCCACCTACCTCATCGAAATGCTCAACAAGTTCGATGTGCCACCTTCTAAAATCGGGGGTACCGAAGCCATGGCATCCGATTTCGACGCGCCCACCGAAAGGATGACAAGCATCGTCCCACTCCTCTACCAAAGCGGATACATCACCATCAAAGACTACGATGTAAACTTCGACGCTTACACCCTCGACATTCCCAATAAGGAAGTCCGAATCGGACTGATGAGAAGTCTCATCCCTTATTACATCACCCCCGACAACCTGTCCACCAATTCCATGGTGATTCACATGGCCAGGGCAATGGCGCGCGACGACATGGATGGTATGTTGCAACTTCTCCAAACGTTCCTCTCTACCATACCCTACTGCGAACGAACTGACACCGAGGGGCATTACCAACAAGTACTCTACATCATCTTCAGCCTCCTCGGTTACTATGCGGATGTGGAAGTGCGTACTCCCCAAGGAAGGGTAGACGTCGTGTTGCGCACCCCAACCACACTCTACCTCATCGAGGCTAAACTCAACAGGACGGCAAAAGCAGCCATGCAGCAAATCAACCTCAAAAACTATCCTGAACGTTTCGCCCTATGCGGGCTTCCCGTGGTCAAAGTCGGCATCAACTTCGACCTCGAACGGAAGACATTGGGAGACTGGGCTATCGAAAAGTAGCAAATTATTCAATAAAACATGGACACAGCACCGATATTATTATTCGTCTACAACCGCCCCGCACACACCCGGCAAGCCTTAGAGGCCTTGTCGCGCAACACGTTGGCCGCTGCCAGCGACTTGTTCGTCTACTCCGATGCCGCACGTTCGGAAGCCGACTGCGCAGCCGTGGAAGAAGTGAGGCACATCGTAAGGGAAGCCAAAGGTTTCCGGCAAGTACACGTCACGGAACGTGAACAGAATCGGGGACTGGCAAGGAATATCATAGACGGTGTCACCACAATGGTAAACCGGTACGGACGGGTCATCGTATTGGAAGACGACTTGGTCGTGGCTCCGCATTTCCTCCGGTTCATGAACGACGCACTGGATATTTACGCTGACGTCCCCCAAGTAGGACACATACAAGCCTGCGACTTTACCAATGACCCGAGTTTGCCTGACACGTTCCTTATCAAATGGACCGGAAGTTGGGGGTGGGCCACTTGGAAACGCGCCTGGCAGTTCTTTAATCCCGACGGGAAAGCCTTATTGGAAGAGCTCAAACGGAAGAAACTGACCTACACATTCGACTTTAACGGAAAATACGGATATACACGCATGCTCCGCCGACAAACCGAAGGAAAGAATAATTCTTGGGCCATCAGATGGAATGCCTCTCTTTTTCTCAATGACATCCTGTCGCTCAATGTGGGAAAATCACTTGTACAAAACATCGGGTTCGACGGTAGCGGAACGAATTGCGGTGGCGGGAACCTATACCGGTCAGGGCTTTATATGGAGCCATTACCGGTGGTAAAAATAGAACCGATAGAAGAATGCGCCGAGGCAAGGAAAGCCTACTCACGTTATTATGCCAAGACCAATTCATTCATGGCCAAAGCCATAAGACGAATAAAACGGACATTAAAGGGAGATTTCGGTGCATAAGTCCATGCCTCGAAAAGAATCATAGGATTTATATGACATATATCAGCCATAATCCCTAAATTTGCAGAAACGATTGAAAAACGTATGAGAGTCCTCATTATCAATACATCCGAAAACATAGGAGGGGCAGCCATCGCAGCCAACCGTCTCATGGAAGCCCTGAAAAACAACGGGGTCAAAGCCAAAATGTTGGTGCGCGACAAACGGACGGACCAAATCACGGTGGCCAGCCTGCCCCAGTCTCCCCTGCTGAAAGCCAAATTCGTATGGGAACGCGTCTGTATCTGGAAAGCCAACCGGTTCAAGAAGCACAACCTGTTCCAAGTGGACCTGGCCAACACCGGTACGGACGTCACCTCATTACCGGAATTCAAAGAAGCCGATGTCATCCACCTGCATTGGGTAAACCAAGGCTTCCTTTCCCTGAAAGACATACGCCGCATCATAGACAGCGGCAAACCGATCGTGTGGACGATGCACGACCAATGGCCGTTTACCGGCATCTGCCACTACAGCGGGGAGTGCACGAAATACCAAACCGAGTGCCACCACTGCCCCCTGCTTCTGCACGGAGGCGGCACGCATGACCTGTCGGCCAAGGTGTTCCGGCGAAAACAGCAAATGTTGCGCGGAGCACATATCATTTTCGTGGCTTGCAGCCGATGGTTGGAAGGCCTGGCACGCCAAAGCACTCTTCTGGTCGGGCAGGAAGTGACTTCTATCCCCAATACCATCAACGCTAACATTTTCCACCCGGCCGAACAGGTCAAGGTGCGCCTACAATGCAACCTGCCCATCGACAAGAAGCTGCTGCTTTTCGGTTCGCTCAAGGCCACCGACCCGCGTAAAGGCATAGATTATCTGATGGAAGCCTGCCGCATATTGAAAGAAAAGCATCCCGATTTGGCCACACGCATCGGCATCGTGGTAGTCGGCAACCGTGCCGACCAAATTCGTGCGCTCTTCCCATTCCCGGTCTATGCCATCGACTACGTAAGCGACGAAAAACAAATGGCACGCCTATATAATGCGGTGGACGCATACGTCACGCCTTCGTTGGAGGACAACCTGCCCAATACCATCGTGGAGGCCCTGTCCTGCGGGGTTCCTTGCGTAGGATTCAACGTCGGAGGCATACCGGAAATGATAGACCACCGTAAAAACGGTTATCTGGCCGAAGCACGGAACGCCGAAGACCTGGCCGAAGGCATACGTTTCATACTGGAAACCGCCTCGCGGGAGGAATTGTCCGCCCACGCCGTACACTCGGCCTTGGCGAACTACGGCGAGACCAACGTGGCCTCCAAATATATAGCCGTTTACAAACGTGCATCCGAGAAAAGATAAACCCAGCTCACACAAAAGACATGAACAAAGTTCCTTTCCCAACCGTCACCATTGCCACAGTCACCTACAATGCGGAAAAGACACTGCCATGCACCTTGGAAAGCGTGGCATCCCAGACTTTCCCCCATGTCGAACATCTGATTATCGACGGATGTTCCAAAGACCAGACCATGGAATTGATTCATCGGTACGTGGATGCCAATACGGGCAAAACATGCCCGCATGACATCCGGGTCGTCCGCGAACCGGACAAAGGACTTTACGACGCGATGAACAAGGCTCTGGAACATGCCACCGGAGACTATATCGTCTTCCTGAATGCCGGCGACCGGTTGCACAGCCCTGACACCTTACAACAGGTTTTCGGCCATATAGACATGAACGCGTCTCTCCCCGCCATCCTCTACGGCGAAACGGATTGGGTGGACGGACAAGGACGCTTCATCCGCCACCGCCGTCTGCAAGCACCGAAACAACTGACCTGGAAAAAGTTCCGACACGGCATGTTGGTTTGCCACCAATCGTTTTATGTACGAACGGATTTGGCCCGGCAGGAACTTTACGACCTGAACTTTCGCTTTTCTGCCGACTACGACTGGTGCATACGTTTGTTGAAACGGGCGGAACGTCTCAAACAACCGATATATAACACAAGGCTTATCCTTACCGATTACCTGAGTGAAGGACTGACCACACAGCACCATCAGGAATCACTGCGGGAACGTTTCCGCATCATGGCCTCACACTTCGGTTGGACGACTACCCTCATCCAACACGGTTGGTTCGTTATCCGAGCCGCTCTGAAAAGATAAGGATAGATGCCAACCTTACATTTTATGACGTATTTGTAATAGTACGCCCCGGCTCTTGATTGTATTTTTGTGCATTCATTCATAAATTATTATCAACGCATGAAAAATACAATCGCATTTTCTTTATTGTGCTGCAACTTGGCTTTCATGCCGCTCACGGCACAGCAAATGACAGCGTTTGAGAAAGTAGGACAAGGGGAAGAATCCGTACAGGAGTTTTTCCCGGGGGAACACCGGGCACGCCCTGTCATGGGAGCTTACACGGACAGCGAACGCATGGGGCTGTTCTCGGGAGGACAGGATTTAGGCGGCTCCTCGGGATGGTACACAGACACACGTTGGGGCGACTTGGGAGACGGGACGTTTGCCAACCCGATACTGAACGGCGACTATTCAGACCCTGATGTCATCCGCGTGGGCCACAAATACTACATGACATGTTCGGAGTTCCACTTCATGGGCATGAACATCCTGGAATCCGACGACATGGTGAACTGGAAAATCATAGGCCGTATCTTCGACCGGATGGATTTGGACGGCTATTCGGGCATGGACAAATACGGTAATGGAAGTTGGGCACCGGCCTTACGCTATCACGATGGCAAATTCTGGATGTACGTATGTACGCCGAACGAAGGGCTGTTCATGTCCACGGCCACCGACCCGGCAGGCCCGTGGAGTCCGCTCTACCAAGTAAAGAATGTATCGGGCTGGGAAGACCCGTGCCCATTATGGGACGAAGACGGGCAAGCCTACATCGGACGGAGCCAGTTGGGCGGAGGCCCCATCATCATCCATAAAATGAGCGCGGACGGCAAGACATTGCTCGACGATGGCCGGAAAGTGTACGAAGGCCCGACAGCCGAAGGTACGAAACTGTTCCTCAAAGACGGATATTACTATATCAGCATCCCGGAAGGCGGAGTGGGTACGGGATGGCAGACCGTGATGCGTTCCAAAAATATCTACGGTCCTTACGAACAGAAACGCGTACTGGAAATGGGCTCTACCAAAGTGAACGGGCCGCATCAAGGTGCCTTGGTCAACACGCCCGAGGGGGAATGGTGGTTCTACCACTTCCAGTCCACCGAACCGCAGGGACGCGTAGTACACCTCCAACCCGTCACTTGGAAAGACGGATTCCCTGAAATGGGTACGGACTACGACAAGAACGGCATCGGCGAGCCCATGAAAGTCTGCCGCAAGCCTTCCACCGGTGTGGAAACGAAAGCCTATGCTCCGCAAGCCAGCGACGACTTCGAAGCTAAGGAGTTGGGATTGCAATGGCAATTCAACCATAACCCGCACGATGAATACTGGTCGCTGACGGAAAAACCGGGCTGGCTGGCCATCAAATCGCAAAAGGCAGAGAAGCTGCGCACGGCCTTCAACCAGTTTACGCAAAAGACCATGGGATACAAAGGCGTGGTCACCGTAAAAATAGACTTCGCGCAACTGACACCCGGCGGACGGGCCGGTATAGAATGTATCGGCAACAAATTCGTGGGCGGCGGTATCATCATGGAAGACAAGGACGGAACGGCTACTCCCCGGCTTTACATGGAAACGGACGGGACTGCCAAAACCACCTCTTTCAATATATCCTCGGTCATGAACAAGGGCATCTATATCCGTCTGGAAATCGACGCAGTGAACAACAAACATAAATTCTATTACAGCGTGAACAACGAAACATTCATTGAGTTCGGCGACACGTTCGAATCCGGTTCAGGCGACTGGAAAGGCAGCCGTATCGGCCTGTACAGCTACAATACGCAGGAGACCTCCGGCACGGCTTATTTCGATGAGTTTACTTATTTGTTCGACGGCCCCGGTGGGCTTACGTCCACCCAGACAAAATAAAAAGACATGAAAAAGCAATGGTTTATCGGAATGATGGCATGGGTAATGGGATTACCCGCCATAGCCCACGTATGGGATGAACTGGCCATTCTGGCACGTCCCAACAACGAAGGCACATTCACGTTGGAAAAATATAGTTTCCTGCAACCCACGACTTACACGAATGCCGTGTTCTTCGATTTCGACAATGACGAAAACCTCGACTTGCTGATTATGGGGCAGGGAGGAGACTGGAATATCAGCGGAGACATCAAGTTCGTCACGCTCTACCGCAACTTGGGTGCCGATGAAGACTTCCGTTTTGAACGCGTACCGGACGCCGGTTTCCTGCAACGCCGCGACGAAGGTTTCTACAATCCGATTTCCACAGGGGATTTCAATCACGACGGCTACACGGACGTGCTCATCATGAGCAACCAAAACGGACGGCACATCGATCTGTATCTCAACGACAAGGGCACAGGGCGCTTCATCCGTCAGGAAATCGACTTTGAAGCCGCCACCAACGGTTCGGTCATGTTCGGAGATTTGAATAACGACGGTTGGCTGGATATCGAATACTCCGGCTACAGCGACAAGACTTCCACGGCCTTGAAGACCTACATCAACCAACAAAACGGGAGTTTTGCCGACCTCACGCCCGACAATCTCACCGGAGCATTCCAAGGACAATCCACCTTGGCAGACATCAACGGAGACGGGACACTGGACATCATCAGCACCGGAAACGGCGACAACTGGGTCTGTCTGGCTCCCATCTATTATAATACGACAGACGGTTCCGGACATCTGTCTTTCCGCCACGTCCCGGAAACGGAAAGCGGCATTCTCGGCGTAAGCCGTGCCAATCCTCTCGTGGCGGATTTCAATGCAGACGGACGGATAGACATGATTATCAATGGTGAACCGAGCGACGGCAGCGGATTCCGTAACCGGATTTATTACCAAAACGAGGAAGGAAAGTTCACCATGGACACCTCCTACCCCATCGTTCCCGTGAACCAAGACGGCGGCATCAATATGGGGGATTGGAACGGAGACGGCAATATGGATATCATCGTGGGCGGCTACATCGGAACACGCGACGCCAACGCACCGGCCTGTTACTCCTCTCCGTTGCGCGTCTACGAGAACAAACCGGAAAAGAACGGGTTGAAAGGCAATACATTCCCGGATGCCCCGGGCGATGTATCGGCAGAAATGCAAGGTACCGAACTGGTTATCCGCTGGGAAGACGGTTCGGACAACGAATCGCCAACCTCGGCCTTGCGTTATAACTTGTTCGTCCGGAACGAAACGACCGAAGAAACATACTGCCTCATCCCCGCAAACCGGAAAACCGGAAAGCTCAAAGTAGGCACGGACTTGCAAACCTCGCTGTCCTCCCGAGTCAAGACCTACCGCATCAAACCCTTTGGAGACGGGAAATATACCGTAGGCGTACAAACCCTGGACCAGTCGTATGCCGGAAGCACTTTCCGGACATGCACCTTGGAAGTCAACACCAGGGTAGCATCCGCATCCCTTTCCGGGCAGTTTAAAATTATCAAGAACGGACACAATATAGAAGTGAAAAGCCCGTTACACGAACAAGTGAAAGTCTACGGCACGGACGGATGCCTCGTTGCACACGGAACCACAAACGAGACGATAGTGCTTCCGGCACACGGCACTTTCCTGGTCTCGGCAGGGACGTACAAAGAAAAAGTCTTATTCTAAGAAACAAACATTATGAACACGGTCCGTATCCGTTCATTCCGGACGGGTACGGGCTTCATTGTCACATTAAAAGCCATAAATCATGAACCACAATGTTACAAAAGCGGGAACCACCCGCATCGTATTCCTCGATTATCTGCGTGTCCTGGCCTGCCTGATGGTCATTGCCACGCACAGTTGCGACTCTTTCTACATCGGCCCGGGCGGCGTATGGCAATGCGCTTCGGAGAGCGACCGTTTGTGGATCAGTATCATCGACAGCATCATGCGTGCAGCAGTGCCATTATTCGTGATGACCTCTTCCTACTTGCTGTTGCCCCTGAAGGATGACAACACCACTTTCTTCAAACGGCGTTTCATCCGCGTGCTCGTCCCTTTTGCCGTATGGTCGTGCATCTACGCCTTCTGGCCTGTCCTGATGGGAGACCTGCCTGCATCCGAGCTTCCCATGCGCCTGCTCCATCCCATCTGGAACTTTAATGACGACAGCGGACATCTATGGTACATTTACATGCTCATCGGCCTGTATCTGTTCATGCCCGTCCTGTCTCCTTGGCTCAAGCAAACCGGAAAAAAGGCTGAGCTTGCTTTCCTTGCCGTATGGTTCGTATCGTCCTTCCTTGCGTATTTAAAAGAAATCGGGGCAGGCGACATGTTCGGCGAATGCTACTGGAACGAGTTCCACAGCTTTTGGTATTTCTCCGGTTTCATCGGCTATCTGGTATTGGCGCATTACATCCGCCACCATCTGCACTGGAATGCCTCGCGAAGCCTCAGCATCGGCCTGCTCTGTTTTCTGGTGGGCTATGCCGTTACCGCAATCCCGTTCTACTACCGCTCGTTCTCCCATGAACTCGTGCAGGAAGTGGAACTGACGTGGCTGTACTGTTCCCCTAACGTCATACTGATGACCTTCGGCGTTTTCATGATGTGCAAAGCCATCCCTGGGCAGAAAGCCCCGTGCTACGGTTTCGTCAACCGGTTATCACGCCTGAGCTATGGCGTTTACCTGCTACACATCATCGTGCTCTACTCCGTCTTTTTCGACATGCTGAAGGCCATGGAACTGGGCACACCTTGGTTCATCCTGACGCTGACCCTCTGTACCTTCGCATTGAGCAACCTCATCACATGGCTGCTGTCCAAGCTTCCTTTTGGGAAATACCTTGTAGGATAAATAATTCTCTCCATAAGAAAATCAAAGGAGATACGGCGCAATGCCGCATCTCCTTTTTTAATTCTTTCACTGCCATTCAATAGGGTTTTACGAAAATATTGTTTATAAAATCCTGAAAACAATCTTCCCCTTAAATCAAATACCTATTAAACCAATCATTAACCTAATCTCAATATTAACTAACTGCAATGCAAAGAAAGGAAAGATTTAGGAGATTACATAGAAAAAATGGCGCAAAAAATAGCAAAAACACGTATTTTAGCATAAGGTGATGCATATTAAACATTTATACGCCTCTCTTCCCTCAATGAACCATAGCTTTGGCCAACAGCACCTGCCCTTCTTGCAGACAGGCACGCAACAACAGCAGACCTTTCACCGGAGATAATGCCACGCAAGCATTATATAATCCCCGTACATTCTGAGACTTCAGCAACCGTCCCTGAAGATCGAAAACATCTATTTTTCTCAATGGAGCCGAAGAATCTATATTCATTTCCAATCCACCGTTACTTCCGGGCAGAATATGCACGTCCAACCGGGCATCTTTACCTCCCTCCGACATGGCATCCGCAATCCCGGTTCCGGGTTTCTTATGAAAACGGAACACTTTCACATCTTTTGCCGGCACCTTGTAAGAAAGTTCCTCACCGTCCACAACCACAGTTTCACCGCTCCACAGTTCTTTCACCGTATCGAAGTCGCCAAGAGCAATATCGAGGTCGGACAAAGGAATACTTCCGGACGACTCCCCGTCGGTATAATTAAATACGGCCACATACAGATATTCCTCCGTATGATGCATAAAGCAGGTTTCCGCCGCATCCGCATTCCCGTTATGCTCCTTATGTCCATACACAGGCATGAACGAGCGTCCTAAATCGGCCATCTCATTGATATCCTTATTCATCATGATTTCTTGCGCACGGGCACGCGACAAGGCTGCGTCTCCATTTCCCGAATCATCATTCAAGGCGAAATTGTCCGCCACCATCATCATTCCGGTTACCGCCCCGCTCGTGAAACGGGCACGGTTCTCTCCCAACGTACAGTTTTTAGGACTTCCCCAGCCCCCACTGCCGACCATGACCAAGTGATCCGGGTCATTATACTGATAAAGCAAGTCGGTCCACCAACCGCCGGAAATGGCATTCATACAATACTCTGTCTGACCGATATCAGCCCATGTGTCACACCCTACACGGCGGGAATTCCCGTAATGATAAGGGAAAAGAGGCGCAATGGAGAAAGAAAGGAACATCGGCTCGTCTCCCTCATCGACCACCTTCGTCAGATAGCTCAACCCGTTATTATAGGCTTCCATGGCCGTCGTCACGCCTTTTGCATAATAAGAATCAGCCTGCACCATGCCGTGACTGGTAAAATCCAGTTTCAGGAACCGGAATCCTTGCTTCTTCATTTCCTGAATACGGGTAGAAATCCATGCTTTCGTGCCCGGATGAGTCGGGTCCAGACACATGGCTCCTCCCAGACTATAAGGTTCACCGTTCACTTTCAGGAAACAGTCTTCTGCCGTGTACTGGGTGCTTCCCATTTTGTCGCTCCATCCCCACCACCAAGAGAACGGAGTGAAATACAATCCCACCGTCTGACCGTTTTCTCCGCCTTCCTTGCACAACTTTATCCTCTCATCGGTTGACAGATTGTCCCAAGAGTCTATACCGATTATTTGCATGCCTTGACTGTTCACGAAACCATTAGGTTTTAAGACCTCATGATAATAATCCGCTATTTCCACATCCGCGTCGAAAGAATTCTTTTTTTCCAGTACGCCCCAACTTTGCCAGCCGAAAGGCGTTCCCTTATCCCACGTATCACGCATCGGCTGAACCATCGTATTGGCACGGGCAAAAGTCTCCATGCCCGTACGCCAATCGTCTGCAAAACCGACAAACATACGGGCTGATGATATTTTAGGCCCTTTCAGCTTACCGTGAGGCAAGACGTCCCGCGTCTCCGACGTAGAAGCACCGGAATAGACTTTCAAGACATTGACCCGCCCATTGTCCGAAGCTTCTACCGATATGGCGTTCTTCCAATGGTCATGGTCTACCGCACCGATTACTATCCCCTCCTTGGTTTCTCCATTGAACCAGGCCGCCACTTCGTAGGAAGTCATCGAAGTGTTCATCTTATACTTATTATAACGTGTCCAGCCGTCATTGTCGAAAGGCACTTTAAGCATACGGTTGTCTTCACTTTCGGAGAAGAGGACATACATCTGACTGACCGATACCGGAGCCAGATAATTGGAACGTATAGCCTCGTCCCCCTCTATGGACAAGTCTGTAATTAAAAAGTCGTTTTCTTCATATACACAAAACCGCTGCACCATCTGCACGTCGTCCCCATTGTCCGGACGGGTAAAGGTAAACGTATAACTGGTCCCTGCCCCGAACTCGTCACTTACCTGTTCTTCGGTCTGTTTTATGTCGGCAAAAGATGCAGGCGTCACAGTACGCGACTCTCCCGCCACATTGTCGTAGGCCACCTCTGAAGCGGAACGTGTGAAAAGACATTTTCGGGCCGAGCCGTCCTCGTTTAAAACATTCACCCGAAAAGCGTGGTCGTTTTCGATATATGAAATTTTCCACAAACCGTCCACAATCACAATATCCTCCGCATATCCTTGCGTGAAGCATCCACCAGCTCCCATCAATACCGATAAGCTAAGAATCGGCTTTAATAAAGTATTTCTCATATCTACAAAGTTTAATAATTACATTCAACCGGTCTCTTCGATTTTAATCGGAATAGAGAGAAAAAACGTCCCGGCTATTTTCACAAACGACCGGAACGCACAATCTAAACTAATCTAATGTTAATCAAAAGAAACTATTTTTATTACTTCACGATCTTAACCGCTTTATGGTTTGTCTTTACAACAAACACCCCTCTGCCATTTAATATAATAGGAGTATTTGTCATTCCCGTAGCCACCTCGGCACCTTGCATATTGTAGATGGCTACCGCAGCAGACTCTGAACTATTCACCGTGATTACATTGCCTTCGATGGCAACCTTCACATCTGTCTGCTTCTCCGGAGCTTGGATACCAGTCTCATACCCGTCTGTCACAGTCACTTCCGTCGTCGTGAAACCACTGGCCAAATAAGCATAGTTCACGGCCTGCACACCCACGGTATAGCTTCCGGCCGAAAGTTTCTCGAACACATAGAAGCATAAACCTTCATCCATGGAATAGTTTACGGCATACGCGCCGAACATGCTATAAGCCAACTGCTTGCCGGTTTCCGTATTGGCCGGGACCAGCATCCGGACGGCACCCGTCTCGTTGTTGCGGATATACACATTATGGACTGCCACATTACCATTGATCAAATTAGAAGCAGGCCATTTCACCGTCACTTGGCCGTTTTCTGCAGCCTCAGCCGTCACTTCTGTAGGCGCATCCGGATAAACCGGCTCATAATCGGTCTCATTGTAACTGATGATAAAGTTATCCGTGCCGCCTTCATAAGCTCCGGCCATGATATCCAGCTTACCGTCGTTGTCCACATCGCCGAAGTTACCCGGAACAGGATCCGAATCATCCCAAATCCATGTGAAGCCTCCGAAAATGTCGTTACTCCAATAACCTAAATCATACGATGTATAAAGACCTACGCTTCCGCCTTCACTCACTTCAAAGACTCGGCACCAGTCCCATTTGTTGCCATCGGGTTTCAAGGCGTCGGAATGTCCGCGATGATATAAGTCCGGCACATCATCACCATTGAAATCCGCATAGAAGAATCCCCGGTTTCCGGCATCCGTCATGCCCACCATAGGCACTGTCTCTTCAACGAAACTGAACACACTGCCCTCAGTCGGAGTATTGATAAGGCAGAAAGTCTCATGAATGTCGCCTCTTTTCTTCCCACTGATCCAAAGATCCAACAAACCGTCCTGATTATAGTCCGTGGCCATCATCACCGTATTGTTAGATCCCCAAGCCGTAAATACATCTGACACTGTCCCCGTAGTCTCGAGTCCCAAATTGGCCAGAACTTCCTGAGCAGCCGGAATCAACTGGTCCGTCACGTCCTTAAACGTACCGTCTTTCTGGTTGTGATAGAAACGGATTTGATCTCCCTCCGGTTCCATCCCTACATCTCCCATGTCCGTCTTCTCCTCATATCCGGAAACCACGATGTCCAACCATCCGTCATTGTCCATATCGAAAAAGACCACGGAGCCATGACTCAAAGGTTTAGCTTTCATGGTAGGCTTATCCTGGAAATACACACTCTTAATGGGGTCACCCGTTTCCGGATCTTCACCGGCACCGCTTTCTTCCCACAGCCCGTGACGGTTCACTTCTACATCAAAAGGCAATGCCTCGAACACGTTCATTTCTTCAAAACGTTCGCCGTTTACGTTACGAAGCAATTTCACAAAACGTCCGTCGTATGCCATGCCGGTTATCAAAAGGTCCACATATCCGTCTTTGTCATAATCGCCCGTTACGACCGAGGTATAAGCGTTGTCTTCATTGAAACGGTTGTAATCGCCTTTTTTCGGGCTCTCGGAAAACTTAATGGAACTAAGCACTTCGTCTTCCACCACTTCAAATTTACCGTTTCCTAAATTCTTCACCAATATATACCCCTGAAGGTCACCTACTTTTCCGGGATGAAGAATCAGGTAGTCCACTAAACCGTCGGCATTGAAATCAATGGGTTGCGACCCGACGCTCCAAGCCGTCTGCGGCAGACCGTTCTGTGTGCCGACATAGACCTCATTTTTCGTCACAATCGTATCATTCACCGGCTTACCTTCATCATCTACCACCGGTATGATTTCTTCTACAATCTTATTGCCTTCGCCGTCCAATACGAAATCACCACTTTCATCCGTTTTCCATATCGTATCGGTCTTCTGTACGATAGTAGAATCCAGCTCGGTTTCCATTATAGGTTCAAAATCGGCTTGGAACGTCCGTTCTCCCAATCCTTTGGCAAACACGGTACGGGTTTGCCAACTATACGATTGACGCTGGCCGTCCAACCATAAATCATTGATTCCGTCATTGTCAAAATCACCGATTTTGGGAGTACACATACTATTCGCCCAATCATAGTTTTCCCTAAACGTTGCATCACGCGTGAACGTGATCGGGTTGTCTTGAGCCTGCACTTCAAAGACTGAAGCCAACAAAGCCGCACTGAACAACACTTGTTTAAAAGTCTCCTTTTTCATAATTATTACTTTAGAAATTAAACATTATATTACTTCACTATCTTAATAACTTTCTGATTTGTCTTTACTATAAACACCCCTCTGCCATTTACTGTAATAGGAGTATTTGTCATTCCCGTAGCCACCTCGGCACCTTGCATATTGTAAATAGCTACCGTGGCAGTCTCCGGGCTGTTCACTGTGATTACATTGCCTTCGATGTCAACCTTCACACCTGTCTGCTTCTCCGGAGCTTGGATACCGGTCTCATACCCGTCTGTCACGGTCACTTCCGTCGTCGTGAAACCACTGGCCAAATAAGCATAGTTCACGGCCTGCACACCCACGGTATAGCTTCCGGCCGAAAGTTTCTCGAACACATAGAAGCATAAACCTTCATCCATGGAATAGTTTACGGCATACGCGCCGAACATGCTATAAGCCAACTGCTTGCCGGTTTCCGTATTGGCCGGGACCAGCATCCGGACGGCACCCGTCTCGTTGTTGCGGATATACACATTATGGACTGCCACATTACCATTGATCAAATTAGAAGCAGGCCATTTCACCGTCACTTGGCCGTTTTCTGCAGCCTCAGCCGTCACTTCTGTAGGCGCATCCGGATAAACCGGCTCATAATCGGCCTCATTGTAACTGATGATAAAGTTATCCGTACCGCCCTCATAACCACTCGCAATGAGATCCAACTTGCCATCATTGTCCACATCTCCGAAATTACCTGCAACCGGATGATCGTCATCCCATGGCCAAATAAAACCTCCAAATACGTCGTTACTCCAATAATCAAAACCATAAGAAGTATAGAGTCCTACGGTACCTCCTTCGCTTACATCAAACACTTTACAGTAAGACCACTTGCTTCCATCTCCCTTCAACGCATCGGAATATCCGCGATGGTAAACATCCGGCACATCATCTCCATTGAAATCCCCATAATAGAAACCGCTGTTTCCACAACCAGTCATACCCACTATAGGCACTGTTTCTTCATAAAAGCTGAACACAGAGCCATCAGTCGGCGTGTTTATCAGACAGAGAGTTTCAGGAACACCCGTCCTCGATTTACCGCAAATCATAAGATCCATCAAACCATCCTGATTATAGTCCGTAGCCATCATCACTAAATTCTCCGTAGCCCAAGCTGTGAAAACGTCTTCCAATGTTCCCTTGGATTCAAGTCCCAAACTGGTCAAAATTTCTTGCGCTGCCGGGATTAACTGGTCAGTCACATCCTTGAACGTACCGTCTTTCTGATTATGGTAAAAACGGATTTCGTCTCCTCCCGGTTCAGCACCTACATCCCCCATGTCGGTTCCATCCGCATATCCAGATGCTACTATATCCAGCCAACCGTCATTGTCCATGTCAATAAAAGCCACAGACCCGTGACTCAAAGGCTTAGCCTTCTTCGTCGGCTGTTCCTGAAAATATATACTTTTGACCTCATCTCCTGTTTCCGGGTCTTCACTGACACCGCTTTCTTCCCATAAACCACGCCGGTTCACTTCTTTGTCAAAAGGCAAAGCCTCGAACACATTTTGTTCCTCAAAACGCTTGCCTTCCACATTCCGAAGCAATCTCACGAAACGACCACTCACATCCATCCCGGTTATCAAAAGATCGACAAACCCATCCTTGTCATAGTCGCCTGTCACAACAGAAGTAAAAGCATTTTCTTCGTTAAACTTATTGAAATCCCCTTTCGCCGGATTCTCCGAGAACTTCATGGAACTGAGAGTCTCGTCTTCTACTTCTTCAAATCGACCGTTCCCTAAGTTCTTTACCAATTTATACCCTTGAATGTCTCCGACCTCTCCCGGATGAAGAACCAAATAATCAACCAAGCCGTCAGAGTTGAAATCAATAGGTTGAGAACCGGCACTCCAAGCAGTCTCGGGCAATCCGTTTTTCGTCCCCATATAATTTTCATGTTCTGTAACTATGGTATCATTCACGGGATTCCCATCATCGTCCAACACCGGTGTCAACTCTTCTATGATTTTATTCCCTTCACCGTCCAATACAAAATCACCATGTTCGTCCTTTAACCATATCGTGTCTATTTTCTGTACGATCGTAGAATCGTAAGTAATCTCCATTATCGGTTCATAATCAGCAAGAAATTCTCTTCCGCCTAATCCTTTGGCAAAAACAGGTCTGGTCTGCCACCCTTGCGATTGCCGACGACCGTCCAACCACAAGTCATTGATTCCATCATTGTCGAAATCACCCACTTTGGGAGTAGCATTACTATTAGCCCACCCATATTCTTCCCTAAACGTCATATCACGTGTGAACGTGATCGGGTTGTCTTGAGCCTGCACTTCAGCAATTGAAGTCAACAATGCCGCGCTAAACAACATTCGTTTAAAAGTCCTCTTTTTCATAATTATATCTTTGGGTTAAACATTGATTATTCTTATATACTTCATTTCAAGTACCAACGCTCTTCTTCCATCAAGGCTTGCTCCATTCTTTCCGCATTTTCTCCGAAACGTTTGGAAACTTTCTTAGCCATATAAGCCGGATATTGGTTACGATGGCGAGCCACCCTCAGCAGATCAAAGAACCTGTTGCCTTCAAAACATGTCTCCGCTGCCATTTCGTCTACGATACAGTCTTCCACAAACAAGATGGAATCTTCCAACGCTTTGGTCGGAGTTTCCGTACTGAAATCCGGAATGATATAAAATTCATTATCGTATGGAATACCGTTTCCCCGTCCACGAGTGGCCGTACCTACGTTGTCTGCAAAGATGTCTTCCGTAAAATCCGTGTATATTTCCCCTTTGCGTTCACTCTGTTTAACCCGATTAGGATTTTCAAGCGTCGTGGCATTCAATCCATATTTTAAAACCGCAAAAGCCATCGTCGGTTTTTCCAAACGGTTCAAGGCTTCAGCCAAACGGAGGTAAACATGAGAAACCCGATATAAAGGCAAAGTCCGCTGCAGGTACAATCCCCCCAAAGCCTCATTTTCGGGGTCGCTTCCCGACACTGAAGTATTGTCCATGTTGAAAAATTTACATATATATGTAGCTGCAACATTGTTCAGTGTCATTGAACCATAGGCTGAAGGATAAACCTGCCCTCCGGCAAGAATAGCTTGCCCCCGCATGTCTCCATCACAATATCCGGACACCGTTGGCTTTCCTTCTACGCCTACCACATATAAAGCGTTTGACATTTCGTCCACAAAAGATTGCGCCGGAGCAATAAAAGCCTTGTCGTTGTAAGACATGCGGAGCAACAAAGGATGGTAAGCCTTTGCGTCCGAACTGTAAACAAAGGATGATATCACCTCGCTACTGGCATAAGACAGCCCAGATGTATGTGTAAAATACGAAAAGCCCTTACGGGATATGTCAAGCCATGAATTACGATACATTGATGTCAGTGTCAGTTCCCGTTCCTTTATCAACCTGTAATATGCGGTGGCCGCATTTGCGTATTGATTCAGGAACAAATATAAATCGCCCAAAAGCATATCCACCGGAATAAATACCTTATCAAGGTTCAAACCGTCCACGGAACCGTAGTTCAAATCCCTGACTCCGATATATGGTTTCAAGTCTTCTATCAGAAGCTCTGCCAACTGTTCTTGGTTCTTCTGTGGATAATCCTTCAGGCTGGCTTCCAAATCCAAAATCGGAGTTTCAATCCAACTGACTTCGCCACAAAGCAATGCCAATTGCCAGTAAGTCCATGCCCTTAACACTTTGATTTGTGCGAATTCAGGTATCATGACCTTATCCTCATAATCAACCAAAGTCGTATCCATGTGGGCTATCGCGTAATTACAATTATTAATGACCTGATAATAATCATTCATCATCTTATACTGGTTAGAAGCAGAAACCTCAAATTTGGATATTTCCTGAAGGTCCACATCTGCATTGACCGTGGTCTCCATTAAATCGCCACGTAATTCCCCCATCAGTACATACCTATCTCCTAACTTCTGAATTTGGGCCAGTATCCCCATGATGGAATACAGCGAATCATTGGGAGAATCCAAGCGATTCCCCGACTCAAAAACGACCGAAGTCGAATCTGTCTCAAACATGTCGGAACAAGCCGTAGGTACTAATAACCCTAAGCAAATCCATGCTCCCCAAACCGTCTTCATGTTCTTTATATTCATCTTCATAACCGACATTTTTACATTATAAATTGATATTCACACCCAACTGAAACGATCTGGACTGGGGGGTCAACCCTCCATCAATGCCCTGTTCCAATACAGATGTACTATAAGAAAACTCCGGGTCGACACCCAAATACTTCGTCAACGTACAAACATTGTTCACGGCAGCCCAAACAGAAAGGCTTTGAATAAAATTCTGCCTCATCGGAACATGATAAGTAAGCATCAAACGTTTGAACTTCAGATAAGAAGCATCTTCGATCCAACGATCCGAGAAACGTGAATTTCCCATAGGGTCGTCATACGTGGCACGAGGAACATCCGTTTGCTGCCCGTTGCCCATCCATCTGTTTTCCATGGAGGAAGACTGGTTATACAAACTCTTTCCCGACTCCAGACTGGCACGCAAAGCATTATAAGCATCATTCCCCAATGAATAAGTAAACAACGCTCCCAACTCCAGATTCTTCCATTGGAAAGTCAGATCGAAGTTTCCGTAAATGTCCGGATTCGGGTCTCCTATTACCACTCGGTCCTCTTCATTGATAATTCCATCCTTTTTCACATCCACAAAGCGCATATCGCCGGCTTGGAAGGGCACGCGTTGCCCTGAAGAAGAAAGGATGGCCAGACCAGCTTCGGTCGCTTCTTGCGAAGTGGAGTAAACCCCGTCCGTAAGATAACCATAAAATACACCCACCGGGCGACCAACCTCGGTCAGCACTTGTCCGTCACATACTTCGGTAATGAAACTTCCATTTTCCAAGGACGTCACCTCGTTTTTGTAATGTCCGACTGTTGCCCCGATGTTTAATTTAAAGTCACGCATATCCAATGCCCGAACCTTCACGGCGACTTCCAAACCATTATTTTTCATTTCTCCGTCATTATCCCAGAAATATTCCAACCCAGCTTCATCATTCAGCGGCCTACGCGTTACCAAATCTTTAGTACGAGAGAAAAAGACATCGGCATTCACAGCCAAACGATTTGAAAACATACTAAAATCCAAACCGATATTGGTTCTTGCCGTAGTTTCCCATTTCAATTTCTCATTGCCGATATTAGCCAAAACCAAGCCCGTGGCATCCTTAACGAAAGACGTAGAAGTAAAATAACTCCTATTGGCGAAAAGCGGAAGGTTATCGTTGCCCGACATCGTATAAGCCACACGGACTTTGAGATTGTTGATAAAATCCACATTCCGCATGAACTTTTCCGATGAAACCAACCAAGCCCCTGAGACAGACGGGAAATACCCCCAGGAAACACCACATAAATCTAATTCTCCGGCTTCACGGCCAAAACGCGAAGACGTTTCCAAAGACATGCCGACATTGAAAAAGTAACGGTGCCGGTAAGCATAATCCGCATTAAAATACCAGGCCGCATTCCGATCCGTATACTCATATCCGGTCAATGTACGAAGGTCGCTGTTTGTATTGGAAAGCGCAGTCATATAGTCGCTTCCCGTATTATACCCTTGTCCCATGGTATAACGATAATAGGTATTGTAAAAGCGGCCTCCGATACGTGCATTCAAGTCATGCCGCCAGTCCTTCAGAATCTGCCATGCCAAATAACCATCTACAGACATGGATGTCTGCCGGGCCATGAAATTACGTACCTCATTCAACGCCGTTTCGTAAATCTCTCCCCTATCGGTATACAACGGCTCATTGGAAACACCGTAATCTGGTATAAATAGGTTTTCATTCTCTTTGTCATAAGAAATTCCGAATAAAGCAGCGACCTCCAAGCGGTCCGTTATCTGATAACTCGGCCTTAGGTTCAAATTAAAACGATATTTATCCAACTCGGGAATATCTTCGCCCGTCAACGCCAAGGGATTGCCCACATTCAATTCATCGACATCCGTCAAACGCCCGCTGAATGTCCCATTGTCGTTGTACTGCCACGGAGCATACAACGGGGACTTTACAAGCGAAAGGAAATAAGGTGAACGCATGCCGTCCAACCCTTCAAAAACAGTCCTGCGCCCTGTTTGCGCATAAGAGATGTCGGTCTGGATCTTAAAATCCTCCGTCAATTTGATGTCTGAATTAAAACGTACGTTCAAACGGTTGAAACTCGTCCCGTCTATGTTTCCGTCGTTCTTGGCATATCCCAAGGAGAAACGATAAAGCGCAATATCATCCCCACCGGCAACCGAAATGCCATAGTTTTGGATAAATGACGTCTTGTTGATTTCATCCGTCCATTTCGTATCGTTGTGTACCGCACGGTAAAACGAACGGGTCGGGTCGTCATTGGTAAACTGGAAACCTTCAACTTCATTGCGGTCCATACCGGACATGATGTCTGTCGCATAACGCCGATAGGCCGCCGCACCCATCAGAGGCAGACTTCCAAAAGGTGTCTGAAATCCCATAGAAATATTCGCTTCAATCTGGGTGGCCATTTCACGTGCACGTTTCGTGTCTATCAGCACCACACCATTGGCCCCCTTAGCTCCCCAGACCGCAGAACCGTTCTTTAAAATCGTGACTTTTTCAATATCCGACGGGTCAAGCAAGGTCAAAGGGTTATTATAATAATTATCCACGGCACTGGCTACTTGATCCTGCATCTGCCATATCACGCCATCCACCACAAACAGAGGTTGGGCAGAAAGGTTCACAGAATTATATCCCCTGATAAAAAATGAGGAACTGCTACCGGGATCCCCCGAGTGGGAAATAGCACGCAACTGACCGTTTAACAACGACGTCATATCATCGGTCATGCTCAAAGTTCCGGATGTAAACCCATCCACCACGGCTTCACCGTCCGACACCGACATCCCGTCGTCATAGTACGCATGTCCGGATACCGTAAACAATGATACATTGACTTCATTGCGCCCTTTCACCGGTACGACCTGTCTTGAATATCCGGGTGCCTCTACATAAAGCGCCACCGACAAGTCCGGCACTCCAATCTCATAATTTCCGTTCTCATCCGTCATGGCAGAAACATTCAAATTAGGAGTCGTCACACGGGCACCGGCAAATCCTTTTTTCGTCACAGCATCTATTATCCGTCCTTTCACTTTATAGGGCATATCCGTTTTCTCCGTCCTCACCGAAACACTATCATTTTTTCCCATATCCTGTGCTACGGCAAGCTCCGACAACACGATAAATCCCATCACGGCACTTATCACTTTTACTGAATGGTATTTTGATATATTAGTCATCATACTTACGCTTTAATGAGTTTCTAATTATTTTTTGCAGGAACGAATCTGATCCGATCTATCCTAAACCGCCGTACATACTTTACATTCAACTCCGATGGCGACACGTTAGCCTTAATCTCCAATGTTGTCTTCGGTGATATCTCATTCACCTTGTCGGCGTTGTCTTCATTCAAATACCACATCGCATCGTAAAAATCAGAAGTCGGGAATTGATATGCGCTCCACACTTTTACCGTTTTCATATAGACATCTCCCACGCTGTCTCCTCCGACAATCAATTCCTCATCATTTTTCCCCTGACGGTTTTCATATTTGGTTCTACCATTTTCCTGTTCCACTTTCATCCTATAAGACAGACAAGTCTTTTCCGTCGCACGGCTGTTGCCGTCGATTGCAGGAGGAACGAAATCGACATAAATATCATACTTGGTAGCCAACACATTGGGAATATCGAATGTCACGCCCGGATTCAATGAAGAACCGGAAACTTCCAAATAACTGTTTTCACTAATCCCCTTTACCACACTGGTTCCGTCAACATCCCGTACATAAGCTGAAGTGCCTGAAGCCGTAACCAAACGTCGGTCAAGATCTTCACCTTCCACTATTATAGGCTGATTCCACACACACGTATCATCCAGATGGAGATTCCCGTCAGCCAAAAACATCAAGCCGTTGGAAGCCAACTCCTGCCGGTATCCGGCAAAATAATCTTTTGTACTACGTATGACATTTCCGGTTACAGTGACCAAAGTATCAGCACTTCCGGGGTCTGTTATCCGACCGCCGAAAGTCAATCCATATACAATGGCCTGCCCTGTCTGCACTTTCGTGATAGAATCCGCCACAGCTTCATCGGCATTATAGACTTTGAAATAGGGACTGACTTGCTCATACGCTTTATCCCAAGCCTCATTGTCCGGTAAGATCATAGTATACACAGAATCTTCATCGTGAATCCATCCTATTCCATAATAATAATTCTGCAACAGGCGATTATAATCCTTAAAAACAGAGTCCTTCTTATTGCTCCCTCCCGAAACATAGATTTTCTCCGAGAACTGGTTTATAAAGTCATATATCTTTGAATAATTCTCTTGAGTGGAAATATACTCCCAGAAATTATAACGATAAGGTATGGTGTCATTCAACTTATGCAAAATTCCGTTTTGTGCCAATATATCCTTCTGCACAATGGATATGCCGTTGAATACATCTGCCGATTCATACGACATGACTTTCCCATCCAACATGTATATGGACTTCCCGACTTCTGTTGCAGTCGAATTGGAATAACGGGCTATATGATTCTTTACCATTCGTTGCAACGCAGCCTCGTCATCCATATCCACAGAAGACAGCGCTTCATCGACAGGGGCCCAAACCGTATAAGTCTGTGTCGAGGTCAGCAAAGAGTCCGCACCTGTCTTCATCAGGATTTGACTAAACTTGGTCAACTGACTATCATTAAGAATCATATCCATTAAACTTACCTCTGGGATGCTTCCGTTCCGGCTGTAATGTTCATCCCAGTCATCGTTACAAGAAACGATTGAACCTCCGATGCCTAATATCAGGCAAATTATACCTTTATATCTCATACGTTCATTTCCTTATTTAATCACGTCCTTCATCCCTAATCATATCCGTAGGAATAAATTCAATATAGTCTAATTGAAAACCACGCCCCTTAAAGTCCACACTCCTTGCACGGAACGTATGTGCTCCATACTCCTCAAAATGGAATTGTCCCACGATGTAACGCAAAGCAAAACTTACATCGCGCATGGGCACATTATCCCATCCTCCATGCCAATACCATAAAGCTTCCGGTGCTTTCATGTATCCCCGGTTGCGCATCATCTTGTCATTCTCGACCCCATCGTCATTGGTTTCACTATCCTTTACCCAACCCACGCGAGGATCGTCTCCGTTGATTCTCAAGTCCACAGGAGTACCTGCAATATTTCCGTCCACATACATTTGTCCCATTCCACGCGTACCGCCGGAGTTATAACCGATACGCATCTCATAGTCACCGGGAGGCAGCGGAATCATACGCAATGTAAAATCATAGCTTTCCTGCATCACCAATTCATCTCCTTGGAAATCGGCCCAAGCATCATCCGCTTGAAAAACACAGACTCCGGCATCGTTATAGGTAAAATACTCGCCGCAGAATTCCGGCGTCACCGTATATCCGTTCGTACCTTCCGGACGCGTACTGCCATAACACTTCCAACGTATATTGTTGTTCGTCAGATGAGGTATGCAAGCAAAGAAATCGAAACGGATTCTTTCATGCAGCACGTCTTTCTCCATGACTTCTTCGTCATATACCAATATGCCGTCTAAAGTATGTATGAAACCGTTGATCGCATCTACGTTGCTTTCCTTCTCAATCACTCTTAACGAAGTATTATCGCTGTTTTTGGCATTAAGCCTGTTGCCGGCCTTGATTTTTATCAAACGATAAGTGTACATCGTTTCATAATATTCCGTCCGTTCATCGGCATAATCGGGATTAGTCGTTTCCCCCGTGTATAAAAACGAGTTGGTAGCCATTTGGCGATTCAGCATGTGATAGGCTATAAAACGGTTCAAAGGGTTGTTTTTACTTTTGTAGTTCCCCAAATCTTCCGAACCATAATACGTTCTGGCATAGTTCTCCATGCTGGGAAGATCCGTGATACCGTTCGCTTTCAAAAGCTCATCCGTTTCGCAAAACATCGTATAACCTAACTTCAGTTTTTCGGGAACAGCCAAGACCAACCCTATGATCTGGTACTTGTCCGTATTAAAGGAATTCACATAATCTTCGTCATAAAGTTCCGTCATTTCATCCGCCCAGCCGGAAGCCTCGTATGCTTCGGCCCAAAGTTCAAATCCGCCGTGCGCTCTCAGTGTCTCCAACAAAGTTTTCTCGGAAGGTTCGATAACTTCATCTACAATATGGACTACTCCGTTATGCACTTCGTGATCCCCACTGATAAGCGTAGACTTCTCATTGACGTAAATACGCCGTTCTTCTCCTTCCTTACCGAAAGAGATAAGCAAATACCGGTCCGACAACGTGGGTTCAGACAATGCGCCTTCTTCAAATTCATCCACCAAGATTTCTTTGGTCGCATTACGTATTACACTATTGTAGACAATCTTTTGCTTCTGCTCCAGACTCATGCCGTCCCATGACAAGCCCTTTTCTGCCAGATATTTATTAATCGCATCATTCGTAGGTGCAAAACAGGTAAAGTGGCCGTACACCTCCAACAAAGCCGTTTCCCCGCACTCATCCATCAGTTTATAAAAGAGGGACAACTCCGGAGTCTTCTCACAAAATGAAGCCACAGTCTCTCCCGTAAAGGTGTACATCGCATCTTCCTTGATATCATCGCTGTTGCAGGATGACAATCCGCCGACACCAACAAGCAGCAAACTTAGTGCGCATGCTTTAATGACTGACAAATATCTTTTATCCATATCCATAATTTTCAGTTTTTAGAAATATCTTCAGAAGCCATATAAAACCTATTCTGTACCAATAATGGATTCACCCGAAGCTCCTCTTCGTGAATAGGAAGATAAATAGCGTCCTTATCGTCAAGTTTACTTCTCACTGTCGTCTCATCCAAACTCATAGACGTATATTTGCGCATCAAATAAGTATTTACGATATTCGTGGGAGAACCTTCCCTGCGCATACGGCGTACAAGGTCGAAATAGCGTTTCCCTTCAAAAAGGAATTCACGCTGACGTTCGTCGAAGACCAGATTCCGGACTTCGGACTGGTTCGTGTACTTTCCTTTCAAACTACCTTCCTCCAAGTCCGGATGTGCCCGGTCATAAGTATATGAAACCAAGTCCACAGCCTCCTCCAGATTGGCGGCCCCACCGATTTCAGCCAATGCTTCGGCCTTCATCAAATAAACATCCGGCAGCCTGTAAATAATCCAATTGTTCGACCCGTCGCCGTAACCGAAAATCGGATTTTCATAATCCTGCGCACTACAATAGGCCACATATTTTTTTATGGCATACAAGCCATCGCCAGCATATCCTTGTACATGCCTTAAATCCAATCCGCCGAAGAAATCCGAACCGGCACTCAAATCGTAGGCCGACAGCAAGGCATTCACGTCCGTTCCTCCGTAAAAAGTCCGGACCGCTCCGTTCTGCGTATTATTATCGAACTGTAACTCCCAAATGCTTTCATCCGAGTTTCCACTGTAAAACACAGCATTAGAAAAATTGGACGAGGGCAACAAAGTCAGAGGATTATCCCTCGATGCCAATATTTTATCACAGTAAGCCACGCAGTTCTCATAATCATTCAACCACAAATACATGTCGGCCAATAAAGCCCAAACAGCCTTCTGCGTCACCCGTCCTTTAGTATAATCGATATTATCCGGATATTCTTTCACCGCAAAGTCTTCTATGGATTTCAAATCGGTAATCAAAGTATCCAAAATACTTTCACAAGAAGATTGTGCCACCTCGTAAGTACGCGTATCGTCAAGGTAAGGCTCCTCTACATACGGGACATCATTAAACGCCCGCACCAAAGTAAAATAACAAAAAGCACGTATGGTCTTGGCTTCCGCCAGATACTGTTTCAAATGTTCTTCCGTGAAGTCAGAATCATATTCACGTACCACGGGAGCGTTCTTGATTAACGTATTGCAGATATTAATCACGGTATATACCTCGCTCCATTTTACGTATCCGTTAGCGGCGTTGATATTGGCATTTAAGATATACCCCAAATCGGTATCCGATCCCGTCCCCGGCACAACATTGTCCGAACGAACCTCGCCCCACACGATAAGCCGCCTCATAAAGCCGTCTTCGTTCATCGCCCTGTAACAAGCTCCGACTCCACTCAGTACGTCCTGCTCATCTTTCCAAAAATCCTCTGCCACCATTTCCGACTGAGGCAGCAAAGTAAACCAATCGTCACAAGCTACCGTCATTCCCAAAACAGGAAGCAAGAATAAAGCACGTATGTTCAAAAAAAACTTTTTCATTTCTACCATTTTTTAAGTTAAATGCCCACCGTTAAACCGAAGGTAAAGTAACGAGAACGCGGAGTCCTGTTCTTATCCTCACTCACTCCTATATTATTAGGTGATATTTCCGGGTCCGCTCCCGTATATTTGGTCACGGTCAAGAGATTATTCAAGGTCAAAGACAAGTTCAACGTATTCAGATGAGCCTTTTTCAACATCTTCGGGTCGAAAGAATAGCTCAACGTCAACTGTTTGAAACGTAAGAACGAACCATCTTCCACAAAACGGTCACTGCCCAGATAGTTATAACCGTACTGATAAAGCGCACGAGGAATCTCCGTCATATCGCCATCCTTACGCCAACGCCAGTTCGTAGCGATCGACTGGTTATTGGTGGAGTACATGTTCTCTGCATCCATACGTCCGTAATTGATGATTTTTCCACCTACACGGTAATTGAAAAACATGTTCAATGTCAGGCGTTTCCAACGCAGCGTCGCACCGAATCCTCCGTCAAACTTCGGGTTGGAATTACCCAAGTACACGATGTCCAGTTCGTCGATGGTACCGTCATGATTGATGTCCTCATAAATGGCATCTCCTCCACGGAAACGGTAAGCATTCGAAGTCCCGTAAGCAAAATACATGGGAATGGTCTCTCCCTTACCGTCCAAGACCACATTTCCATTCTCGTCGCGTACGACCGGAGCCGTAGCCTCCGGATTATTAGGCTGATATTTATCATATTGATATACGCCTTTATACCTGAAGCCATATATGGAACCGAAAGAGTTGTTAATCTGCAACCGGGTCAAGTATCCTCCGTTGGTATAGTTGAAATCCGGGTTATAATTATTCAGCACATTCTCGTCCAATTCAATGATGGTATTCACATAATTGGAGAAGTTCAGGCTTAAGTCCAAAGTCCAGTCTCCACGCTTCACCATGTTATTGGTACTGAATTCCAATTCCCAGCCGTCGTTATCCATCGTTCCCGCATTGACATACGACACCGACCCGAATCCGGTGGAAGAAGGAATCTTCTGGTCCTTAAACAACAAATCTTCCGTACGGCGATGGTAGACATTGGCCACCAGTTTGTAACGCCAGTCGAACAAGGTCAAGTCCACGCCCAAGTTATAAGAGGTAGAACGCTCCCATTTCAAGTTCGTCAGTTGCAACGAAGAGGGCTTGATAGCGGGCAAATCAATATAATTCGAACCGTAACTGTTATAGCGGCTTAAATATAAATACTCATAATCCGGCCGATTACCCGTCACACCCCAACCCAAGCGTAAGGCGAACTCAGACATCCAGTTGTCGGCAAAGTCCATGAACTTCTCTTCAGAAATAAGCCACTTTCCGGAAACAGCCGGGAAAAATCCCCACCGGTTGCCGGGGCCGAAGCGGGAACTGCCATCCCAACGGGCGGTCAAGTCCAGAATATAACGGTCCAACAGGAAATAATGCCCGCGGAACAGAAACGCCATATTGCGCCCTTCGCTCTTCCCACTGTTAAACGTAGTCAAATGTCCCTCGGAAGTCACATCCGTCCCCACAGTAGAGGCCAAACCATACCGCTCGAACTCCTGATATTGAGAGTTTGATATATCCATCTGCCAACCGGCATACAGCATCAAAGACTGCCGCTCCCCGAGATCCGGTTGCCAAGTGATATTATGGTCTGTATAAATGGATACGGCCTCAGACTCTTTGCTATAAGACTTGTTCACGCTTCCGTCATTCCAATTCTTGGATGTGGTTTCACGTGGCAGGAACTTCGTATCCTTCACGTTCTCCGAGTCGAACTTGACATAACCGGCATAACGCAACTTAGCGGTTTCCGCCGGATCCAGGAAATCATACTGCAAACGCAATGTCGGCATAATACGCATATTCGTCTGTTGGTACGAAGCCAAGTATGCCATCGCTACAGGGTTCTTCAAGTTCTTCTGGTCGTCATTCAACTGCGAGTTTTGTGCGATATTGAAATACACATCCGTATTGTTCCCATTCTTGTCTTGCCGGAAGACGGATGCGTTCGGCATCTTCTTACGGGCGATGTCCAACAAGTTTCCACCCTCCTCATTGTTCTTGTCATTATCCGTATAAGTGATGGCAAATTCCGTAAAGAACTTCAAACGGGAGGACACGGCATACTCCAAGTTCATCCGGTTGGAAAAACGGTGCAGCTCCTGCCCGATGATGGTACCTGTCTGCTTATAGTATCCGAAAGAAGCCCTAAACTTCGCCTTTTCACCTCCTCCGCTGACCGAAAGGTTATGGTCGTGCGTAAACCCGTATTTGGAAACCTCATCCACCCAATCCGTATTATTGTTGAAGTTCTCGAAGTCCTGGGCTGTTCCGTATGCATCCACAAACTGCGCCTTGTCGTAACTATATTCCGGGATATTGCAATCTTCCTGGTTCCGGTTGAAGTAAGCCTGCTTCATCAGCATCGTATAGTCGTCGCCATTCAACAATTTAGTGCCTTCAGGCTGCTCCGACCCAGAGAAACGATAAGAATAACTCACCCGTGTAGGCCCCGTCACACCCTTCTTCGTCGTAATATCAATCACACCATTGGCTCCGCGAGAGCCCCAAATAGCCGCTGCCGCACCGTCTTTCAACACCGTAATCTCTTCTATATCGTCCGGACTGATACACAGCAAGGAAGCAAATTGTTCCTGGTCGGCCGAAGCGAAATCGAAAGAAGCGTCGATATTGCTTTCAAACGGAATGCCATTCAACAGAATCAAAGGTTGCGAATTGGAATTGATAGAAGTGATACCCCGGATACGCATCACGGAACCACTGCCCAAGTCTCCTGAGTTCGCTACGATGTCCAGTCCGGCAATACGCCCCTGCAAGGCATCGTCGATGGAAGCCACAGACACCCCTTCGATAGCTTTCGTATTGAACTTCTGCATGGCTCCGGAATATTCCCGTTCCGGTATGGCCAAACCGCCTCCTCCCACGAGTTTGGAGGCTTTCACAGTAACCTCCTTCATGACATTCTGGGATTCCAGTTTCACATCGAATTTGCGTTTGTTCCCTATGGGCACAGTCAATTTCTTATACCCGACAAAAGAAAAATTCAAGGAGTTGTTGGGATTCTTGATTTTCAAAGAGAAGTTTCCGTTGAAGTCTGTCAAAGCCGAAGAATAAATACGGCCATTCTTGTCTTGTTCTATCACGGTCGCCCCGATAAACCCCTCGGGTTCGTCTTCTGCATATACCTTTCCGGTCACTATCACACCTCCATTTTGGGCAAACAGTCCATTGTGACAGAAAAGCAATGCAAACCACAATAATATAGCATATACCTTATTCATAATCTTTTATTTAAAGTCTATTTTTGATAATTAATCGCATGGTCCACCAAATGCAATACGGCTTTTGACGAAGACAAGATTTGAGTGGCCAACGTATAGTCGTTGTTGTTCACGATATAGTCACGGGTCAATACATTATAATCCTCTTGATTCGATGTGATGACTTTGGCCTGCTGTGGACCTCCGCTCCCGTTTTCCGGCTCAAAAGTGATACTGCTGCCGTCACTGCTCGCTTTGACATACACAAAGATTCCCTTATCATCCCGCGCGGCCGTCGGATAGGCCTTGTCTTGGTAAGAAACTCCGCTCACCGGCAACATGCCGTCTATAAAATGGAAGCGCAGGAAATTCAACAAATAGCGTGTCCAATCTGCTTTCACATCCAAATCCGTCTGGGCACTGATTTCGTCCCACGTATGCAGGTCGGGGTCGTCACGGAAAGCCTCTTCCAAAGCTGCACGCGTAGGCACCAATACGGTATAGCGGAAATTATTAAAAGAAGTCACTACCGGTCCTATGCCGGACATCTTGCTGTTCTCTCCCTCGGAAGTCTCAAAAATCGGTTCTATATCTTTATAGTCTTCGTTATCGGCCAGGGACAAAAAGACATCGTCATTCCCGACCAACAAATCAAAAAATGCGCGATAATCTTCATTGGCACTCATCGTATAATAGACCGACTTGAAAGGATCCTGCAATATCCGGTCTATAAAGAATGTACGGCCATTGTCCATCTCATAGCGTGCCTTTCTATTGTCCTTCTCTAAAGTAATAACCTCAGCTTCAGGCAATCCCATTTCCCGGTCACCTCCTCCTTGGACTTTCACCTGTTCGCCCGTTCCGGAAACCGCAAGCACGGAGCCGCCCTTTGTCAGCACATACGGCAAAGTACCCTCATCGATGAAACCGGAAAGAGGTTCATCTTCATTATCGGCCACCACGATATGCATGTCCAATATGTCTTGCAAGCGGTTAGCGACCTCTTCGGCCCCTTCCGTATCCAGGGCATCCGCCCCGACCGTCCGCAAAAGCGCACCTTTCGAGCCGTCTTCGTTCGTATCATATACGTCTGCAACCACTTTTCCCATCTTCACATAAAAAGACCAGATTTCCCGCTTGTCAACTCCTTCATTCGCCCAAAGTGCCCATGTGATGGGATCCCGGTAATTCGCCATGGCATCGTCTGTCGGGACAAGCAAGTTATATTGGTTATCCATAGAACGCAGGTAAAGGTGGTATTTCAGGTTGTTCACGTCATCCATATCATCGTTTTTAATGGCCGCAGACATGGTGGTTGTCGTGTCGGCCGTCAACACCGGACCGTATACGGCCTGATAATCCACGGGCGGATAGACTTTGTCCGTCATATACACGATACCGTTGCATGCGATGTATGCCTTTTGTACATCCTCCTCCTTTACAGACATCTCAAAACCGGCATTATCCGTCATGATATCCCAATTATGAGGCAAAGAAGTCAAGAAAGACAAACGCTGATGGTTTTGCAGGAAGACCGAAATCACATTCGTAGGCACCTCGTCCCAGTCTCCGTAAGAATCCCGTAAGAACTGTCCGCGCGACGACTCCCAATAATCTTCCATGGCCGCATCGGAAGGGACGAACATGACTCCCATGTCCGTATTCCCGCCATAAACATTATTCGACGGGTCGAAAGCCAACGTCCCGTAGCCCATAATATCCACTTTTTCATCCGGGTCGGAAGAAAAATCTGTTTGGTTAAAATAACGCTTTACAAACACGGAATCCTCGATACTCCCCGCCCCGTAATAAGCTTTCACGGCATCGTCCACACTCCCGTCATAATAGGGATAAGCAAACTTTTCCATCAGGCCGGCAAAAGTGTTCATCTCCGCCGTCGAATTGATAACTTCCGACATATTGGGAGCGGGAGCCACTACGTCGTCCGCAATATGCAAATAACCGTTCTTGCAGGTCACGTCCTTCCGATTGGACTCCACATGAGCGTCATTCACATAAAATCCCTGAGTATCATAGGGCTTGTCCGTCTCTCCTTTCATGATTACCGCCCAATCGGCCTCTGTCAGGCCGGAAGTCGAAAAGAATTCCGGTGTCCAATATAATACCATTTTAGAACCGTTGTCAGCCAAATAAGCCCCCTTGCGCTCGCGAAAACGGTTCCAAAAAGCAGTCTTCGGCAATGCGGCCGGCTTCACAAAAGAAATACTGTCTAAATAAGAAGCAGACGTTGCACGCCTTAAAGCGATGCCTTCCCCAATCCCCTGGTCGTTTGAAGAAACATTGGCCAGCATGTGACTCAAGTAAGTCATATTCAGCATAGAGGAATTAAATAAATAACGCTTTTCCGAAGCGGACATATTGTGAATCAGTGTCGGCCCGTCGCCTGTAAGTCCCTTTGAAAGGAAGTAACGGGAAAAGGCCTCGTCATTAGCCGGAAACATGGTCTTACTCCCCGTAAGCCTCAAGGTCTCCTTATATCCTAAATCGTTCACTAACGCCAAATAGCAGTCAAACTGTCCGCTCGACTCCAAATATTCATAAATATTGGCACCCAACCAACTCGGTTCCTCATTATCATAAATATAGTCATCCTTGCATGAATTCAACAAAGGAAAGCCTAACACGATGTATAGGCACCACCTCACGACCTGCTTTACATTTCTTTCCGCATGCATCTGTTTAGTATTAGAGATTTATACTTTTTAATATTTCACACTGCCTACTTTTCTTCATTTCGGCAATACAAATTTAGCGGATATTTGGTCATTTGGAAATAGAAAGTTGCATCAAAATTTAAAAAATACAGTTCATAGCAACAACAATCACCCGTATTGGCCCCGTCATAACGCAAATAATACCGTATGAGCATTAAATGTTTCTCTTTTAGTTCTCATGAGTGTGTCATTTACACTTTGCAACAAAAGAGACAGAATCGTTTAACTCTTTTAACGATTCCTTTTCTTTTCATTTTCTTCCGCTCCGGCAAATACACGCGCCGTCTCCTTATAATCCGCTAGGAAACGCCGGCCATCCACTTTTGATAAAAGCAGAATGACGGCACTCAAACTTGCCTGCCTCCGCGAGGAAAGCAAGCTGTTCGTTTACCGAACGCCCCAGTCCATTCATATCATAACGTCGGATTTTCTGGGTTTGGGCAGACAAAAAGAAAGGTAAATTCGATTTATTTACAGCAAGAGAAGCCCGCTATGGAAGCGTTCCACGCATTTTTCAGCATGTTTTAAATACATATTTTAGGTATTTCAGCCTGTTTTTCCACCGTTTTTAAGTCCAAACGCGTTTCAATCTCAGCCGAACGAAAAATCGCTTGGCTGAAGAAACACTTTTTTTCTCCGCACATCATTCCGGCAACCTCTGTACATCGGCTGAAAAACGGCCTGAAAACGGGAAACGAACGTATCCTCTCGGGACGTTTTTTCTCTATTTGGAACGTTTTCCCCAACAAAAACAAAATATCAGATTGACGGGAAAACATCGTCGTACGCTTGCACTTCAACCGTCCGCATACAGTAAGACCTACCTTCCGAGAGACTTCGTGACAGGTCAAATCCGCATATCGCTGACAATACGTTTCTGCCTCCCTGCACGAGAATCGCATATTTCCGGAGATCTTCGGAAGAGGGGACGAATACCGAAATCTCGCGCACCGGACATTGACATTCTGACAAAATGAAAATCCGGCCCTTATGCCCCTGAAAGGACATAAGAACCGGACTTTTATAAAAAACGCTTTTAAGACCGTTCTACTTCGTCTTCGGCAAAGCCTCCTCCACGACTTTGGCCACTTGCCGGGCCAAGGCATCGAACCCGGCCTCTACAGGATGAGTGCCGTCTCCCCCGGCATAATATTCGGGATGGTCTGCCACAACGCCCCACAAGTCGTTGACCTCGATACCCTGCGACTTCACATATTCCGTCGCGATGGCATTACGGGCCTTCATACGCTCCGTAATTGGAGCAAAGTCCTTCATCCCTTCACCCTGCCGTACCGGCGTAATCGTGGCCCAAATCAGCTTGGCATCAGGCGCGTACTTCCTGATCAACGCCACATACTCCGGAAAGGCCTCCGCATACTCTTCCTCCGTATAATCGAAGCCATGCAAACCGTTGTTGAAATGAATCACGTCAAAATGATTGTGCTTCAGTATGGCCGCCACTTCATCGAGCAAGGCCGGGTCGCCCACACTCTTCGAACCGGAAAGCCGCCCTACGTAGGCTTTGCCTTCCAATAACTTTTCAACTTTGGGGTGATACCCTCTCGTGATGGAATTGCCGAGCAACAGGACGTGAGGCTTGTCCGTCTGGTTGGCCCCCGTCAACCAGACATCGGACCATTCGATGTATTCGCGGGCAATATGTTCCTGTGCCCCGGCGGGAGCACAGAAACCTATAAAACCGAATAGAACGGCCGAAAAAAGTACTTCTCTCATAACGTCCCTACTTTTTTAAGAAACGGTATATCTTGGCGTCTTTTCCGGGTACGGTGTAAGAAAGGCCGTCCTTGCCGACCTTCACGTCGTCTCCGCTCCACAATTCCTTGACCGAAGAGAAAGAAGACGGGGAAAGCCCCAAACGCTCCAAAGCCACCTTACCGGCAATCCGGTTGTCTTTATAGTTCACAACAGACACATACAAATACTTTTCCGTATCCAAAACGAAACAGTTCTCCGCTCCGTCGCCCTTGTCGTTGTACTCACGATAGCCATACACCGGACGGGCCGAACGTCCGAAATCCGCCATTTCGTTTACGTCCTTGTTCATCAAAATCTTTTGGGCGCGTTCGCGGGAAAGTTTGGCATCCCCACGTCCGGACTTGTCCTCCAAGCTGTAATTGTCCGACACCAACACCATCCCCGACACGGCACCATTGGTGATACGGGCACGGTTCTCGCCTTCCGTTTCCTTATCGGCATCGTTTCCTACCAACACGAGATGGTCCGGGTCGTTATACTGGTAGAACTCATTCGTCCACCAACCGCCCGACACGGCGTTCAGGCTGTATTCCGACTGTCCGATCTTGCCCCAAGTGTCGCAAGCGATACGGCGTGAGTTCCCGTACTGATAAGGGAATATCGGAGCGATGGAAAGGGCGATGAACATCGGTTCGCCTTTGTCCACCTCGCTGATGAAGTGGGAGAAACCTTCGTTATAAGCCTCCACGGCCGTGGTCACGTCCTTATTATAATAGGAGTCGGCCTGCACCATGCCGTTGCTGGTAAAGTCCACTTTCAAGTATTCAAACCCCTCTTTTTTCTTGTTCTGCACTTCACGGCTGATAAATTCTTTCGTTCCGGGATGCGTGGGGTCGAGGCAATACGCACCGTCCAGTTTGGCCGGTTTGCCGTTCACCTTGATCACACATTCATACCCTGTATATTGACTGCCTTCGCAAATCTTCTGATACAACATTGCCTCGTTCCACCACAGACAGAAAGGCGTGACGTACGAACCGGGCACCTGACCGTTCTTCTTCGCCACTTCCGTGAACTTGGTGCGTTGCTCGCTGTTCATGCCATCCCAAGCATCGATACTCATGATGTTGATGCCTTGGCTGTTGCAAAATCCGTTCGGTTTCAATGTCTCCTTGAAGTATTCGGAAACAGCCACGTCCACGTCATAGCCGTTCCGGTCCGACATCACGCCCCAGCTCTGCCAGCCAAAGGGTGTACCACGCTTCCATGTCTTACGCATGGGTTGCACCAAAGTATTGGCCCGGGCATACTCCTCCATTCCATTACGCCAATCGGCAAAAGCTCCGATGAACATCAATGCCGAACGCACCTCCGGTCCCCGCACCTTCCCGTGCGGCAGCTCGTCGCGCGTTTCCTGGTTCGACACACCGGAGAACACCCTCAACGCTTCCACGCGACTGTCGCCCGAAGCTTTCACCTCCACCGCACTCTTCCAGCGGTTATGCTCCACCGAACCCAGCACGATGCCCCGGCGACTCTCTCCCGCGTAAAGCGCGGAAACCTCATAAGAGGTCATATCGCCCGTCAAACGGTTCTTATGGTAACGTACGAAACCATCATTGTCGAAAGGCACTTTCAACATGCGGTTCGTCTGCGCCGGAGCGTACAGGTCGTAGGGCGTAGCCACCGCTACGGGCGCAAGGTAGTTGGAACGAAGGGAAGCATCCCCCTTCAATACGACATCCGTCAACACGTAATCCCGTCCCTCATATACGTAAAACTCTTGCGTAAGGGTCACGTCGTCACCACTGGCAGGCGATGAGAAGACAAACGTATGGCACGTCCCCTTTCCAAAGGCATCGTTCACCGTCCGCTTTTGGTAGTCGGCCTCTGCGCACGAAGCCGAACTGATACGGAAACCGTCCTTACCATGGATGTCGTACGTAGCCTCCGGCACCGACCTCATGAATACGGGCCGGTAAGCCTTCCCGCCGTTATACTCCACATTGAATTGTTTTCCATTCTCTACGTACGTGATGCGCAAATCGCCCGCCTTGATGACCACATCTTCCGCCATAGCCGCCACAGCCGGGAACAGGCATGCGCACCACATTGTGCAAATCACTCCTTTCTTACTCATTTTCATTTATCAGTATTGGTCTAAAAGTTAATTTTCCAAGCATTATATTCACGGTCACAAAGTGACTAAAAAAAACAGAAAAGCCGCAAGAATTACGGCGCAAAAAATAGAAAAAATGCTTCAGGCCGCTTCCTCAACGGGAAAAGCGGCCTGAAAAGGGAATTATTTCACTACTATTGTCTTCCGGAACACGATATCGTCTGAAGCATGTCCGACTTGTATTTCAAATTCGCCCGGCTCTACCAGACGGTGCAAAGTCTCGTTGTAGAATGCCAATTCATCGATAGGCATCTCCAAACGTACTTCAACCTCACCGCCCGCCGGCACTTCCACTTTCTTGAAAGCCTTCAGTTGCTGAATGGGCATGACCACCGAGCTGAATTTATCACGTACATACAATTGTACGACTTCCTTTCCGTCTCTCCGACCGGTATTTTTCACTTTCAACGTCACACTCAGCTTGCCTTGGCCCGAGAATACCGTATCGCTCAGGTGCACATCGGTATATTCGAAGTCGGTATAACTCAAACCACGGCCGAAATTCCACAATGCGTAAGGCTTCTCGAAAATATAGTGGCCGTTTGGTTCCTCATAACTTCCACCTTGGTCGAACACTTGCTCGCGGTCGGAAGGATAATAATTATAATAACACGGCGTGTTACCCGTACTGCGAGGGAACGATACATTCAGACGTCCTGAGGGGTTCACTTTGCCCAACAAGACATCGGCCATGGCATTTCCCTGCTGTTCACCGCCATAGAACTGCAATACCACGGCATCGGCATGCTCTTTGGCCCAAGTCATAACCAAGGGTTTACCGGTAATGAGCACTACGACAACAGGCTTGCCGGTAGCCTTCACCGCCTTTAGCAGGTCCAACTGCTTGCCGGGCAAATCCAGCGAGGAGAGGTCGAATCCCTCGCCCGAAGTCACGTTCTTTCCTTTCGCGCCCCGACCCAGCCAAACACTACGCGTACCGACCGCCACAATGGCAATATCGCTTTTCCGAGCCAATTCCACTGCTGCGGCAATACCGTCATCCTTTTGACTCCACCAATCGCAACCGTCCAACTGATTTACCGACACATCCTTGCCTACGGCCTGCTTCAACCCGTCGAAAAGCGTAACACATTCACGATTGTCAAACTCCACCCAACCGTAATCACCTGCCACGCCGTAATTACTATTCGGTCCTAACACGGCAATGGATTTGTATTTTTTCAGGTCGAGCGGCAAAATATCATTCTTATTCTCCAAAAGCACGATGCTTTCGTCTGCCACCTTTTTGGCCAATGCCACGTGCGCCTTGCTGCGCACCACCTTGTCCACTTTATCCGGGTCGCCGTAAGGGTCATCGAAAACACCAAGGCGGAACTTGGCAGCCAGCACGCGGCGACAAGCGCGGTCTACGTATGCTTCATCCAATATGCCTTTGTTCACTTGGTCTTCCAATGTCTGATAAGCCCAGTCGTACACATCCATATCTATACCTGCTATCAAAGCCTTACGGGCAGCCTCTTCCGAAGTCTCTGCAGCAAAATGGAACGACTTCAGGCGGTCTACCGAGCCCCAATCGGAATATACAAAGCCTTTGAAACCTAATTCCCCACGCAACAAGTCGGTCATGAAATGGGCTGAATGCGCCACTGGTATCCCGTCGTATGCACTATAACATCCCATGATGGACACCGGATCGGCATTCTGGATGACTTTGGCAAACGGATAGGCATAAAGGTTACGCAACTCGCGCTCACCTCCCGGCACGGAGGCACAGTTCAATCCGCCCGTAGGCGTACCGTGTGCCACGAAATGCTTCGGCATGGCTCCTACACCCTCGGCCTGCGAACCACGTACGAAAGCCGTTCCCATCTCACCGATTAGAAAAGGATCCTCGCCAAAGGTCTCCTCTACACGTCCCCAACGCAAATCCCGTGCGATGTCCAACACGGGACATTGCAACTGGCGAATACCGATGACATGGGATTCACGCCCGATGGCACGGGACATTTCTTCCACTAATTCCGGGTTAAACGTCGAACCCTGTGCAATAGCCTGCGGAAATATCGTGCACCCGTTTTGTGTCACCCCATTGATGCCTTCCACCGTTACCAAGGCCGGAATCCCCAAACGATTCTGCGTAAGCAAGTATTCTTGCATTTTATTGAACAATAACGCAGCCTCCTTGGCCGACTTGCTCATTTCATGTACGCTCCCCGGACTTCCTCCCTTATAAGTATTTTCAATGGCATTAATGTCACTCGTAGAGTTGTTCTGCAATTGCAATACTTTTTCATGAAGGGTCATCCGACGTAGCAAGTCCTCTACCCGTTCCTCTACAGGCAACGAAGCATCTTTGTACTTGGGCTTCTCTTCGGCCACGGACGAAATCGCACCGCATATCAAGAAAGCGGCAAATAAAAACTTCTTTTTCATTCCTTATTCTTTAAAAACTCAAACTATATAATTTTATTCAATATCTTCCGACTACAAAAATAACTCTCACGGAACGTCCTTACGAAATCCATTTACTCCAAAAAACAGCGGTATTGACGCAGGACTGGCTTAACAAACAGGACTCCTCGGGCACAATCCGAACTTCCGATAGAAGAAAAGACCCGGAATACCTTCACAGGCGTCCCGGGCCAAACAACCTAACCTAATTCACAGTTAATCACTTAAACTGTGCTTCTTTATCTTAAACCGACCTTGCCGGTTTCCTCCGTACCGTCGGCATACTTGATTTGAACAAGCACAACCCCTTTTTCTCCCGGTACGGAGACTGCCACCTGCAAACGGTCGTTCAGATGCATCTCATTCAATAACTGGCCTTGCATGTCATAGACTTTCACGCCCGACATATTACGGTCCGCATACACCATGACTTCACCCGGCAAAGCCACGAAAGAAGCCTTTCCGGTTTTCTCTTCCACTCCAACATCCACGATACCAGAAGGATTGCTTTTGGTGAAACGAAATACCCGTGCGTCCGCAGAAGGTACATTGTATGGAAGCCCAGACTGTCCCACCGTAATCACTTCGTCCATCCAGAGTTCGCGTACTTCAGTAAAATCGGCCGTAGTAAAACCAAGATCTTCCAATGGCAAAGTACCCTTCATGGGACTATTGTTCGTAGGATTGTCCATATCCCCCCCATTTGTAAAATTGAAAATAGCCACATAATAATAGTCTTCGGTTTCGTACTGGAAGAAATTCTCTGAGGATATCCAACTCGTTCCATCATATTCTTTATGTCCATATACCGGGCGGAAAGACTTTCCTATATCTGCAATCTTATTAATTTCACGATTCATCAGCATCTTTTCCGCACGTAAACGCGATAATTCATTGCTACCGCGTCCACTCTTGTCAGACGGACTGAAGTTATCGGCCACCAATACCATTCCACTCACCACACCATTGGTAATACGGGCACGGTTCTCCCCCTCAGTAGAAGCATATTGGTCTTCTTTACCAATCATCACAAGCCCGTCCGGATCATTGTACTGGTACAAACGGTCAGTCCACCAACCATTGCTAATGGCATTCATACTATAAGAAGACCAACCAATGCGTCCCCACGTATCGCAGGCAATACGGCGCGAATGACCATACTGGTGCGGGAACAACGGCGCAATGGACAATGCTACAAAAAGCCCTTTGGCTTTAGCTTTGGCCATCAAATATTTCATGCCTTGGCTATAAGCCTCCACGGCAGTATGCACATTCTTGTCATAATAAGAATCAGCCTGAATAATACCACAGTTGACAAAGTCGATTTTTATCCATTTGAACCCGTCAGCCGCAACACTTGCCACCCATTCTTGGATGTCTTTCTTAGTAATGGGATGGGTCGGGTCTCGACACCATGCATTATCATAGAAGACATGCTTTCCATTGGCCTTTATGACAATATCATTCGTGGGATACTGCTTGCCGTTGTACGAGATATAGTCTTCACGCGGAAAATCATTCTTCCCCCACCACAAAGAGAAAGGTGTACCATAGCATCCCGCCAGTTGGTCATTTTGGGCACAATCCGAACAGAATTTTTTGTGTTGGTCTCCACTATGGTTGTCCGAAGCATCCAAACTCATGATTTGGTATCCTTTGCTATTGACAAAACCAGCCGGTTTCAACACCTCCTGGAAATAATCGCGAATTTCCACATTCGCCTCGTACGAGTTCTTCTCAGCCAATACGCCCCAGCTTTGCCAACCGATCGGTGTTCCATATTCCCAATCATAAACGCGGGTGGCTATCTCCGTGTTCAAATCGGCAAACTGTTCCATCCCGTCACGCCAATCATTGAAGAATCCTATGAACATACGCGCAGACGAAATAGTGGGCCCCGGAATCTTCCCGTGGGGAATAACGTCACGCGTTTCGCTTTTGTCAGAAGATGACTGTACATCCGAAGCACCGGAATATACACATAACTTTAATGAGCCGTTGTTTTTTTGCGCATCCATGTGCACGGCACTCTTCCAATGATCATGATCCACAGACCCTATTACAACGCCATTGTTATTATTCCCATTGATCACAGCCCCCACTTCATAAGAAGTCGTGGCACAATTGAATTTATATTTCGTATAGCTTGAGAAACCGTCGTTATCAAACGGAACTTTCAACATACGGAAATTTTCCTTTCCAGCGGCCTCCCCCAAAATAAAATAAGAACTTTCCGTAGAAATCGGCGCAAGATAATTGGAACGTATTTTCTCACTGCCGGTAACAGACAAATCCGTGACCAAGTAATCACAACCATCGTAAAGAAAAAAACGTTGTGTCATGATTACGTCATCACCATTATCGGGTTTGGAAAAGATGAATGTAACGCAATGTCCAGTTCCCAGCTCATCGTTTACGGCTTCGTCTTCTATCTTATATTCAGCAAAAGACGCAGTGTTTACCACACGCTCTACCCCCTCAGCGTTATCATAATTGACTTGTGAACGAGAAACCGTGAAAAGATTGACACCTCCCTGAGTCACGCGGAACGACCAGTCATGGACTTTCTCATCATCTCCATATAGCATCACATTCCAATCCCCACGCTCCAACGTTTCCTTGAGTTCCATCTTTCCATAAGATGGCAAAACGCCGTACGCCTCCATCACCAATACCAACAAGGAAAGTAACTTTTTTCTCATATTTATTTTACCTGGTATTAAATCGTTACTCTAATAAAAACATAAAACAAAAAGGAAGGACAAGTACGGTGGCATACTTGCCCTCCCATATCATTCAAACTCTAAAGCAATCCATAAAATCATTTCACAATCTTTACGGACTGACCGTTGGCTTTCACTACGAATATCCCCGTGCCGTTTACAGTGATGGCTTCGTTAGTGTATCCGCCAGCAACTTGTGCACCAGAAACGCCAAAAATAGATACAGTCGCATCCTCCGAACTCTTCACAATTACCTTATTGCCCTCAACGACAACATCCATGGCATTCACCTTAGCAGATTGTACATTGCTGACACCATTCTTCACTTCCAATTCACAAGTGGCAAATCCGCTTCCCAAATAAGCATAATTCACGGCTTGCACACCGATTTCGTATTTACCGTTAGGAATATTCACATAAGTATAAGACGGTTCAGTGGCAGAACCCGCCAATACATAAGTTCCAAAACCACCGTATCCCATTTGTTTACCATCTTCTGTAGCTGGAACCAACATGAACACTTTGTTTGTCTCTATATTCTTGATGTAGAGGTTATACATTGCCGAATTACCAGTAGCCAAGTAAGAAGGTTCCCATGTCACCCTAACGGCTCCTTGTTCACCATCCACCTCTTGAGCTTCCACGCCATCAGGTGTCTCCGGTGCCATCAAAATTTCAGCCGCGCCCGGGGTTTGATTAAAGCTGACAATCAAATGTTCATTGGATTGTTTAAATGTACCATCAGGATTCTTCGTGCCATCTCCGAGTTCAAAACCATTATCCCATTTCTGGCACATGGCATCTATCAACCCGTCACCGTTCAAATCACCATAGGTCATGCCGTCATCATTACGATAAAAGCCGACATCATACTTTTGTTCAGCCGGTCTTTCGCCATCTTCCGAATTAATAACAGTATAATCTCCGGGGTTTGCCTGATTACTTGAAATGAACATAGAACACCAGCCACCGTAGTATGAACCATCCGGACGATAATAATCTGATCCACCAAACATAAGAATATCCATCACATCATCCCCATTCATATCAGCAAAAAACTTGGTACGTTCTTGTTGCCAATACACCGATGGGATACCGGATTCCATATGTTCAAAAGCAAGTTCATCGCCTTCTATACCTTTCAACACAACAGACTGATGCCCGTTGGCATCATAGTTCATGAACAAATCCATCGTACCATTCTGATCCCAATCCACAGGTACCAAGGTCGCACTCTGACAACCATAAACGGAATTCACATCTTTAATCGTTCCTGTTACTTCACTACCCCTGGAAGCCAGAACTTCGCCAGCCATGGGAATCATCTTGTCTGTCACATCCTGAAACCAACCGTCTTTCGTATTTTGGTAAAAAGCGACCCCCCAGCCGCCATTTAACAAGCCCTGAGCCACATACGGATCCTCTTTATTGCTGTCATCTCCGTCATACCAACCCGTAATTACTATATCGAGCCAACCATCGCCATTGAAATCCGCCATGGCCAAATTGCTGGAACGAAGGCTCCGCGGCTTATAATTCGGCTGATCCGTATACACGCCGGGAATCATCGTCTCACCAGTCGGATCATCGGGATCGGGTGTATCCTCCGTCTTCTTGTAAATACGGCTCATACAGTATTCTTTATCCAAAGGTAGAGGTTTGAAAACATCGGCCACCGTGAAAGATTCTCCTCCTTCATTATGGAACAATGTCACGTTCCGGGGATCATTCATCGTTGTGCTGTTGTAGTGATTACACTGGACCATAAAATCAGGATAACCATCGCGGTCATAATCTCCCACGGCACAGATATTATCAACGTTCTTTTCATTGAAACCACCAAGCCCCCAATCACCGCCATCAGAAATCACGTTAAAGGCCTCACAAGTAAATTTCTCGAACTGGAAATTACCCAAGTTCTTCAAGATATAGACTTCACCATGCGCTCCAGTGTTTTCACCACCGCAATTCAGCACGACAAAGTCCAACAGCCCGTCTTGATTGAAGTCAATAGGCATACAGCCATTATTCCAAGACGCACTGGGATTAGACACACCTTCGGCATCCAAAGTCAAAAGGTCGTAATTGATGCTCTTGATACTGTCATTTCCATTGATGTCTTTCTTTATGACGGGTAATCCGGTCTCCTTGTCCACCTTGATACTGTCATTTCCATTGATATCCTTCATGGGTTGGTATTTGTCTTCCCCGTTCTCGTCCTTGGCTATGATAGGCTTCCCAAATTCATCTGTCTTGATAGAACCATCTTCATTCTTCTCATACACAGGCTCCATTTCGTACTCATAGGCATATTCAATGATAGGATTCTCTGCATCCCATTTCCAACCGCCCCGTGGAGTGAATGTACCATCACCATTCCCTTCAAAAGGTACACCTTTAGTATTCCAACCATAATAACAGGATGTTCCCATTTGATAGAGATCCATCTTACCGTCACTGTTAAAGTCACCCACAAGGGGGATTCCACGGTGTGCGGGGTAAGAGTACAAATTCTCACGGGTAAAACGTCCATTCGCGCCTTCATTGGAGAACAATAAAGTTCCCTCTGGTTGCTGTCCTAACATCACAACCGAAGATGACACTGCCATGCAGAATAGCATGCTCTTTAAAGTCACATTTTTCATAATCATTTAATTTATAAGTTAATAGTTCTTGTACTTCAATGTACATTACACTCATTCTTATTTTAAAAACCATTTATCAGGATTGAGCAACTCTGCCTTCTTTGAAGCTTGTCCTTCTTTTCCGAAACGACGAGAAACCCTTTCCGCCATATAAGCAGGGAATTCATTACGGTGGCGTGCCACACGCAGCAAGTCGAAAAATCGGTTACCTTCAAATGCAGTCTCAGCAGCCATTTCATCTACCAACAAGTCCTCAACAAATAAGATAGAATCGTTCATTGATTCTTCTGTATGTACCCCGACCGTAATCATAACCGGCTTTTGCTCCATAACAGGAATTGTTTGTGCCTCATCCTCCCACAAAAGATTTCCGTCATCATCTGTGGCTTGAACCTCTTCAAACAAAGGGTTCCCATCATCGTCTTTATCCTGTACCGTAACTGTCTCCCGTGTAAAATCAGGAATACCTATCCACCGGTTGACTTCCTCCGCATTCGCATCCACAGCAAAACCACGGCCACGTCCCATAGTTCCCCGATTATCATTGAAACGATCCTCCGTAAAGTTTGTATAAGATGCATTTAACTCCCACTCGTTCACTTTCATATTCGTCCCTGACACTACGTCACGACGAAGCCCGTAACGCATGACAGCAAGAGCAAGCGAAGGACGACCTGAACGGTTCAAAGCTTCAGCCAAACGCAAATAAACCATTGAGTTCCGATAAAGGGGAACGATATTTGTATAAGTCAACCCATTCACATATTCATTTTGAGGATCACTCCCTGAATGTGACTTTGCGCAATTCATATATTTGGCAATCAATGTTTTCGTATCATAACCTTCCGCATAAACTCCATATGAAACGGGTGTACTTCCACCCCCATTCGTAAGCCCCTGCCCACGTTGGTCTCCTACGCACACAGCTTCCAACCCTTGTTGTCCATCATTCAAACGATAGAAAGAAGGTTTCAAAGCCATGGAATCCACAAAAGAAGCTGCCGGAACAACGGAAGGTTTAAAATTAAACGCCAAACGAATCAGTTCCGGATGATAACCGGTCGGATCTTCATGAGAAGGAAGGCCGCACAACATTTCACCTGAATAGGAAGAAATAAAAGTAGACGAAGAAAAGTTTCCTTCTGAAGTGAAACGAGTGACGTAATTCCAAGTCACAGTCACATTATGGTTATAAATATAACGGTAATAAGCCTGTGCAGCTTCATCATAACGATTCAGATACAAATATAAATCCCCTAACAAAAGATCTAAAGGAATAAAATACTTTTGAGAGGAATAATCTCCGATAAAACCGTAATCTAACTCACGGATTCCAATATAAGGAACCAAATCTTCTATCAGCATTTCCGCCAATTCGTCAATGGTCTTCACCGGATATTCCGCATTGGATTGCCCCAAATCAGTTATAGGCTCTGTCATCCATTGGACATCACCGCGCAAAAGGGCTAGTTGCCAATAAGTCCAAGCACGCATGGTTTTAATGGCTGCAAATTCCGGCAACATCTCCTTTGTATCAAAATTCACCAAAGATGTATCCATATAAGTGATAGCATAGTTACAGTTATTGATGACACTATAATAATCTGTCACGTCGCAATATGTATTGCTAGGACTTACATTAAAATTAGCCACTTCTTGTATAGCCTCAACGGCGTCTTCCGTAGCCGACATCAAATCCCCTCTCAACTCGCCCATCAAAACATAACGTTCGCTTAATTTCTGCATCTGTCCTAATATACCCAATGCCGAATAAAGAGAATCATTAGCCGTAGACAAAGTATGATCGAATACGACTGACTTGGATTCTGTTTCAAACATATCCGAACAAGAAGAAGTTCCGATAACACAAAGTATCAAAAACAATATCCGTGTATTTTTTATATTTTTTTTCATTTCGTGAAATATTTGCATGGTTACAAACTAATGTTTACGCCCAATTGAAAAGATCGGGACTGTGGAATATAACCGGCATCCACACCTTGATAAAGGGTAGAATTTCCGTATGAGAATTCTGGATCCCCTCCCAAATATTTGGTCAATGTACAGACATTATTTACTGCAGCCCAAACCGAAATATTTTGTAAGAAACTTGTTTGGAACGGAATATCATAACTCAACATCAAACGTTTGAACTTCAAATAAGAAGCATCCTCTATCCATCGGTCAGAGAAACGGGAATTACCCATCGGATCATCATATACCGCTCGTGGAATATTAGTTTGTTGTCCGTCAGCCATCCAACGACCAGCCATAGCTGCAGTTTGATTGTGTAAATCCTTACCCGACTCTAAAGATGCACGCAAAGCATTATAAGCGTCATTCCCTAAGGAATAAGTAAATAAAGCAGATAACTTAAAGTGCTTATACTTGAAATTCAGGTTGAAATTACCATAAATATCTGGGTTGGGATCACCCAATATCACTTTGTCTTTCTCATCAATTACGTTGTCTTCACCTGCGTTTTGGTTCACAAACCTCATGTCTCCCGCTTCAAATGGAATGAGCTGTCCAGATGTATTTTTAATGTACAAGTTTGCATCGTGAGCTTCCTGAGCTGTAGAATAAACACCGTCCGTTTGGTAACCATAGAACAAACCTACAGGGTGTCCCACTGAAGTAAGAATCTCTCCCCCAGCCACCTCTGTCGTAAAATTACCATTAGCTAAAGATAATACTTTATTCTTGTAATGCCCGATTGTAGCTCCAAAATCAAATTTAAAATCACGAATGTCCACAGCACGGACCTTCACATTAAGCTCAATACCGTCGTTACGTAAGCTTCCATCATTTGCCCAATAATATTTTAATCCACTGATGTCATTCAAAGATTTACGATTAAGCAAATCGGTCGTCTTAGAATGGAAATAATCTGCATTCACCATCAAACGATTATTCAAAATACTGAAGTCCAACCCAACATTAAACCGTTGAGTTGTTTCCCATTTCAAATTCTCGTTTCCGATTCCCCCTAATACCAAACCTGTAGCATATTTGGAGAACAACTCAGAAGTATAATAAGTACGATTGGCAAACAATGGAAGATTGTCATTACCTGACATTGTATAAGCCATACGCAATTTCAAGTAATTCACAAAATCCAAACCTTTCATGAAATCCTCGGAAGAAATCAACCATGCACCAGACACAGAAGGAAATATCCCCCATGAGATACCACCGATATCTAAACCACCCGCATGACGACCAAAGCGTGAAGAAGTCTCTAAGGAAGCACCAGCATCAAAAAAATACTTATTAAGGTAATTGTAATTGGTTTGCAGATACCAAGCTCCATTGCGATCACGATAATCCAAACCGATGATACTTCTTAAATCTTGATTGGTGGCACCCAAATGAGTAATTAAATCATTACCTGTATTATACCCTTGCCCCATAGTATAATGATAGTTTGTACTATAGAATCTTCCACCAACCATTACCGAAAAATTATTCCTCCACCCTTGAAGTATCTGCCAACTTAAATTGGCGTCCAAAGACAATGTGGATTCACGAGCCATAAAATCACGCACTTCATTCAAAGCTGTGGCATAGATTTCACCACGATCGGTATACAATGGAGCGTCTGCCATACCGTTATCCGGTAGAAAAAGATTTTCATTACCTTTGTCCCATGAAAAACCAAACAAGGCAGAAAGCAGCAAACGGTCATTTATCTGGTAAGTAGGACGCATATTCAGATTAAAACGATATTTGTCCACATTTGCAAGATTATCACCCGTTAAGACCAAAGGATTACCTACATTTAATTCATCCACATCACTCAGCCGTTCACTCATCGAACCGTCACGATTAAAGTTATAAGGAGCATAAAGCGGAGATTTAATCATGGCTAAATAATACGGAGAACGTGTCTCGTCCAAACCTGTATATCCAACATTACGCATGGTTTGAGCATAAGCGATATCCATCAATATTTTAAATTGTTCGGTAAACTTAATATCAGAATTGAAACGGATGTTCAAACGATTAAAACTTGTACCGTCTATATTACCATTATTTTGTCCGAATCCCAAAGAGAAACGATAAAGAGCTATATCATCTCCACCACTTACCGAAACACCGTAGTTCTGCATAAAAGCAGTCTTATTGATCTCATCTAACCAATCTGTGTTATTATGATTAGCAGCATAATAAGATGTATTAGGGTTATCATCAATAAACTGAAACAATTCTACCTCTTCTTTATCCATCCCCCTCATAATATCTGTGGCATAACGCCGGTAAGAACCTGCATCCATCATCGGCATCGATTTAAACGGAGTAGAGAAACCCATAGAAATATTAGCATCAATTTTCGTTGCCATCTCACGAGCTCGCTTTGTTTCAATCAATACCACACCATTGGCTCCTTTAGCTCCCCAAATCGCAGATCCATTTTTTAAAATCTGAACTTTTTCTATATCCGATGGGGCTAACAATGTCAGCGGATTGTTATAATAGCCGTCTATTGCAGAAGCAGCATCATCCTGCATCTGCCATTCCACACCGTCTACCACGAACAAAGGCTGAGCCGACATATTAATAGAATTTAAACCACGGATATAAAATGTAGCACTGCTTCCTGCCTCACCAGAACTTGTTACTGTACGCATCTGCCCATTCAACAAAGAGACCATATCATCTACTATTGTCAAATGTGTTTCAGAAAAGCCGTCAACCACCGTTTCTCCGGCTGAAAGAGATAAGTCATCATCGTAAACTCCATGTGTACCATCAGATGCATATAAAGAAACCTTCACCTCTGAACGTCCTCTGACAGGGACAATCTGACGCGCATAACCCGGAGCATTCACAACCAATGAAACTTTTAGTGAAGGCAATCCTATTTCAAAATTACCTTCTTCATCGGTCATTGCCGATACCTTCACATCCGGTGTAGTAATTTGTGCACCAGCAAATCCCTTTCCAGTTGCAAAATCTATTACCTTTCCTGAAATTTTATAGGGCATATTTGCCACAGCCGCCCGTTCTTTATGGGCAAGTGTATCCACCATTTCTTCTTGCGCACGTGCTATACCCACAGTCGTGAGGCACAAACCGGCGAAGATACACACAACCTTTATTATATTGTTTTTGCTATTCATAATGCTCAAACTTAAATAGATTAATTACTCCAACACAGGAACCAAACGTACACGGTCTATCCGCACAGTTCTTTCCCACTCCTTATCCTTCAATTCAGCACTGCTGACATTAAAGAGAACTTTCAAAGTTGTATTGATAGTCGTAGTAATATTAGCATTTTGCTCATCATAATGCCACATCCCATCATAATAGTCTGCGACAGGAAATTCCACCTCTCCAACTTTTTGGGCAATAACATGTTCTTTCACCATAGGACGTTCAGACTCAACACCTTCATTCACACCCATATCCATATTGCTCGCGTCAGCTCCACCTTCATAATCCATCGCATTTTCCACAATGAAATTATCTTCCTTGAAAGTTACGTTCGGACGAAGAGGCAAAGAACCGTTTTCCAACGTATACTTCAATTGATATTGCATGCGGGTCTTTTTCGCCACCCCATCAATGATTGGAGGAACATAATCCACCCAAATCTCATATTTTCCAGCAAGTACTTGAGGCAATTTAAACGTTACCCCCGTATTATTATTGGAAGCACTCATCTCTAAATAAGCATTCCCACTCACCCCTTGTACTGCACTATAATCCGTAGTAGTACGGATAGCAGATGACAAAGCCAAGTCCTTAATCGTATAATAACTATTCTCACCTTCTACTTTAACTGGAAGATTCCATGTACAAGTATCTGCCATATTCAAATGTCCATGGGCCAAATACATATAACCATTGGATGCCTTCTCTAAATCATAACCATTAAAATAAGCCTGCAAATCTTTCTTATACAAAAGATGCCTATCCACCGTATACAAAGAGTCCCATGTCACAGGATCCACAAATTCGCCTTGTGCATTCTGAAATTTAACTCCAGGAAATGTCAATCCAGCAAGAATAGCCTGCCCAGCCCTGGATTCACTTGCTGAATCCTGGTAGGCAATCAAGGCATCACCTGTCAGCTTACTTCCCGGCTTAAAATATGGCTGTAATCGAGCCATAGCCTCGTCCCAAGCCGCATTATCTGGAATAATCATCGTATAAAGCGAATCTTCATTATCCAACAAACCTATGCCATATCCCAAACTTTCCAACATCGGATTATAATCTACAAAAACAGAATCATAAGCCGTACTCAATCCTGGATCGTAATTTTTCTGATTCCAACGAGTAATAAAGTCATAGACTTTGGAATAATTTGCGTCAGTAGCCATTCTCTCTAGTATATTGAATTGATAAGGAATCTGCTCTCTCAGAACATGCAATACTCCATTTTGCGCCAACATATCCTTCTCCTCGATCGATGCATCCATGAACCGATTCGAATCTTTAAAAGACATAATCTTATTGTTGAGCATATAAATTTTCTTCCCAGGTGAAGTAGAAGACGGATTCGTATAACGTGCTATGTGGTTTTTAACCAAACGGCGCAAAGCATCCATATCATCCATATCCACATCCGCCAATGCTTCATTCCGTGGTGCCCATACCGTATAAGTCTGGGTGGAAGATAACAAAGTGTCCCCATGCGTCTTCTCTATAATCTGGCAAAATTTCTCCAACCGGCTGTCCCGACGGAGCAAATCCATCAAACTCACGCCTGGCACGCCCCCGTCAGATTCATAATGACTATCCCACTCGTCGTTACATGAAGACAATAAGGCCATGCTAACCATGCCCCAACAAACGACACATTTTATATATTTATTCATCATATCCAAAGATTTATTGATTAACCACGATCTTCGTCTTTTATTAAATCCACCGGTATCAATTCAATGTAGTCGCAACTGAACTCACGCCCACTAAAATCCACCGAACGAACCCTGAGATAATGCTCCCCGTAACCACTTCTCCAATCATAACGTCCTACAATGATACGAAGAGCCTGATACATGTCACGCAAAGTCGTTCCATTATTCTGCCAGCACCAAATGGATTCTGGTGCTTTCATATAACCATGATTACGCATCAGTTTGTCATTCTCCACTCCATCGTCATTGGTCTCATCATCTTTCTGCCACCCTACACGCGGGTCATCCGCATTATTGCCGATTCTCAAATCGACCGGTGTCCCTGCAATTGCACCATCCACAAACAATTGAGACATTCCTCGCCATCCCTCGGCACGATATCCTATGCGCAACTCGTATTCACCAGGTGGTACCGGAATAAGACGTATAGTAAAGTCAAAACTTTCCTTCATATTGATCTCATCCTCCTGATAGGCACTCCACCCCGTGTTAGCCCACAATAAGCACACACCGGCATCATTATAGGTAAAGTATTTACCACAGAAATCCGGAGTTACCGTATACCCACCATATTTACCTCCCAAATCAGTCAGCGTCCAACGCATACCGTTATTCACAAAATGCGGCGCACAGGCAAAGAAGTCGAACCGGATACGCTTATGCAGCACATCGTTCTTCATCACATTTTCATCATAAACCAACATATTCGTCAACGCATGGATTACACCATTTCGTGCAGCAATATTGTACCAACCACGAGCCGATGAATAACTGACAAAAGAACCATCGCTCTTCAGATTAATACGATTACCCGTGCTCGCTCCAGATGCCGGAGCCTGAACCATTATGATATGATAAGGCAGAAAGGTCTCATAATATTCACAATTCTCAGAAGCCCATTCCGTTGTCGTCAATGTTCCGGAATAAAGGAGTTCATTGGTTTCCAACCGACGATCTATCATGTGATAGGCTATGAATTTATGCAAAGGGTTGTTTTCGCTTTCATAATTCCCCAAATCTACAGTCCCATAGTATTTCGAGGCATACTTCTCCATCGTCTCCAAACTGTTTATGCCTGCTCTACCTAAGACTTCATTGGTCTCGGCAAAAACGGTATATCCTAATTTCAACTTATCCGGAGCCTTGAACGGAGCCCAATTCGGATAATTATAATACAGACATCCATCAGGATAAGGGTTCACATAGGAATCATCATACATATCCTCCATGCCTTTATTCAGTCCCGTTGCCTCGTATGCCTCAGCCCAAATACTGAATTCCGGGTATTGCTGCATGACTTCAAGCAGCGTAAGGTCGGTAGGCTCTATCACTGCATTCACGACATGCACAACCCCATTATGCACTTCGTTATTTGCACCTATAATCTTGGACTGACTGTTAATCCATATCTCGCGCGTATTATCTTCAGCAGTCGTGAACGAGACATTTACCGTACGGTCTGCCATAGACACCTGCCCTAAAGCCCCATCTGGGAAATCATCTGTCAAATATGCTGTAGATTCGCTACGGATCAAGCTATTATACACTAATTTTTCAAGCAAATCATCAGAAAGGGTTTCCAATGTAGCCCCATGTTTGTCCAAAAAAGCCTGTACGGCCTCATTCGTCGGGGCAAAACATGTGTAATGACCGTATACATTCAGCAATGAGACATTACCGGAACGTTCCAATAGAGAATAATACATAGAAAGGTTGGGAGTTTCTTCACAGAACGAAGCTATCGTCTGTCCTGTAAAGGTATACATCGCCCCCTCTTCAATATCATCACTATTACATCCTACTGGCAAGACAGAGAATCCCGCAAGTACCAATATCCCACTGATGACTTTGCACCATTTTTTTATACTCATTAAATTCATCATACTCGTCATTTTTTAGATATATCAGAAGAAGTCATGTAAAATCTATTTTGCTTCAACAAAGTATTCAACTTCAGTTCATCTTGGTTGATCGGTAAATAGAACGCTTCAATATCACTTAATTTACTTTTATATACGCTCTCCTGCATTGTCGTCATAGCCTTATACCTATTTGCCAGATAATTATTAATTATATCTGTCAAGTCACCCGACCGCCTCAAGCGGCGCAAGAGATCGAAATAGCGCTTACCCTCAAACAAAAATTCACGTTGGCGTTCTAACAGGACTAGATCAATAATCTCACTTTGGGATTTATACTGTCCCTTCAAAGAGCCAGCAGCCAAAGAAGGATTGGCACGATCGTAAGTCTTGGAAACTAAGTCCACAGCCTCATCCAGCTCCACAGCTCCACCTTTATAAGCCAATGCCTCTGCCTTCATCAAATATACATCAGCCAAACGATAAAGAATCCAATGCCTCAAATGGGAATCCCCCACTTGAAAATCATTTTTGTTCACAGGAGACAAAACAGTCGTATTACGGTAAGCCACATACTTATAGATAAGTCCCTTACCGCTATCCATGAAATAAGATCCTATATAACGGAGATCCTGCTTGTTAATAAAGAGTGCCCCCAAATCATAAGTCATCAACCGTGAAGTGGAGCTGGTACTAGTACCATAGAAATCAGCTACGGCATTATTGTTCGTACTCGCATCAAAAGGCAATTCCCATAAAGTCTCATCAGAATACCCGTTATAGAACACAACATTGAAATAATTATTCATCTCAACCAAATGAAGAGGATTTTCATTGGAATCCAAGACCTTGTCGCAATAGGTTATGCAATTATCATAATCATTTAGCCACAAGTACATGTCCGCCATCAATGTCCACAACGTTTTTTGGGTTACACGGGCTTTCGTATAAGGGTCATTGTCCTCAAAAAGCACCGGCGCCCAGTCTTCTACCGTTTTCAGGTCTTCCAATAACAAACGCAGGATTTCATCCCTATCAGTTTGTGCCACCAGGTAATCACGGGTGTCATCCAAATAAGGTTCAGTAATGTATGGGACATCACCAAACGTACGTACCAACATGAAATAGCAGAAGGCACGTACCGTCTTGGCTTCCGCCAAATAAGACATCAAGTCTGCATCCGAAAAATCAGGGTCTTTCGTCTGCACTTCAGGAGCATTCTGGATCAAAGCGTTGCAATAATTGATAGTCTTATAAAAATCCCCCCAACTCGTATAACCATTGGCCGCTTTGATATTCAGGTTCAACAAGTCACTTGTATTCTGATCCGGACTTAAGGGTACCACGTTATCTGAACGGACTTCCCCCCACGCAATCAACCTTTCCATGAAGCCACCCTCCAACATGCTACGGTAACATGCCCCCATGGCCGCTTCCACGTCCTTTTTGTCCTTCCAAAAGTCTTGAGCTACCATAGCTGTATCAGGGGTTAACGTGAACCAATCATCGCATGCGCATACTCCCCACAGCAAGGGACAAGCCAAGGCCAGTTTACCTATTTTATAAATAATATTCTTCATATCTACTCTTAATTTTTAGGATTAAATCCCCACGGTCAAACTAAATGTAAAGTAACGCGAACGCGGAGTTCTATTGCTATCCGCACTGATTCCCACATAATCTCCACTTAAAGCTGGTGAGATTTCAGGATCTGCACCCGTATACTTCGTTACAGTGAATAGATTGTTCATCGTAAAAGACAAGTTCAACATATCCAAATGGGCTCTTTTAAGCAATTTTGGATCGAAAGAATAAGTCAACGTCAATTGCTTGAAGCGCAAAAATGATCCATCTTCCACGAAACGGTCGCTGCCTAACCAGTTATAGCCCGCATTGTACAAGGCACGTGGTATTTCAGTCAAATCCCCATCTTTACGCCATCGCCAGTTCACAGCAACACTTTGATTATAGGGATAATACATATTTTCCGCATTCATACGACCCATATTAATCACCTTTCCCCCTACACGATAGTTAAAAAATGCATTCAACGTAAAACGCTTCCAACGCAAGGTAGCTCCGAAACCTCCATCAAATTTTGGATTAGAGTTACCAAGGTAAACGATATCCAATTCATCAATCGTTCCATCGTGATTCACATCTTCATAAATAGCATCACCACCACGGAACTTGTAATTTTCAGCTCCGTATGCAAAATACATAGGAATAGTGTTACCTTGAGCATCCAGCACGGCATTACCATTCGCATCCCGTACGATAGGTGCCGTGGCCGAGGGATTGTTGGGTTGGTAGGTATCATATTGATAAACTCCGAGGCACTTGAAACCATAGATAGAGCCCATGGCATTCTCTATTTGAATACGCTTTAGGTAAGAGCCGTTCTTATGGTCGAAATCCTTGTTCCAAGCATTAAGCACCATTTCATTCATTTCTTTAATAGTGTTACGGTTATTCGAGAAATTTAAAGTAAGATCCAAACTCCAATCTCCTTTCTTGACCATATTATTGGTACTGAATTCCAATTCCCAACCATCATTGTCCATCGTACCCGCATTGATATATTCTACCGAACCAAACCCTGTAGACGAAGGAATACCAGGGTTTTCAAACAACAAGTCTTCCGTATGCCGATGGTACACATTGGCCACCAAATGATACTTGTAATTGAACAAACTTACATCCACGCCCAAATTATAGGCAGAAGTTCGCTCCCATTTCAAATTGGTCAACTGCAAATTTTCGGGTTTAATGGCAGACATATCCAGATAACCTGTACTGAAATTGGAATATTTACTATAATAAAGGTATTCCTTACCCGGCTTGTTACCGGTAACTCCCCAACTCAAACGGAGAGCCAATTCGGACAACCAGTTCTCGGTTGGTTTCATGAATTTTTCTTCATGAATCAACCATTTAGCTGAAACAGACGGAAAAAGTCCCCAACGGTTAGCCGTTCCAAATCGAGAACTTCCGTCCCAACGGGCTGAAGCATCCAAAATATAACGATCTAACAAAATATAATGTCCTTGTAGTAAGAAAGCCATATTACGTCCTTCCCCCCGACTACTTGCAAACTTATTGATATTACGTCCCAAATTAGACACATCTGTTGCCGAAGTTGAAGCAAGGCCACTACGTTGGAACTCTTGATAACGCGAACGATAAATATCCATCTGCCAAGAACCATAGAGAGTAACAGAATGGTAATCTTTTAATTTAGGCTGCCATGTGATATTATGGTCAGTATAAATAGAAAGTGCCTCTTGCTCACGGGAGTAAGACTTATTCACATCATCATCATTCCAATTTTTAGATGTTAACTCACGTGGAAGGAATCTCTCGTCGCGGTTGTTTTCCGAATCAAATTTCACATAACCAGAGTAACGTAACTTGGCATCTCCCGTAGGGTCAAGCATATCATATTGCAAACGTAAAGTAGGCATGATACGCATATTTTTCTGCTTGTTCGTCGCCAATTCTGCAAAACCTACCGGATTACGGTTCATCGCATACGTTCCCCCATCGGGCAAATCACCTCCGAAAGTTGTCAGCAACAAGGAATTCTGCGCCATGTTGAAGAACACATCGGTATCCTCGCCCGATGCTGTCTTACGATAGACAGACATGTTAGGCATACGTTTACGAGCTATGTTCAAGAAATTATCCTGTCCGTAATCGTCATCCGTATAGTTCTTATCGTTATCCGTATAGGTCATGGCAAACTCCGCATAGAACTTCAAACGGGAAGACACCGAATAGTCCAGATTCATACGGTTGGAAAAACGGGTCAATTCCTGGCCTATCACCGTACCAGTCTGGTTGTAATATCCCAAAGACACACGGAATTTCGCCTTGTCGCCACCACCGCTAATGGCCAAAGTATGGTCATGAGTCACACCGAATTGTGTTACCTCATCCACCCAATCGGTATTATTGATATAGTTTGGATAATCTTGAGCCGTTCCATACGTCGTCAAAAACATATCTTCCATATAGCTTAACTCCGGAATATTTGATTCCACATTATTTCGGTTACGATAAGCTTCCTTCAGCATCGGAGTAAACTTGTCGCCCGAGAGCAGTTCCGTACCAGTCGGTTGCATGTGGCCAGAGAAACGATAAGTGTAATTCACGCGTGTTGGTCCCGTTACACCCTGCTTGGTCTTGATATCAATCACTCCGTTAGCACCACGTGCGCCCCAGATGGCACAGGCTGCACCGTCTTTCAACACTGCGATTTCGGCAATATCATCAGGACTGATACTCAACAACTGAGCGAACTTTTCTTGGTCGGCCGAAGCAAAATCAAACCCATCCAAATTACTTTCAAAAGGCACACCGTTCATCAAAATCAACGGCTGGGTATTTCCATTTATTGAAGTTATACCACGAATACGCATCACCGTTCCACTACCCAAGTCTCCGGAATTGGCCACAATATCCAAACCTGCGATACGTCCTTGCAAGGCATCGTCAATTGAAGGAACCGACATACCTTCAAGAGCTTTCGTATCGAACTTCTGCATAGCCCCAGAATATTCTCGTTCCGGAATAGAAAGACCTCCACTACCACTAATCATTTTGGAAGCCTTGACCGTGACTTCGCTCATCACGTTCTCCATCTCCAATTTCACGTCAAATCTTCGTTTCGTACCGATAGGCAAACTTTTCTTCTTATAACCTACATAAGAAAAGTTCAGTTTATTGGCCGGATTCTTTATTTTCAACGAGAAGTTTCCGTTGAAATCCGTTAAAGCGGAAGAATAGATACGGCCATTCTTGTCCATCTCTATCACCGTCGCACCAATAAAACCATCCGGCTCATCGTCGGCGTAAACCTTTCCGGTCACAATGGCACCACTTTGTGCGGATGCCATTCCAGAACAGAACAACACCGCCATGAGCAAAATAAATTTTATCTTATTCATAATCCAAATCTATGTTTATTGTTTTTTATGGTAATTCAACGCACAATCCACCAAGTGTATCACGGCACGACTCGAGGCCGAAATTTGGGTGGCACTGGACACATTGTCCCCATTCACGATAAAATCACGCGTAAGGAGGTTATAACAAGAGGGATCGTCCGTTATGACATGAGCCGTCTGATCATTTACGGTACAAGAGAACGCCAGTTCCCCATTCCCTCCTTGGGCATGGATCGGCGTGAAACCCATCCCGTCTGTCCTGCGTGCTGCGGTTTCATATTCTCCGTCCACATTCACCTTGCCCGAAACGGGAATAATTCCGTCTATGAAATGGTAGTGCAGGAATTCCAATAAATATCTCACCTTTTCACCCACTTCCTCCGGTGTCTTGTTTTCATCTATAAGTTGGCTGATTTCTTCCCATGTCATCAAATTGGGATCTTCCGAGAAAGCCTTGTCCACGGCCTCGTCTGTGGGAACCAAAACTGTATAACGATAGTTTTGGAATGTAGAGACAACCATACCGATACCTATGGATTGTTCACCCTTCATCGTGCTGAATATAGATACAAGATCCTTATTACTTTCATCATTTTGGACGAAAGTCATCACATCATCGTCTCCCAACAACAAAGTGAAGAATTTGTCAAATTTAGGTTGCTCCCTCATGGCTGTAAACACAGATTTGAACGGGTCTTGCAGGATTTTGTCCACGAAAAAAGTATGTCCGTTCTGCATCTGATAATATGCTTTACGATCCCCACGGTCTGCATCCACGACTTGAGCGGATTCCAATGCATTTTCTATTTCGCCACCGGCTTTGAATGTCACGTTTTCTCCCAGCCCTTCAGGCATCAGCAAAGAACCACCTTTGGTCAACAAGAAATCGTGTGACCCATCGTCTACAAAACCAGAATACGGATCGGTCTCATTATCGGCCACTACGATATGCATGTCCAAGATGTCTTGCAAGCGGTTGTTGATAATCCATTTCCCGTTGTCATCCGTACCCACTGTACGAAGGAAAGAACCTATGGAACCATCCGGACTCGTAGAGTACACATCAGCCACCACATTACCTTTATCCAGACGGAACGACCAGATTTCACGTACTCCGGTTCCTGAATTGGCATAATTGGCCCAACTTATCGGGTCGCGGTAAAATGCCAAAGCCTTGTCGGTGGGCACCAAAAGATTGTATTGGTTATCCAACGAACGCAAATAAAAATGATATTTCATGTTGAAATCATTGTCCTGATCGTTCTTAATGACCGGACTCATGATCTTAGTCAAACCAGAAAGTAAAACCGGGGCATACACACTCTGGTAATCCACCGGTGCATAAACCTTGTCCATCAAATAGACTACACCATTGTTCGCCCAGAAAGTACGCTCAACGTCGTCAGGATTCACTTTCATATCCAACCCTGTCGGGTCTGTCATGATATCCCAAGTATGAGGATACGAACCCTTGAAAGAAACCCGCTGATGGTTCTGAATGAAAGCTGAGATCACGTTTGTGGCCACTTCATCCAGGCTCTCATAATTGTCACGCAAGAAAGCCCCTTCTTCCGAATTCCAATAGTCTTCCAACGCCTTATTGGAAGGCACGAAGAACGCCCCCATATCTGTATTGCCGCCTTTTTGGTTGTCTGCAGGGTCATAAAGCAGCATGCCATACGAGTTCACGTCTATGTCCTCGCCCGGCTCATAAAAATCGGTACGGTTGAAATAACGCTTCACAAACACCAAACTGTCATTCCCATCTGTGGGAAGTCCCTTATTGATCTTGACCTGGCGGTCTATGTTACCGTCAAAATAAGGATAAGCAAACTTTTCCATCAATGATGCGAAATCGGACATTTCCGGTTGTTGGTTGATAATCTCTGCCATATTAGCCTGAGGTTCTACCACGTCATCCGGCACGTGCACGTAACCGTTCTCGCAAATCAAGTCTTCGTTTTCTGGCTTCACATGTTTGCCGTTCACGTAAATCCCCACCTCATCGTAGGGCATGTCAGCATTTCCCTTCGTTATAATCCCCCAATCCTCTTGCGTAAGCCCGGAGTTTGCGTAAAAGGCAGGAGTGAAATGTACCATGGGACGGACACCATTGTCGGCCAGATAAATTCCACCATTCTTCTTGAAGCGTGTCCAATATTCATTCTTCGGTAAATTCCCGTAATTCACAAAAGGTACGCTATCTAAGTACGTAAGCACCGTATTGCGGCGCAATGCCATACCTTCTCCACCTCCAACGTCACTCGATTCCACATTGGAAAGCTGATGAGCCAGATAGGTCATGTTCAGCATCGTGGAATTGAACAGATACTTTTTTGCAGATTCCGGCAATTCATGCACCAGTTGCTCCACGTCGCCTGATTTTCCCTTCGCAGCAAAATAACGAGTAAAAGCCTCATCTTTCGCAGGAAAGAGTGTAACAGCCCCCGTACGATTCAACATATCCTTGTATCCCAAATCGTCAATCAAAGCCTTGTAAGCCTTGAACTCGCCATTTTTCTCGAAGAACTCATAAAGGCTTCCATTCAACCACGTCGGAGCCTCATCATCATAGAGGTAATCGTCCTTGCACGAACCGAGCAAAGACAAACACGCTGCGGCGCACAGGCAAGCGGTCAGGTTTTTCTTCGTACGTTTTTTCATATATTAATCATTTTTGCATCTACTCGTCTAATGGAAAAAACATAATAACTACAACATTCCTTTTTAACATTTCAGAACTCTACAGTATGCGATTCTTCCATTTATCGCAATACAAAAGTAAGCACAAAGAAGCCATACGAATGATAGGAATGCGTCAAAAAAAGAAATTCATGCTTCAAAGCGGCTCATAAAGCACGACGATACACGATTTTATCATTTTTACATGCACAAATAACACTGCACTTTCCTGCCACAGACGTAAAGTGTTTCTTTGACACTTTATAACAAAACCTACAATCGTTTTCGGCTATCTTAACATACTACAATCGTCATGTCGTTGAAGCCACCCTATAGTCCCAAGAAACGTCTATAGCTTTCCGGCCTCTGAATATAAGTGTCAAAATGCCAAATCTAACGTGCCGAGATTCGCGTATTTCCGTCCGTCGCCGGGAATAAACGGAAATAACGTATTCTCGCGCATTGGCATTTTATCATTTTGAAAACCGCAGAGACGTCCTGACGACATTCTGAAACGTTTCAGGAATATTTGTCCGCACACAAACAAAACAATGAAAGCATCCAAGTGATTCCATAAACATTTTGCATTACTTTTCTTACCGTTTTTTTTCGTCAATTAGATGAAAAAAGGGCGATAACCGAGGGGATATCCTCCATTTTCCAAAGGAAATCTTCGTATTCTGCAAAGAGAGTCGAAAAGTTATGCGGCAAATGATTTTTCAATCTAAGCCAAACGAAAAATCATTCGCAGCAGAAAAGTGGTCCGAAAAGAGGAAAAAAGACCGGAATCAGGAGGTTTTGACCCTTATTTTTTGCAATAAAGTCACTTTATCTGACCGTAATTCGAACTTCTCAAGACGAAAAAAACGGCTCTCTGACTAACTTTTTGCAATAAAAATGCTGCGTCCCGCTACAAAAAGACAGGACGCAGCATTCATACGTTTCAGATGCCCCCACCGCAAGGAAGAGCGCACACCTGTTACACTATCGCAAATTCAACACTTTCCCTTTGGGCCGGGCCACCATCTCAAACTCCAGCGTGCCACCCTTCATGATGTCGGCATGTTTCAGCACATAACCATCCAGTTTATGTCCGTTCAACTTCACGGATTTCACGTAGGCCGCACCAGCTCCGCCCTTACGCTTCACCACGATGGTGAACTTCTTTCCACCGGGCAGCATGATTTCCGCATGGTCCACCGTGGGGCTTCCTATCACATACTCTCCCGATGCCGGATTTACCGGATAGAAACCAAGGGCTGAGAAGACATACCAGGCCGACATCTCACCGCAGTCGTCGTTGCCCGCATAACCGGAAGAAGAGGTATTGTATAAGGTACGCTTGATGTGCTCCACCAACTGTTGGGTCTTGGCCGGCTGACCAGCCATGGCGTAAAGATAGGCCACATGATGGCTGGGTTCATTGCCATGGGCATACAGGCCGACAAACCCCGAGGCATTGTCATTTTTCGCCCCGCTCGTTTCGTCCGATGTAAAGAACTCGTCCAAACGCTTGCAGAAAGCGTCTTCCCCCCCCGTCAGTTCAATCAAATCCGGAATGTTTTGCGGCACATACCAATAATATTGCCATCCGTTTCCTTCCGTAAAAGGATATCCTCCGTTTGCCCCATATTTATAAGGATCGAAAGGCAATATCCATTCGCCCTTGCTGTTTTTGGGCTGGAAGAATTTCGTCTCGGGATGATGCAGGTTGCGGTAGTAGGCCGAACGCTTCATAAAGAACTCATAGTCCTTGGCCTTATTCAAATGCTTGGCCAACTGCGCCGCACACCAGTCGTCGAAGCTCTGTTCCAGCGTGATAGACACCGATTGCGTCTGCAAGTCCTCCGGCATGTAACCGTATTGGTCCCAAATCTCGAAAGGGGAATTGAGATGGGGAGTCGTCAGACTCATTTTCACGGCCTCATACGCTTTGTCCACGTCGATACCCGACAGCCCTTTCAAAATGGCATCTACCACGACGGGCACGGCATGGTTGCCAATCATGCAATAATTGTCCTGCCCCCACAACTGCCAAATCGGCAGATACCCGTAATAGTCATATTGGCGTATCATGCTGTTTACAAAATCCGTGGAGCGTTCCGGTTCCAACATCGTATAAAGCGGATGGGCGGCACGGAAAGTGTCCCACAAAGAAAAAGTGCTGTAATGCACCTGTCCCACGGGCAGACGGCGCACGGAATAATCCGCAGCCATATACTCCCCATTCGCGTCGGACATCACATTCGGCTGAATCATAGTATGGTAGAGCGCCGTATAGAATATCTCCTTCTCATGCTCCCCGCTCTCTACCTGCATTTTCCCAAGCTCCTTGTTCCAAGCTTCGTATGCCTGCGACTTGATGGCATCGAAAGACTTTCCGTCGGCCTCCGTACGCAGGTTCAGACGGGCATTTTCTATCGAAACCGGTGAGATGGCCAGTTTGCATTCCACCACGTCCTGCCGGCCGAAATCGAAAACAGCCTTAAGGTTCGTGCCGTTCACCACCGCGGTATTCCGGTGCGTCCGGTTGTCGTTCATCATTTCCGAAGCCACGATGGGTTGGGAGAACTCCGCATAGAAGTAGATTTTACGCAATTTGCCCCAACCGGTGATGATGCGGTAACCCTCGATGGCCGACGGTCCTACCTGCCGTATCTGCGCATTGATGACGCGCCGTCCCCAACTGCCTTTGTTGGCCGAGTGATCCAGGTCGAGGAATACCTTGGAGGCTTTCTCCTTATTATAATAGGTATAGCGGTGTACGCCTACACGTTGCGTGGCCGTCAACTCGGCATTTATGCTGTCGTCCTGCAACAGCACACGGTAATAGCCCGGCACGGCATCCTCCTTCTCGTGCGTGAACCTCGACTCCTTGCGGTTCTCGTTCATGGGGAGCATGAGGATGTCGATGAAATCCGAAGCACCCGTCCCGCTCAACCGCGTATGCGAGAAGCCGAAAATCGTCTTGTCGTTATAGTCATATCCCGAAGCCTGCCCCCAGTCCGGCGCCTCGCGGGTATCCGGCGAGAGCTGCACCATCCCGAAAGGTACGGTGGCACCCGGATAATTGTTTCCACTCAGGCTCTGCGCCACCGCGCCCGTTCCGATAAAAGGATCCACATAACGGGCCACGTCTTGCGCCGAAACGGCATGCCCCAATCCACAGAGGGCCAAAGCCCACAAATATTGTTTCTTCATGATTTCCATTATTTAAGTTCTATCACATCACCTTTCTTTAAATACGCCACGACGCAGCGGTTCCCGTCCAGGTTAGCCGCGAACTTTTTCCCGTTCAGGCGCACCGTGTAGTCCTTTCCCGCAGGCACTTGCAAACGGAACAGGTTGTCTGCCGTGGCTTTCAATGAAGCCTTCACCACCCGGCTGTCTTTCCACTCTGCCGACACTTCAGCACCACCTTTCACACAAAGTCCGGAGAAGCTGCCGTCCTTCCATTCCACCGGCAAGCAAGGCAAAAGCTCCACGTAGCCCTCCTGCGCCTGTACCAGCATCTCGGCCATTCCGGCGGCACCTGCCGCGTTGCCGTCGAAGATGAACACATCGAACGGCGCACCGGCAATGCCTTCGGGCGATATGGTCAGCAAGTTCTCGCGCGCAAAATCCGTCATGAGGATGTTCAGGCTTTCTTCCGCTTTCACCGCATCTTTCAGACGGGCATAAAAACACACCATATTGGCCCGGCTCCATTCCACGTCTTCCCAACCCTCGGCTGCCAGACGGTGCTCTATCGTCGTCCTCACCGCTTCGGTCAATTCCGGGTCTTTCTCTTTCGTGATTTGGGCGTATGGATAGAAAGACAACAAATGTGATGTATGGCGGTGGTTGGGATGAGCCTCTTCGTAGTCCTCATACCATTCGCACAAACCACCGAAACTATTGATGCGGAACGGAGGGAACTTGGCCAAAGCCAGACGCAGGGAGTCGGCAAAAGCCTTGTCCACGCCCAGAATGTCGGAAGCCTGCACGCAAGCCGACATGATTTCATGAGCCAGCACCTTGTCGCAGGTCGTCATCATGGAGGCTCCAAGCTCCCACCCCTGATAGCGGAAAGAATTTTCGGGAGACACGCAGGGGCCTGTCACCATATAGCCCGTATTGGGGTCTTCCACCATGTAGTCCAACAGGAATTCCGCATTGCCTTTCAACAATGGATAGGCCGTGCGGCGCAGGTAATCCTTGTCCAAAGTGTACTCATATTGCGTCCATAAATGGGTCGCCATCCATGAACCGGCCAACGGGAAGAGTCCCCAGCCCATGCCTTCAGACGGCGCGGTGAATCCCCAAACGTTTGCCACGGTATGTGCCGTCCAACCCTTGCAGCCGTAAACCGTGCGGACGGTCTTGGCACCGTGGTGGGCCAGGTCGGCAATATAGGTAAACAGCGGAGCATTACACTCGGCCAAGTTGCCGACATTGGTCAACCAATAGTTTTGTTCCGTGTTGATATCCAAATGATAATCGCTCGTCCAACACATGTTGCAAGCCAAGTTATCATTGAAGAAACCTTGCAGGGCAATGGGCAACGGCGAGTTTTCACGCGAAGAAGCAATGGTCAGGTAACGGCCGTATTGGAAGAACAGGGCCTGCAAGCCGGCATCCTTGTTTCCTTCACAAAGAGCCTTCCACCTGCGGTCCACCGGAATGGATTTTTTGGAATCGTCGGCCAATTTCAATGACACGCGGGCAAACAACGGCGCATAATCCGCCACATGCTCCTCCTTCATCGTTTCGAACGGACGGGCAATGGCTTTCTCTACGGTCTTCTCGCACAATGATTCATATTGTCCGTTCTTGTAATCGGTGCGCACATCGGCTACGATGGTCACGGCGTCCGCATGCTTCACGCGCACCGTCTCGCCCGTAGCCTCCACCTCGCCGCGGTCTACCTTCACCACGACACGCCCTTGGAAATGCACGCCGCCCGTACTTAATTTGGGGAACAAGGCCTGTCCGTCGAAAACCAGCAGGTTTCCTTCCGTACGCACCTGGGCTGCCGTAATCATCTTCATCCTCATATCAAAAGAAACAGACTGTTTCTTATCCGCAGTAAAGTGCATCACCACGGCATCCTGAGGGTTGGAGGAGATAAACTCACGTTTGTACTTCGTCCCCCCTTTCTTAAAAGAAACCGTCACCACGGCATTCGTCAGGTCCAACTCACGGCGATAGTCCTCCACGCCTCCCTCTTTTCCGGTATAGTCAAACTTGATTTTCAAATCTCCAATCGGCAAATGGGTGCCGAAAGAATGCGGTGTTCCCACCAATTCGCGGCCGGCAATCCCGTTTCCTTCAATCAGTTTGCCCTCGAAAAACAGTTTCCGCAATTCGTCAAGTTTCTCCCTGCCGAAAGGCTTCTCCTGATTCGGGTCATATTCCCCGGCCCACATGCTGGACTCATTCAGTGCCACCGTCTCTTCGTCTACACCACCAAAGACCATGGCTCCCACACGGCCGTTACCGACGGGCAGGGACTTCATCCATTCATCCGCAGGAGCATCATACCATAAACTTGTTTCCTGAGCAGGCAACTGTACCACAGTGACACACGACAGGACACCTAAAATAAATTTTAGCTTCTTTTTCATATCATCGGATTGTTTAGTAATTACAAAAATACGCACTTCATTCCAAATACGTTTTATCCCGTTCTCCTTATTCTAAAAAAAACAGTTCCGCGAAGTCTCAATAAAGCATCGCTTACAATGTTTGAAGCATTTGTATCAATCTTTTCCACAAGAACCGCCCTCAGCGACAAGCCTTTCCGTTCCCCAAAAAACTACAGCCTTTTCCTTCTTACTCTGAACCCGGAAAGAATAAAACGATAAAATATAGAGCTTTTTATCAGGTTTAATCCATATTTTTATTAATTTTGCACCAAATCTAATAGTTCACATCATGAAAAGAACCCTATTTTTATTGTACACTCTTTGCTTATTTTGTATAGCACCCGCATTTTCACAAGATTCGCAAGGGTATTCTTTCATGCACATCAGCAGCGAAACCGGATTATCACAAAGCAACGTAAAAACCGTCATACAAGACAGTTATGGTTTTATATGGTTCGGGACTAAAAACGGACTGAACCGTTACGACGGTCAGCGAGTCGTTCAATTCGATTGCAAAGACTATGCCCTTCAGCGTAGCAACCAGAACATTTCAACCTTATTCGAAGACGACCGGCACATTCTATGGGTAGGTACCGACGAAGGAGTTTTTCAATACGATCCGGCAGCCGACGTATTTACGTTCTTAGACGCTCAAACCGATAAAGGGGAGACCATCACCACCTGGATTTCCACCATATTGAAAGACGAGAAAGGAAACATTTGGATATGCGCCCCAAGCCAAGGCGTGTTCCGTTATGATGAAAAGAAACTTTACCGCTATTCCGATTTCCCCAACGGATCTTATCCCCATAACCTCTGTATCTGCGACAATGGGGACATTTATGCCGTGTCATGGTATACCGGACTTCTTAAGTATGACGCCCACAACCAGCTCTTCGTCCAGATAAAAGAAGATGCAAAGGGACGCCCGTTACTGAACCTGGAAATCAACACGCTGAGCCAGCAAGGAGACTTCTTGATTATGAGCATACAAAACGGTGACCTTAAAAAATACGATATCCGGAGAAATACTTTGGAAGACATTACGTTGCAAAGCCTGCGACATACCTTCACACGATTTGCCACCGTATATGGAGATGAGATTTATGCCGGTACGTACGACGGCTTATATGTCATCAATGAAAAAACACAATCCGTCAAGCACTTCAGCCAAGACCTGCTCAACCCTTCCGGTTTGGCCGACAATATCGTGTATTCCGCTTACCGCGACCGCGAAGGAGGTTTGTGGATCGGTACGATGTACGGCGGAGTAAACTATTTGCCCAACAACACCTTCGCCTTCCGTAAGTATCTACCCGGTTATCAGGAGAATTCCCTGTCCAGCAAGAGGATTCGGGAACTGACCGAAGACGGACACGGGAACCTTTGGATCGGGACAGAAGATGCCGGACTCAACGTCATGTCGCTCGACGACCATAAAATTTGGCGTTATCCTCTCCCTCAGGCCAACTTCAACACCCACATTACGATTGTAGTCAGTGCTTATGGCGACAATATATATTGCAGTCTCTACAAAGACGGACTGGTAGTCATCGACAACAAAGGTAAATCGACATTCTATAACTACAACGAACTTCACGTAGGCTCTGGCGGATGCAGCATTTACGCGCTTTACATGGACCGTGAAGGAACGCTTTGGGCCGGTTCGGATTTCGGCGTATTTTATGCTCCCAAAGGAACCTTTAAGTTTATAGCCCTCCCGGAACTGAAAGACCAATGGGTGTTCGATATCTTACAGGAAAAGAACGGTACGTTCTGGTTTGCCACGATGGGGAAAGGTGCCTGGAAGTATAATCCCCAAGACAATACATTCAAACATTATACGAATAAGGACGGGGCTTCCAACAAGACCCAATCCCATTCCATCAGTTCCAATTCCATCAGCTCGCTGATGCAGGACAGCAAAGGGAATGTCTGGTTCTCCACCGACCGTGGCGGCCTTTGCCGTTACAATCCGAAGGAAGACAACTTCACAAGATTCTCTGTAGAAGAAGGCATGCCGGACGACGTAGCCTACAAAGTACTGGAAGACGATTACGGCTATTTATGGTTCGGAACCAACAGGGGATTGGTCCGCTTTAAACCCGAAACGAAAGAAATCCGTGTCTTCACCGTACACGACGGCCTGTGCGGCAATCAGTTCAATTACAAGTCGGCGGTAAAAGGCAGCGACGGCAATTTCTATTTCGGCAGCATAGAAGGTTTGATTTCCTTTAATCCTAATATTAAGGAACAGACAGCCCCCGTACCTCCTATTTATATCACGCGCTTCTCCATCTTCAACGAAGAAGTGACGGTGCATACTCCCGACTCTCCTCTCAAACAGAGCATCATCGGGACGGATAAGATTGTATTGCCTTACAATCAGGCCAATATCAGCTTCGATATAGCTTTGCTTTCTTACTCTACGTCACAGACCAATGAATACTTCTATAAGCTGGAACCTATCGACAAACAATGGATACGTACAAGAACTGAAAACAGTATATCCTACGCCAATTTGTCGCCGGGCAAATATATTCTGCACCTACGTGCCACCACGAACGAAGGCACACCGGAAAGTACCCAATATGCAACCCGTTCGCTGACTATCGTCATCTTGCCACCCTGGTATGCTTCCACATGGGCATACATCATTTATGCCATATTAGGAATTTGTGCGTTCGGTGGCTGGTTCTACTGGTACCGGAAACACAAGAACGAACAATTCTCCGAACAACAGAAACTGTTTGAAATAGAAAAGGAGAAAGAACTCAATCAGAATAAGGTAGAGTTCTTCACGGAAATAGCACATGAAATCAGAACTCCGTTGACTCTTATCAACGGGCCGTTGGAAATCATACAGGAAATGCACATTCAGGACGAAAAACTGAACAAGAACCTGAATGTCATCGCTACCAACACGAAACGGTTGCTTAACTTAGCTTCGCAGTTGCTCGACTTCCAGAAGATGGGCGCCAATAAACTGACCTTGAACTACGAAGTCGTGAACATATCCGAATTACTGCAAGAGACAGTCAACCGTTTCGAGCCGACTTTCACCCATCAACATAAAGAACTGAAAGTAGAGAAGTTCGAAAACGATATCATCGCTTGTATCGACAAGGAGGGTATAACCAAAATCCTGAGCAACCTGCTCAATAACGCCTTGAAATACGGCAACCAGCAGATTTCGGTCAATTTGAGTAAATATGACGGCAACTTCTCGGTCAGCGTATGTAGCGACGGAGCTAAAATACCCGAAGAGAAAGCGGAGCAGATATTCGAGCCGTTCTTCCAAGAGGCAGAGAAAAAGAAAGAAAAACAAGGTGTCGGCATCGGCCTGGCTTTGGCGCGTTCTTTGGCTTTGCTGCATAAGGGGACGCTTATGCTCGACACACGTCAACCCAACAATACGTTCGTTTTGACTATACCTCTCAATATGGAGGATATGATGGCCAACGGAAACAAACCGTTCAGCCAAGCCGACCTTCCGCTCAACGAAACTACTTCGGCTGATGAATACACCAAAGGCAATGTCATCCTCATCGTAGAAGACGAGGAAAGCATACGCAATTTCATGAAAGAAAGGCTTTCGCCGCTCTTCATCGTGGAAACAGCATCTAATGGCAAGGAAGCCCTCGACATCATACGAAAAGAACATATAGACCTCGTCATCAGCGACGTAATGATGCCGGAAATGAACGGTTACGAACTCTGTACCGCCATCAAATCGGACATCAACCTATGCCATATACCTATTATATTCCTTACGGCCAAGAATGACATAGACAGCAAGGTCAAGGGACTGAAGGTAGGTGCCGAAGCCTATATTGAGAAACCGTTCTCCTACGATTATTTGAAGGCACAGATCCTGTCCCTCCTCAATAACCGACAGAAAGAACGCGAGGCTTTCTCCAAACGGCCGTTCTTCCCCGTACAGAATATGCAAATGAGCAAAGAAGACGAAGAGTTCATGAACAAAGTCATCGAAGTCATCAATGCCAACTTGAAAGACGAAACGTTCAACGTAGAACGTATGGCGGAGGAATTGTGCCTAAGCCGTTCAAGCCTGCTACGTAAAATCAAGACACTATTCAACTTGTCTCCGATAGACTTCATCCGACTGATTCGTCTTAAAAAAGCAGCCGAACTCATTCAAGACGGAAAATACCGGGTAGGAGAAATCTGTTATATGGTAGGATTCAGTTCACACTCCTATTTCAGTAAACTTTTCTTCAAACAGTTTGGCATGACGCCTAAGGATTTCGAGAAGCAAATCTCGAATACCCGCAGCAAAGTCCGGAATTCACAAGAAATAAATATAGAAGATTTAATCCAAGGCAATAAGACAAACTCATAAAAAAAGTGGAATGCGTCAAACGTAGTATTTTATGAAGTACTACTTTTAGTCGGATTATTTTTCATCCTTTACATTTGCATGGTTAACTTAATAGTTACAATGCAGTCGATGGAAAATAATCCGACTTTTTTATAAGTAGTCACTAAATAAAATATTCACTGATCTATTATGAGAACAAAAGAACTATTCGGCCTGTTGCTGTGGAGCACGTTCGGCTCATTGCAAGCCTTCGCACAAGTAAGCTATCTGCATAGCGATACTCAGAATGCTGCCTGGACCGTAATGCCCGAAGAAGAAGTAGGAAAAGACATCGGGCCACTTATTCAAAACGGCTATCAACATCCTAAAGCCGTCAAAGCCATCGTGCCGGGCACGGTTTTTACGTCATACGTGACAGCCGGACTGGAAAAAGACCCTAATTTCGGAGACAACATACAGAAAGTCGACCGAAAGAAATACGACCGCAGCTTCTGGTATCGTACGGAATTTAAGATTCCGGCCGATTTCGACAAAGAAATCATCTGGTTAAACTTCGACGGAATTAACCGTAAAGGTCAAATTTACCTGAATGGTAACCACTTAGGAGATTTGGACGGTTTCATGCACCGCGGACATTTCAACGTAACCCGATTAGTAGACCGCAACGGTTCCAACACATTGGCCGTACTGGTCGATATTCCCCGCACTCCTTTGGCCAATCAGGGAAGCCCCAATTATCTTTCCAGCGGCGGATGGGACTGGATGCCCTACGTTCCGGGACTTAATTCCGGCATCACCGACAAGGTTTGGTTGGAAAATACGGGAAAAAGCACGATTACCGACCCTTGGATGAGGTCGAAACTCGTCTCCCGTTCTCTCGCAGAACTTACCCTTCAAACCGAAGTTACCAATAATGGCGACTCCCAAAGCAAAACTATGGTAAAAGGTACCATCACTCCGGGTAACATTACTTTCAGTCAGGAAGTAGATTTGCAAGCCGGAGAGACCAAAACCGTCAAATTCGACAAGCGCTACTTTCCCCAAATGGTCGTGAACAACCCTAAACTTTGGTGGCCTAACGGGTACGGCGAGCCTCATCTCTACACTTGCCGTCTGGAGGTGATCCACGAAGGCAAGACTTCCGAGACCGAAGAATTCCGTTTCGGCATACGCCAATATTCATACGATAAAAAGGATGGCGTATTTCATTTATACATCAACGGCGTCCTGGTCTTCGTAAAAGGGTCTGACTGGGGTATGAGCGAATATATGCTACGCAGCAATCCCGAACATATCCGCACCTGGGTCAAGCTGAATCAAGAAATGAACTTCAACATGATACGAAATTGGCTCGGCTCGGTCACGGAGAAACAGTTCTACGAAAGCTGTGACGAACTCGGCATCATGGTGTGGGATGATTTTTGGATCAACTCCAATCCTAACCTGCCATACGACCTGAATGTCTTCAACAACAACATGATGGAGAAAATCAAACGTTTCCGCAATCATGCCTGTATTGCCGTCTGGTGTGGCGACAACGAAGGCACGCCCGAACCGCCCCTTACGGGATGGATGGCTGAAAACATACGCACGTTCGACGGTGGCGACCGACATTTCCAACCTTGCTCCAACAATGGCGGCCTAAGTGGAAGCGGTCCATGGGATGCCAAAGACCAACGTTGGTACTTCACAGCTTATCCGGACTGCAAGTCGGGTAGCGGCTTCACACGCGGATGGGGCTTCCGCACGGAAATCGGTACGGCAGCAGTCCCCAATTACGAAAGCCTCGTGAAATTCATGCCCGAAAAAGATTTATGGCCCATCAACGACATGTGGAACCTCCACTATTTCGGTCAGATGGCTTTCAACGCCGGACCGGAGCGCCATACGGCGGTCATCGAGAACAGCTACGGCGGAGCGAAGGATGCAAAGGAGTTCTGTATGAAGTCACAATGGGTAAGCTATGAAAGCAACAAAGCCCTCTATGAAGGTTGGCTCGACCACATGTGGAACGATGCCACAGGAGTCATGCTTTGGATGAGCGGTGCATCTTATCCCAGCATGGTATGGCAGACTTACGACTACTATTATGACCTGACGGGAGCGTACTTCGGATGCAAACAAGCTTGTGAGCCGGTGCATATCTACTGGAATCCCGTAACCGAAGAAGTGAAAGTGGCCAACACGACCACAAAAGACTACGACGGACTGACGGCCGAAGCCACCGTGTACAACATGGACGGCAAACCTGTAGCCCGCTACAGCGAAAAGGCCACCATCAATTCTACGTCCAACGCCGTAGCACAATGTTTCAAACTCAAATTCAATACCGACCGTGATATTCTCTCATTGGGATGTCCGGCATACGCCTCTTCGACCAACCAAGGCGAACCGGCTTTTGTGACCGATGGCAAAGACGATACCCGTTGGGCAGCAGTCCGTGCCGACAACGAATGGATTTACGTAGACCTCGGCAGTGAAAAGCCGGTAGGCGGCGTGCGTCTGAACTGGGAAGCCGCATACGGCAAATCCTATAAAATACAAGTTTCCAACGACGCTAAGAGCTGGACGGAAGTCTACAAGACCGAAGAAGGACGTGAAGGTATCAACGAAGTGTTTTTCCCGGAAGAAATCAAAGCCCGTTACGTACGTATGTTGGGCATAGAATTAGGCTGGTGGTTCGGTTACTCTTTGTGGAGCATGGATGTATTGAGCGGCACGAAACCTTCTGAAGGACTGAGCGACGTGCATTTCCTCCGCCTGACCTTAAAAGACAAAGACGGAAAGGTGATTTCCGAAAACAATTACTGGAGAGGTAACGAACGTACGAATTTCAAGGCGCTCAACCAACTCCCCGGTGTAAAACTGAACGTATCCTCCAAACTGGCACGAAAAGACGGCAAGGCAACGATACAAGCCACGGTCGGACTGCCCAAATCAGCAGACGCAGTAGCTTTCGGTGTACGTGTACAAGCCGTACGCGCTTCCGACGGCGAACGTTTGCTTCCCGCCCTCATGAACGACAACTATTTCACATTGATGCCGGGCGAGAAGAAGGACATCCAAATCACCTTCGACGAGTCGCTCTTGCAAAACGATTCGTACAAACTGATTGTTGAACCTTACAACAAAAAACTATAAACATTATCCGGGCGGAAGGAAATCCTGAAAGACTTCCGTCCGGGTATTTAAACTAAAAAAAATGAAAACGTTTCAAAACATTACACGTCGCATCGGCTTCTGTGCCGTGTTGGCCTGCACGGGTTTGCAAACCCCGTTACAGGCTAAAATCACACTACCTGCCTTTTTCACGGACAACATGATTATCCAGCAGCAGACTACCATGACTTTGTTCGGAAAAGCCAAACCGAACAAGAAGGTTAGCATCGAAACAAGCTGGAACAATCAGCATTATGAAACGAAAGCCGACGCACAAGGAAACTGGCAGGTTGCCGTCTCCACTCCGACAGCCGGAGGTCCTTACCGCATCACATTATCCGACGGGAAAAAGACCGTATTGGAAAATGTCATGGCAGGCGAAGTCTGGTTCTGCTCCGGACAGTCCAACATGGAGATGCCGGTAGCGGGATGGGGAAAAATAAAGAACTACGAACAGGAAATCGCTGCTGCCGACTATCCCGGTATCCGGCTGTTTCAGGTGAAGAAACGCACTTCCGTGGCTCCTCTCGATGCTTACCAAGTGGAATCCACCATGGGCGGGTGGAAAGAATGCTCACCGTCCACGGTTCCGGAGTTTTCCGCCGTGGCCTACCTTTATGCCCGTGAACTGCACCAGAAACTGAATGTCCCCGTCGGAGTCATCGACTGTACTTGGGGAGGGACTCCGGCCGAAGCCTGGACTTCTTCCGAATCCCTCAAACAAGTCATGGGGTATCAAAAGAAAGTCGGAAAGTTGGAAGCATTAGGTTTCGACCGGGACAAAATCATGGCTGAGTACGGAAAAGAACAAGCATCGTGGAAAGCCGAAATCAGCAAAATAGACAAAGGATACCAAAACGGTAAAGCTTGTTGGATTGGGGAAAACGTGGACGACAACGACTGGCAGCAAATGGAGCTTCCGGGCTACTGGGAAGGCAAAGGATTGCCCAATTTCGACGGCGTGGTTTGGTTCCGCAAGCAAATCGAAGTCCCCGCAGACTGGGCCGGAAAGGACTTACAGTTGAACCCGGGCACTATAGACGATGAAGACATTGTGTATTGGAACGGAGAACAAATCGCCAGTGGCGCAGGCTATAACGTACAGCGCCATTACACCGTACCGGCCCGTCTGGTCAAAGCCGGCAGGAACACCTTGGCCATCAAAGTCAGCGACAACGGCGGCGAAGGCGGCATTGCCGGAAAAGCAGAAGACATGAATCTCAAACTTTCCGACCAGGCTTCCCTGTCTTTGGCCGGAAGCTGGAAATACCGTGTAGGATGCTCCTTGGCCGACATGCCACCGGCACCGATATATCCAGAGCACTCATCTTTCCCGTCCGTACTTTTCAACGGGATGGTTCACCCGTGTCTGGAGTATCCCGTCAAAGGTGTCATCTGGTACCAGGGATGCAACAACGTGGGACGTGCAGAAGAGTATGAAAGCCTATTCCAGACACTTATCACCGACTGGCGCAAGCAGTTCGGACAACCCGACATGCCATTCTATTTCGTACAGTTGGCCAACTATCTGGACCGCAAGCTTGTACAGGCGGACTCACCCTGGGCTGCCCTCCGTGAGGCGCAATCCAAAGCACAACATCTGGCTCACACCGGCATGGCCGCCAATATAGACATCGGCGAAGCACACGACATCCACCCGAAGAACAAGCAAGAAGTGGCACGCCGTCTGGCCGTCATCTCACTGGCCGACACCTACGGACAGAAAATACCCGCCCAAGCACCGGTGTACGACAACTATACGGTAGAAAACGGCAAGGTACGCATTTCGTTCACCATCCCCGCTATCGGCGAACGCTTCGAACAAAACAAAGACATCAAAGGCTTCACCATTGCCGGGCCCGACCATGTGTTCTACCCCGCCGAGGCCTATACGGACGGCGACGAAGTGGTGGTCTACTCACACTATGTCAAAGTGCCGGTAGCCGTCCGTTACGGATGGGCCGACAATCCGGAGTGCACCCTGCGTACACCGACCAACCTGCCGGTAGCGCCTTTCCGTACCGACAACTGGTAAATCATCATTCAACAATAAACAAATCTTACAGCTTATGAGAATTAAAGCTATTTTATCTTTATGTCTGTTCACGCTGGCCACAGCAGTTTCAGCAGACGAGTTCATCAAAATCAACACGGACCAAGTCGGTTTGGTACTCCGCGCCGCAGACAACGGCAGGCTTTACCAATCCTATTTGGGCAAACGCCTGGCTAACGAAAGCGATTTGCAGCATTTGCCCAAAGGCAACGAGGCTTATCTGACCCACGGCATGGAGGACTATTTTGAACCGGCCATCGAAGTACACCACAATGATGCCAACCCGTCATTGCTGCTCAAATACGTGTCGCACACGTCCAAGAACGTACAGCCGGGAGTGGACGAAACGGTCATCACCTTGCAGGACGACAAATACCCCGTCACCGTGAAGTTGCATTATGTGGCCTATGCCAAAGAAAACATTATCAAAACCTTCACCGAAATCAGCCATCAGGAAAAGAAACCGCTGAAACTGGAACGCTATGCTTCTGCCATGCTGCACTTCAGCCGGCCGGCCTATTATCTGACGGAGTTTTCAGGAGACTGGATTTATGAGGCCACGATGAGCACCACTCCGTTGAACTTCGGCAAGAAAGTGCTCGACACGAAGCTGGGTGCACGTGCCAACATGTTCACTCCTCCCATGTTCATATTGTCTTTGGACAAAGAATCTTCGGAGAACGAAGGCGAAGTGATTTTAGGAACTTTGGGATGGACGGGCAACTTCCGTTTCACATTCGAAGTGGACAACAAGAAAGACCTTCGCGTCATTGCCGGTATCAACCCGTATTTCTCGGAATACTCGTTGCCCAAAGGCGAAACGTTCCGTACTCCGGACTTCTACTTCACTTACAGCGACTGCGGACGCGGACAGGCCAGCCGCAACTTCCACGACTGGGCACGCAAATACCAGCTCAAGGACGGCCAGGAAGACCGCATGACCCTGCTCAACAACTGGGAAGCCACCTACTTCGACTTCAACGAGGACAAGTTGGTAGAACTGATGGGCGATGCCGTAAAATTGGGCGTGGACATGTTCCTGCTCGACGACGGATGGTTCGGAAACAAATACGAACGCCACAGCGACACCCAAGGATTGGGAGACTGGGACGAGACACAGCACAAGCTGCCTCATGGCATCCAGAAACTGGTGGACGAAGCAGCCAAACGCAACATCAAGTTCGGTATTTGGATAGAGCCGGAAATGGTGAGCCCCAAAAGCGAACTTTACGAAAAGCATAAAGATTGGGTGATTCACCTGCCCAACCGCGATGAGTATTATTTCCGCAACCAGATGGTGCTCGACCTGAGCAACCCCGAAGTACAGGATTTCGTCTTCGGTGTAGTAGACGGGCTGATGACCAAATATCCGGGCATCGCTTATTTCAAGTGGGACTGCAACAGTCCGATTACCAATATCTACTCTCCGTATCTGAAAGACAAGCAGACTCATCTCTACGTGGACTATGTGCGTGGACTGTACAAGGTGCTCGACCGCATCAAGGCCAAATATCCCAAACTGCCGATGATGCTTTGCTCCGGCGGTAGCGGCCGCATCGACTACGAGGCATTGCAGTACTTCACAGAGTTCTGGGCCAGCGACAACACCGACCCCATACAACGCCTGTTCATCCAATACGGTTACTCGTTCTTCTATCCGGCCAAGTCCATGAGTGCCCACGTGACCACATGGAACAAAAACGCGAGCATCAAATTCCGCACGGACGTGGCCATGATGGGCAAGCTCGGTTTCGACATCAAGCTCAGCGACATGAGCGGCGACGACCTTACCTATTGCCAAGGTGCCGTGAAGAACTACAAACGCTTGCGTCCGGCCATCATGGAAGGCGACCTCTACCGTCTGGTATCTCCGTACGACGGTACGCGCAGCCATGCAGCCAACCAGTTTGTCAGCAAAGACAAGAACAAGGCCGTAGTCTTCGCATTCGACGTATATCCCGGCTACGGTGAGAAGATTCTGCCCGTACGTCTGGAAGGATTGGATGCCGGCAAACAGTATCGCGTGAAAGAAATCAACCTGATGCCGAACCAAGGCTCATCGCTCGAAGGTAACGACCGCATATTCTCCGGCGATTACCTGATGAAAGTCGGACTGAACCTCCTCACCGGCAACAAGCTTTACAGCCGCGTGGTGGAAATCACAGCCGAATAAATCTTGAGACAGAAAAATGGAAATCAGAAGTTATATCATAGGGGTAGCCGCTGCGACATGCAGCGCGCTACCTTTTGCGCATAGCCTGGCATGGGAAGGAAATGTGTTGGTCTCCACGCCGCACACGTCCCTGCTTCTGCATGCCGGTGAAGGGCAAGACCTGCGCTTCGCCTACTTCGGCGACCGCATAGAAGAGAGCCAGATACACCAGATTCACGACGCATGGGACGGGCTGAACCGCACGGCATACCCGACTTTCGGCCAGCCGCCCCACCAGATTTTTGCTTTGCAGGCCGTACATGCCGACGGGAACTGGACTACCGACCTGACTGTGGACAAGGTGGAAACCTCTACCCTCGACAACGCCAGACTCACGGCCATCACGCTGAAGGACAAGGTTTATCCTTTCCAAGTGAAACTCTACTACAAAGCTTACAACGACATCGACATGATTGAGACGTGGAGCGAGATTTCACACACGGAAAAGAAAACCGTGGTGCTGAAACGTTTCGACTCCGGACATTTTCTGATACGGCGCGGTGACGTATGGATTTCGCATCTCCATGGCTCATGGGCTTCCGAAACGCACGTGACCACCGAACCGCTCACCCCGGGCATCAAAATGATCGAAAACGTAGACGGTGCCCGTAACGGCCATCTCGACCACCCCGAAGTCATGTTCTCGCTCGACGGGAAGCCGCACGAGAACGAAGGACGTGTCATCGGAGCCGCCCTCTGTTGGAGCGGAAACTACTCCATCCGCATGGTGACGGACAATAATTTCGTACACCGTGTCTTTGCCGGCATCGACAGCGAAAGCTCGGAATACAAACTGGCTCCGAAAGAGGTATTCACCACTCCGAAACTGGCTCTCACCTATTCCGGAGAGGGTCTGAGCGGTGCCAGCCGCAACTTCCATCGCTGGGCACGCCACGCCGGCATGCTGCACCATGGCGACCAGGTACGTCCCGTGTTGCTCAACAGTTGGGAAGGCGTGTACCTCGATGTCAACGAACCGGCCATGGCCGAGATGATGAAAGACATCGCCGCATTAGGCGGCGAACTGTTCGTCATGGACGACGGATGGTTCGGCGACAAATACCGCCGCGTACAAGACAATTCTTCCTTGGGAGACTGGGTAGTAGACCGGAAGAAACTGCCGAACGGACTTGAGAACCTCATCCAAACGGCTGATCGGAACGGCATCAAATTCGGCATCTGGATAGAGCCGGAAGCCGTAAACAGCAAAAGCGAACTCTTCGAAAAGCATCCCGACTGGGCTTTGCAAGTCAAAGGACGGCCCTTGCAATACGGACGGGGCGGCACACAAATGTTGCTCGACGTATGTAATCCCGAAGTCCAGGATTTCATGTTCGGCATCGTAGACAACTTGCTCGGCAAGCATCCGCAGATTGCCTATATCAAATGGGATGCCAATGTGGAGTTGAAAAACTATGGCTCGACCTATTTGCCCCAAGACAAACAGTCGCACATATACATTGAATACCATCGCGGCTTGAACAAAGTGCTCGAACGCATCCGCGCCAAGTATCCCGACGTGCTGATTCAGGCCTGCGGCGGAGGAGGAGGACGTGCCAGTTACGGTGTCCTGCCCTACTTCGATGAGTTTTGGGTGAGCGACAACACGGATGCCCTCCAGCGTATCTACATGCAATGGGGTACCTCGTACTTCTATCCGTCCAACGCCATGGCACAGCATATCAGTGCCTCGCCCAACCACCAGACGGGACGTATCATCCCTATCAAGTTCCGTTGCGACGTGGCCATGAGCGGGCGGTTGGGTATGGAATTGCAACCCAGCAAGATGACGAAAGAAGAATACCAGCAAACGGCACAAGCCATCAAGGACTACAAGTCCGTACGCGACGTCATCCAGTTAGGCAATCTGTACCGTCTGGTATCCCCGTACGACGACAAAGGCATCGCTTCACTGATGTACACCGACGATACGGAAAACAAAGCCGTATTCTTCGCCTACAAGATGGAACATTTCAATAACCAGGTGATACCTCGCGTTTGCCTTCGGGGATTGGACCCGTCTAAAAACTACCGCGTACGCGAATTGAACGTCAAGACCGGCGGACAACCTTGTTTCCTGAACGGCAAAACGTTCTCCGGTGCCCTACTGATGAACACCGGTATCGAAATGCCGCTCGGCAGCGATTATGCCAGTTGCGTACTGGAACTCACTGCGGAGTAAACATTACATCCTTCCACACAGAAGGCTTTCTAAATCTGGAGTTTGTACTTTTCTCAAGGTACAAACTCCTTTTTCATGGCACAACAGGAAAGGAAGACGAAAAATAACGCTATATTTGTAACCGAATCGTAACACGTATGACATCTTGAGTTCATATCGAATGCCTACCTTTGTCGCCAAATCAGCACATCATGAAACAAATATCTATTTTAGCCTTGAGCATACTGCTTGCTCTCCCTGCCGCAGCCGACGAGGGGAAAGAAGGAAAAGCCAAAACGGATTACCGACCGGTCGTCCACGGTACGCTACGTGGCAAATACGAGTACCAACCGGAAGAAAAGGCCGGACGCTTTCAAGTGCGCACCGCCAGGGTCAGCATCGAAGGAAAAGTCGCACCTGTGGTGGCCTATAAAGCCGAAATCGACTTGTCCGACGAAGGCAAAATCAAAATGCTGGATGCCTACACCCGGCTTAGCCCGCTGAAAGGCTTCGATTTCACCATCGGACAGATGCGCGTCCCGTTCACTATCGATGCCCACCGTTCCCCTCACCAGCAATACTTTGCCAACCGTTCATTCATAGCCAAGCAAGTGGGCAACGTGCGCGACGTGGGAGCCACGCTGGGCTACAAGATAGGAGGTCCGCTGCCCCTCACCCTGCAAGCGGGAATGTTCAACGGTTCGGGCCTGACCGACCAGAAAGATTTCTGGACCAACAACATCAACTATTCCGCCAAGGCACAATGGCAACTGCCCAAAGGCTTTTCCGTCACGCTGAGCGCACAGAAAATCAGACCGGAACACATTTCGGTCAACATGTACGACGGCGGCATTACTTACCAGGCCGGAAGATGGATGATAGAAGCGGAATACTTGTATAAACACTATACCAAAGATGCCTTTCAGGACGTGAACGCCTTCGACGGATTCATTTGCTATGACCTGCCACTGAAAAAAGTATTCAGCAAAATCTCATTCCTCGGACGCTTCGATTACATGGGCGACCATAGCGACGGTACGGCCAACGAGAACGGACACCTCACACTGACCGATGCCGAACGCAAACGTATCACTGGCGGCATCACCCTGAGCATCGCCAAACCGTTCATTTCGGACATCCGTATCAATTATGAGAAATATTTCTACAACGAGGGTGCCACCCCCAAGGTTTCCGAGCAGGACAAATTCGTCATCGAGTTCATGACTCGTTTTTAGCTGTTTATCAACGCCTTATAAAGTACAAATCGTTTGGCGCAGAATGAAAGATCATTCTGCGCCAAACGATTTATCAATCTCAGGAGATTGATTTTCCGTTCTCAGCCAATCGTTTTTTCGAGTTCCTTACCTCTTGAAACGTACCTCATAAAGGTCACGCCGGCGGTCTTTCAAATTCCTTACACCACCGTAAGTATGCAGCTCGCTCAGAAGGTCTAAATCGACATCGGACACAAGAATCATTTCCGTGTTCGGCGTGGCCTCCGCCCGGCGTCCGTCGGTGGGGAAAGCAAAATCGCACGGAGTAAACACCCCAGATTGCGCATACTGTATATCCATGTTGTGCACGCGCGGAAGGTTGCCTACGCTACCGGCTATCACCACAAAGCACTCGTTCTCGATGGCACGAGCCTGGGCGCAAACCCGTACGCGCGAGTAAGCGTTCTGCGTATCCGTCAGATAAGGTACGAAGAGGATTTGCATCCCTTGGTCGGCCATAATGCGCGACAGTTCGGGGAACTCCACATCGTAACAAATCAACACGCCGATTTTGGCACAATCCGTATCGAACGTCTTCAGCATACTGCCCCCGGACAGTCCCCAGCTCTTGGTCTCGTCGGGCGTGACATGTATCTTCTCATACATCTCATAACTGCCGTCGCGACGGCACAGGAAGCCTACGTTATAGAGGTTGCCGTCGCGCTGCAAAGGCATACTCCCGGTGATGATATTGATGTTGTAGCTGATGGCCAACTGTAAGAAACGGTCGCGTATCTCATCGGTGTAACCGGCCAGTCCGCGAATGGCCTGCGACTCGCTCAGGTTGTTGAACTCCGCCATCAACGGTGCATTGAAATATTCGGGAAAAAGGATGAAATCGCTTTTATAACCGGAAACAGCGTCTACGAAGAACTCTATCTGTTCGAACAAGTCGTCGATAGTGCGATAGCCACGCATCTGCCATTGCACCAGTCCGACCCTGACCGTGGTTTTGGCCGGAAGCGTCTCTGAGGTTTCGGGCTGATAATAGATATTGTCCCACTGGAGCAGGCAAGCATAATGTTTGGACTCCTCGTCGTTGGGCAAGTAATTGGTCATGACCTTACGCACGTGGAAGTCGTTCGAAAGCTGGAAGGTCAGCACGGGGTCGTATATCTCACGTTTGCGCACCTGTTCGATATACTCCTTCGGCCTCATCTTGTCGGCGTATTTATGGTAGTTCGGAATACGGCCGCCGAACATGATGGCCTTCAGGTTCAGCTTTTCGCACAGCTCCTTGCGGTACTCATACATACGGCGTGCCAAGCGCAGGCCACGGTAGTCGGGATGGATGAACACCTCGATGCCGTAGAGGATATTCCCCTTGGGATTATGCGTGCTGAACGTCTCATTTCCCGTAACCTTAGCGTATGTATGGTCTCCCTTCACCAAATCATAATCCACGATAATGGAAAGGGCACAACCGATAATCTTGTCATCGGCTACCGTCACCACCTGCCCTTCGGGGAAGATGCGTAACAACGTCTCTATCTGTTCATGGGTCCAAAACACATCGCTGCCGTCCGAATATACACGACGGAACGACTGGGCCAACTGTCCGTAATCTTCTATCTGGAGCGGACGTACCTGAATTTTTGTGATACTTTGATTTTCCATTTGTTCGTCATATTTCACGCCCGCAAAGTTACAGCTTATTTCAAGGCCTTGTTATCCATCCGACGGAAAAGTAAGCCGTTCCTTCATTTTTTATGCGTCCGAAAGCCTTTCACGGAAGAAAACAGCTCTCTTTTTCGGAAAAAATAGCGAACTTTGCAGTCTATGTTTACCGTCATATTCATTTTATGGGGCAGCGCTACGGTGGGATACCTCCTGCGCCGCCACCCGATACCCGGCCTCGAACGGCTGATGACCTATACCGTATGGGGATTGCTCTTCCTGATGGGCGTGGAAGTCGGAGGAAATCCGACGCTGATGCAGGCCTTGGACCGCTTGGGATGGGAAGCCCTTATCCTCACGTTGTGCACAGCCTTAGGGTGTGCCTTGGCAGCGGCAGCATTATGGAGCGGAAGCAGGAGAACGACACCGGCCACCCAAACTCCTACAGTGGAAAAGGATGCCGGCAAAGGACTGCTTGCGCACAAGCACCGCCTCGTGGCATTATGGCATCAACTGGCCGGAAGCTTCACCATCGTGGCGTTTTTCGCGCTCGGATGTGCCTTAGGCGTTTTTCACTGGCTACCTCCCCTCCCCGCCGAAGCCGGATTCTACGCCCTGTGTCTCTTACTCATCTGCGTCGGGCTTACCGTCGGGCAAAGCAACGAGATACGCCAAAGCTTGCGCCGCATAGACAAACGTCTGATGTGGCTACCGGTTCTGACGATAGTCGGGACATGGGCCGGAGCCGTAGCGACAGCCTGCCTGCTGCAAGGGCGTAGCTTTACCGACTGGCTGGCCATCAGTTCCGGATTCGGTTACTATTCCTTGTCGAGTATCCTCATCACGGAGGCACGCAACGCGGAAATGGGTACCGTTGCCCTTATCTATAATATCCTGAGGGAACTCATGGCCTTGCTCTGTGCTCCGCTGTTCCGGCAGTTTTTCGGTCCGTTGGCTCCCATCAGCGTAGGAGGAGCCACAACGGGGGACACCACTCTTCCGATAATATCCCGCACGTGCGGACAGACCTTCATCCCCCTTTCCATTTATCATGGTCTGACGATCGACTTCACCGTTCCGTTCCTCGTCCCGTTCTTCTGTTCATTATAGCCCACAAAAAACCGGAGGCATATTTCTCAAATGGAAATATGCCTCCGGTTTTTATATGAAATCCGCCAAGCGGGTTATTTCATCACTTTCACGGTCTGGGTATCCTTACCGACAAACTGCAACAGATAAACTCCGTCTGTCAAAGCCGCTGCCGAAAATTCTTCCTTACCGTTCCCGGAAAGAACATGACTATCCACTTGCTGACCGGACAAGGTGTACACTTTCACTTGCACGTAGTCCGTAGGATAAGTTACCGTAAACTTACCGTTCGCATAAGAAGCATTGACTTTTCCGGCCGCATTAATCTCACTGATGCTCAAAGCGTCATCGGCTGCGTCACGGTCACCTTGGTAAACCACAATATCACGAGAGAAACCGCGGTCGTCCTTCAAGGTCAGAGTAGCTCTGCGCCCTTCGAGCAACCAGTCCTTGCTCGTGGCTTTCAGACTCATGCTGAAATAGTTCTTGCGGTTAGCATCCGCCCCGGCTTGCACCGGTTGGGTTACGGTAAGCCAGTCACCGTCTGTAGACTCGGAAATTGAAGCGGAAATGGTTGTTCCGGAAGAAGCCGTTCCAAACCAGTCCATCAACAAGTAATTATGGGTCTCACCGTCGATATTGAGTTCCAATTCATCTTGCTGAACAATTGTGGCAGTGGCATCATCTTCGCTCATAATAATATAAGGTGTAGCCACAAACATGTGAATGTCCAAGGACGTGTTGTAGGTAAACTCATATTCTTTTCCTTCGGTGTCCGTAGCGATAAAAACATACTGGCAGAGCTTTCCGGCAAATTCACCGGTAGTCGGTACGTAATAAGCAGTGTTTTTGTCGGGATTCGTGAGTTCCGCACGATTCAACTGATGCATCAAAGCCCACTTTGTCCCGTCTTGCGGGCCGGTAATCATCACATAAAACTCATTCTTCACCAAAGTGGTCGGAGTCTCAGTATTGACATTGATATCCCACAGTCTTAACGAAGAAGTAGACTGATTCAACTCCGGCTTAGCCTGAAAGCTTCGAAGCTTTTTATCTTCTTCGCCCACAACTTCGACCCAGTCGATTTGGAATGTCTTATTCGACAAATCGACCGAAGCCGGTGTCATGACATAAAAGTGTGTACCCCACAACATGATTCCCCCCTCGGTCGGCGCGTCGAACCACTCGACATAGGAAGACTTATACGTATTGTCCGCACCGAACAGTACGTTATTCCAAGGATCCGTAGAACTCATTGTCGTATAATAAGTATCCACAAACGGCGTGGCATCGGCATCTACATTGTAGACATAAGCCATCAGAGATGCAGCCACCATTCCGGGCACCTTTTTATGGGTCGTGGCGTCGATATGAGCTCCCAACTGATAGGTTGAATCCGCAGAACCAAGCGTGGCAGTCAGCACCGGCGTATCGAAATAAAAACCGTTGTTCGGGAAGTAAGGACGCATGCTTAAAGAATCCTCCGTATAAGTAGAGCCTCCGAAAGCCCATGAGAAATCGTCACACAAAGGCGTTGTATTGTGGAACGTCAGCGGACGGTCGATGTAAGCCAACACACCGCCTTCGGCATAGACTGCCTGTCCGTTGCCGTCTTGTCCTAAAGCAATACCGGATACCAAGTTATACACACCTTTATTTACGGCATAGCTCGTGCCGGGTTTCTGATTGTTCGTACCGGAAATACGGGCATTCTTCTGAAAGCGTTGCGAGGACGTAGCATTCATGTGGTTCACATTGACTACTTTTCCTGCCTGCGCTTTGAACGTAGGTAGATTACGGGATGCCACCTGAAGGGGTGAAATTTCTGATTCGGCCTGCATCCGAGTTGATAAAGGAGCAACTTGTTGCAATGACTGAGCCTGTACCGACAATGCTGCACAAGCGCAAGCCACAGCCCAACTTCCTTTGAATATTTTATTCATATACATATGTAATAATGATTTTTAGCGTTTTACTTGATAATGAATTTGCCGTTCATCTTAGCCTTGCCCTCAACCTGATAAACATACAAACCGGCTGAAAGTTCGTCCAATGCCAAAGTTCCTTCCTGACCGGCCAAAGCAAAGCTCATTACCTTCGCACCATTCGTTGTATAAACAGAAAGCGTATGGACTGTATGGTCGGCAAAAATGTAACTCAAAACATTACCTTGTACAGAAATACTTTCAGACTTGCCCATTGTCTGTTGAACAGACAATGCAGGATCGTTAGTCATGACCAAAGTGAAACTAACCTTATTGGCTTCCTGTCCTTCATACCATGCGGAAACCACAACGTGGGTGGTAGCAGTCTCATTAGTTTGTAACTTACCAGCATTCCAATGAATTTGCATATCTACCAACTCATTAATAGCCCATTCCCCCTCCTTTTTAGCAACAAACTCATTGTCAACCTTTGTCGTAACACAAGTGTTATCAATAGCACAAAATTCAACAGAAACTTTATCCAAAGACTGCACACTCATATAAACTTTAGCTGCGACATCACTTGACAAATCAATATCTGGAACAAAACGAGTTTGTCCCAAAAGATTAATATACTGTTCATCAATATCCCGTGAATAGAATGTCGAACCGTTTTCGATGGCAACCCCATCATGTGAAAAAGTCAACGTTTGAGCCATTCCTGCCATTGCGCAGAAAACAGCCACCAAAGAAGTAAAGAGTTTTTTCATACTTTTATTCCTAATTAAATTAATATTATTTTCTTATTTTAGTTCACATTCAGCCGCTTGCATTACACCTTCGGCATCATTATAAACAAAAGCCACCACGGAAAGATTCTCTTTCACCCAATTGGACTTCACCCTTATACCTCGTTCCAGCGTCTGATGAACATTCTCTTGCAAGGCGACATCTTCACCCCACGTCCCGTTTACACAAGCGCGGAACACATGATTATGCACATAATTCACATCCAGGTTCGGCCCGTTTTGCTGCAAAGCCGTAATGTTACTTTCCGTAATCCAAAGCTGCAACTTACCGTACACCATGGCAGAAGGATTCAACTCTACGGTAATGGCAATACTGTCTTTACCGGGAACCGTATCAGCCGAAAGCTCAATGGCCACCTTAGTATCTTTAGCCAAAGCCTCGCGCACTGCCGTTCCCCATTTATCATAATTGCAAAGCCCTCCGCTACGATTGATAATCCCGGTTGGCAAATCGGAAGCTCCCCATTTAGCTGCATAGATGTTTCCTTCCGGTTGCATCAAACCTACGATAGTGGGATATTGCCCCTCCATAATACCGAACACGTCCGTAGCGTGCACGCTTACAGCAATCAAAGAGCTGCCGTATTGCGCCTTCAGGCTGTTGATCGTGGCATGTGCTGTGGGACAATTTGAACAAAATTGCCCCGTAAAATCTTCCAAAAGGACATTTCGCTTGGTTTCTACCTGAGGCAAAGAAATATAACGCTCTCCTTCGGACACCTCATCGCAGGCTGTAAACAAGGCGGCAAAGCCTAAAAAGGCTGTATACAATATACTTTTCTTCATGTCTCTTGCTTAAAAATTATAATTGTAAGATACCTGGAAACCACGGCTTGCCGGCACATAACGGCAAACCCCTCCCGAACAGTTGTAACCCGCCCGCGTACGCCCGTAACCGGCCATCAAACGGTGGGCTTTGTAATTGAATGTCACAGAACCCATATAATAATGAAGGTTCGTTGCTCCATTGTTCCACATGTCGCTCACCGTAAACATGAAGTAAGGCAGAACGGAAAGTTCCAGCAGTCCGTAGGTCCAGTCACCTTCATCTTGCCTGGTAGCCAGATACTGAGCCTCAGCACGTAAAGTCAGCTTTTTGTTAAACTGGTATTTACCTTCGGCCACAGCAATATTAGACTTAATCGTACCGCCATGTCCTTCTACCACATCTTTATTGTAACGCTGGTTCATGTACATCAAGTTCAATTTAAAAGCTTTGGTCAGTTTCTTTTCCATCTGCAAATTGATGTCTTGATAGTAAGTTTCTCCACCCACTTTGAAGAATTTGGATTTATAACCGTCCGTTCCGTAAGTGGAGCCATTGAATTCCTCAACCGGGTCTTTGTCCAACGAACGAATATGACTGACATTCAATTTCAATTTAGTTCCATACTTACCGCCTAACGCCGTATTACGCTTGAAACTGTAACCGAATTCACCCTGAAAAGCCCATTCCCCTTTTGCCGCTTGCGTGGCGTAGGGATAAAGAGCAGCCAAAGCATAGGTGTGTTGATAGGCAAAGGCCGGCATATTGTTGATAAACACCGAAGTTCCGACCATGGAACGCTGACTGCGGTAAGACATATCCTCGCTGCGCTTCACTTGCACCAAGGCACTGGCTCCTCGTTTGGAATAAGAAGCCGAAAGCATCAGGGCATTACCACGGTGGTAAATATATCCGTTATCGAAAGAAGGATCCTGGCTTTTCCAGGCATACTCGGCCAACACACTATAGTTTCCTTTTTGGAAGCGCGAACGTACATCGAAAGCACTGACGGTCGTAGGCAAATCCAAGCGATAATTGGTACCGGACACAATGATATCCTCATCTCCTTCCTGTTTGAGGACTCCAGACGCCCCTACCATCCACGTAATACCTTTATCACGCATCTTGCTACTGTATTGCTCCAGATTCATTTCCAAATCGGCACCGCCGACCCAAGCGCCATGTTTCCAATCCCAATACCGACGCTGCAAACCACCGAGAACCTTAAACTGTACTCCCTTCCACGCCGTCACGTTCAACCTCGCTCCTCGAAGAGAATTGTCGATACCCAAACTGCGTTCCTCGTAAGTACGGAATATGAAACCGCTTCCGAACTGGTCGTAAAAATCACCGACGGTCACATCAAAACCAAAATCACTTATTCCCTTTAAATAAAGATGAGGTACTCCCCAACCTTTGAAGTCGGCTTCAAAACCGGGCAAGGGGTATTCCGTAAACTCCAAACGGGCACCCGCCTCTACGTTTTTGCTCATCAAACCTAAATCTACATAAGTGTTGGTTAACGCCCAATCGTCATAGCTGCCTGTACCAATCTTTTCATCCTCCTCGGGAACCAGCACATCGCTCTGTATGCTCCCGTGCAAAACGACTTTTCTTTCATGCTCCTGCGCATGTGAAGCAAAGGCCAACAGCCCTGCGCAGAACAAGGCTATCGGCTTTCCATATCCTTTCATTTATACCTTATATATTATAGGTGAAAATCACTTCTCTCCAATCAATTCACGTACCTTTTCAATTAAATGACTCTCGGCTCCGTCGGTGTAACCGCTACGTGATTCAGCTATTTTGCCCTTGCCGTCTATAATAAACACATGGGGAATCATCTGCACACCCATTGCCCGGCGAAACTCACTGTTAGGATCCAACAAAACTTCATATTCCCAGCCTTCTCCATCGACCATCGGCTTCACTTTATTGATATTCTGTGCCTGGTCGATCGAAACGGCTATCACTTTCATTCCCGTCTCCTCCTGCCAATCGGCATATTGCTCATGAATAGCTTTCAACTCACGGTTACACGGCTTACACCATGTTGCAAAGAAACTGATAACGAAAGGTTTTCCATTATTACTTAATTCTGCAGTATTTACAGTTTTTCCCTCCAAATCTTTCAACTGTACGGAGGGTAACTGTGCATAAGCCCCCAGGCTAACCAAACACAGTGCAACGGCACTCATGAGTTTACTTAATTTCATCATATCCTTATATTTTTTTGCAAAAGTACGTTTTTTCTATAATATAGCCATCTTTTTGCAAGAAAAATATTCTTTTTATACTAAAAAAACGGAATATTTATTGTACTTTTGCGCGTCCTTAGTACAAGTTTATTAAAAAAATCAAATTATATTCTATCTAAAATTAGTGTTTATGAAAAAAAAATCTTGTTTGGTGTTCCTCTTTCTATTGGGAATACTATGGAATGTACAAGTCCACGCTGACGGCGTGAGCCAACCTACGTTCCATACCTTCAAGTTCACAGACCAAGCTACACTCCAGAACATGTCCGACAATGGGAAATGGGCTGTAGCTTTCGGTACGAACGGTAACAGTGTGGAAGATTTTCCGAAGCTCATAGACTTGGCTACGGACAAGGCTACCGAACTTTTGAGCGAAAGCGGAACCGCATTAGGCAACGGCGCCTACGATGTCAATAACGAGGGAACTCTCGTAGTAGGACGATATGAAGGCAATCCGGCCGTTTGGACCAAAACCAATAACAAATGGACAGTACTTCCTGTTCCTACGGGATGGGACGGTGGTTTAGTTAACGCCATTACTCCCGACGGAAAGTGGGCCATAGGTAGGGCCACCAAAGGTCAGTATGACGAAACTCCCGTACTGTGGGATATGAGTAAAGGCGGTATAATCACAGAAACGCCTAATATCCCGGTAAAAGACATGACCGGACTAGACCAGCACCAAAGCCGCTTTGTAGGCATTTCCGCTGACGGACGTTATATCGTAGGTTGCCTGTCTTTCAGCTATATCCAGCCTATCGCTTGTTGTTATTACGTCTATGATCGGGATAAGCAAACATATAAATTCATCGGATTCGATGTAGATGAGAATTACAAATGGACTCCATTGGCTCAGAATCTGGCCTTTATCGATGATGCACGTATCAGTAACAACGGAAAGTATATAACGGGTACTGCTTATATGGTAAAAGAAGGAAATGCCGAATACAAAACTCCTTTTCTTTATGACGTCGAAGCCGGTTCTTTCTCTATTTACGACCAGAATCAGGATCAAGGTCTCATCGGACTATGTTGTGATAACGAGGGTCATGTGTTCGGTGCTTCACCTTCAGACAGTCCGGCACGTGAATGGAGCATACGCGTAGGCCAATACTGGTACAGCCTTACCCAAATCCTGAAACAGCATTACAATATAGACTTCAATACAGCTTCGGGGTTTGAAAATAGCGGCACTCCGATTGCCCTTAATGTAGAAGGTACTAAAATCGCCGTTTTCGTCTATAAAGGTGAAAGTTATATACTGGAGATGCCTCAGTCGCTCGTTGAACTGACCAATGAAATTGATTTATTGGCCAACTATTCCGTCAGCCCGGAGGAAGGTTCACAATTCTCTGCCCTGAAATCACTAAGCCTCACTTTTGACCGCGACATTGAAGTGACGGGAAAGAGCAGTGCCGTAATCTTAAAAGACGAAAACGGGAACAAAGTAACAAGTTCAGTAACGTTCAAACGTAACGCCAATAATAGCAAAATCGTCGATATTAGTTTCCGTGGCGCAAACCTTGAAGACGGTAGAAAATATACTGTTTCCGTCCCGGCTGGTTCCATCGTTATTAATGGTGATACCGAGAAGGCCTGCAAGGAAATTAACATTAGCTACACCGGACGGGCCAATAAGCCGGTCACACCTACCAGCATTGCACCGGTTGACAACTCAACCCTATCATTGTTGAACTTCTCTACGAACCCTATCATCATTAATTTTGATGCAGGAATCGCCTTGACCGACACGGCTTACGCCGCAGTTTACCGCAATAACGAAACAGAGCCGATGTGCGAACTGAAAATGGCTGTGTCCTCTCTCGACAGTAAACAATTAGGCGTGTACCCGTCTGCCGGACAATATTTGTATAAGGGTAATGAGTATTACGTAAAAATCAAGGCTGGATCAGTCACGGACGTTTTAGGTAGCAATCCGAATGAAGCCATCAACCTGCACTACACGGGTAACTATGAACGTGAAATCAACTACGACGATGTAACATTGTTCAAAGACGATTTTAACAACGGTTTGGGCCAATTCCTCTTCTATGAAGGAGATAAACGCGAACCGGTGGAAAGCATGGCCCAATGGGGATTCACTGCGACTACAACTCCTTGGAGCATCGTATGGGATGAGGACAACACCAGCGATTTGGCAGCAGCTTCACATTCCATGTACTCTCCGGCAGGAAAGTCTGACGACTGGATGGTAACAACGCAAATTTTCATTCCGTCTAACCAATGCTATTTAAGATGGGAGTCACAGAGTTATCTCAAGAGTAAAGGAGACCGTTTGAAAATAATGGTTTGGGAATACGACCCCGTATTGAATGCTCTGAACGACGATCTTATCGCTAAATTCAAGAATGAAGGAAAGGTTATTTACGACGAATTGGAAAAACCAGGTGAAGACGAAAACAAATTAGCAGGAGAATGGACTTCCCACATCGTAAAACTGGAAGAGTTTAAAGGCAAAAACGTATATATTGCTTTCGTGAACGAGAACGAAGATCAAAGTGCCATCTTTATAGATAATGTGGAAGTAACCAACGACCAGAAGTTTTTGGTGGGTTTGACCAACGAAACCTCCGTGGTAAACCAAAAAGAAATTAAAATCAGTGGCCGTATCAGTATCAATGCTTTGGAAGATACCTATCAGAGCGTACACATTATCATGAAAGACGCTAACGGTAACGCCATAGATGAAATCAGCGAATCTGGTCTCTCTTTAAAGAATGGTGACAAGTATGACTTTGCTTTCCAAAAAGCTCTCCCGCTAAGCGTAGGCATCGCAAACAAGTTCACATTGGATATCACTTTAGATGATGAAGAAAAAACAACAGGATATTCTATCAAGAATCTGGCTTTCGCACCGACCAAGCGTTTGGTGATAGAAGAATTTACAGGTACGGATTGCCCGAACTGTCCGCTCGGAATTCTGGCTTTAGGCAACATGGAGAAAATGTTTGGCGATCAAATCATCCCCATGGCTATCCACACTTACGATGGCGACATCTACTCGACCAAAGAACTTGAAGAGTATTCCGCGTTCCTGAACTTCAGTGGTGCTCCCAGCGGAGTAGTCAATCGTCAGGGCGGAGCTACCCCCGTTCCTTCTTATCCAATGGCCAGCGTTAAAAATACAGAAGGAAAAGTGAATTATATATTCACAAACGGTTCGGATTTATGGTTAGACCAGGCCGAGAAAGAATTCAAAGTGGCTGCAGATGCCGAACTGAACATCACGGCGAAGTATCAGGACGGCAAAATCGTAGTGCCTTGTACCTATAAATATGCACTGAATGCCACGGATCTAAACGTAAGTTTGTTCATGGCAATTCTGGAAGATAACTTAACCCGTTATCAATGTAACAACTTGGGAGGTACTTCTGACCCGAATCTCGGAGAATGGGGCTTGGGCGGCCAGTACGCTGCCAGTGTTGTGGCACCTTACACATTCAACGATGTAGTTCGCAGCATACCCAGTGCTTACTATGGTGTAAGCGGTCTGATTCCTTCTTCCGTAACAGCCGGTGAGGAGAATACGACTAGCCTGGACTTAAATATCCCGGAAAATATCATTGACCTCACGAACTGTAAAGTTGTATGTATGATGATCGATGCCAACACGGGAAACATCATCAATGCAGCCAGAGCTGATATCAATACAGACGATTATAATTCCATCGAACAAACAAAAGCAGACGAAAGTATCTCCGTGAATGCTGACAACAACACCATCCACATTAATGCCGACACAACGGCACAAGTTACGGTGTACAGTGTAGACGGAAGTGTTCTCGACCAAGTTGTTATCGAAGGAGAAGGTAGCCTGAAGCTGCAAGGCCATAAGGGTATCGTCTTGGTTGAGGTAACGACCGAGAATACTCGTGTTGTGAAGAAAGTATTCGTAAAATAACAGCATTCATTTGCTGGTGAAATCAAAAGAGGAGTGTGGTATTAGTGAATGCCACACCCTCTTTTCACCATGTTTTTAATGTGAATTTTCATAATCAATTTATTAAAATAAGTATTTCTTTTCATGAGACAAAAATTACTCATGCTCAGCCTATGGCTGTGCTTTACGGCCAATGCGGTCATGGCGCAAGTAAAAAGTGCGTCTGGAGTAGTTTACTCCGCCGAAGATGGTGAACCGCTCATCGGAGCCAGCGTAAAAGTAAAAGGAACGACCACAGGAATGTCAACTGACTTCGACGGTAAATTTTCGCTAAAGGACCTCCCTGCTGATGCCAAGTTCCTGGAAATTTCCTACATCGGGTTCCAATCTCAAACCGTTGCTATCAAACCGAATCTGAAAATTACTCTGAAGCCAGATAGCAAAGAAATGGAACAAGTGGTCGTTACCGGTATGCAGAAGATGGATAAACGACTTTTCTCGGGAGCCACCGTCAAATTGGATGCAGAGAAAATGAAAATCGACGGTATGGCCGACATCAGTCGGTCGTTGGAAGGCCGTGCCGCCGGTGTATCTGTACAAAACGTATCCGGAACTTTTGGTACTGCACCCAAAATCCGTGTACGCGGTGCTACATCCATTTACGGTAGTAGCAAACCACTGTGGGTCGTGGACGGTGTCATTCAAGAAGATGCAGTTGATGTCGGTGCTGACGCTTTGGCTACCGGAGATGTGGAAACACTCATTAGTTCTTCTATCTCAGGACTGAATGCCGATGATATAGAAAGCTTCCAGATATTGAAAGACGGATCCGCTACTTCTATCTATGGTGCACGTGCTATGGCGGGTGTGATTGTAGTCACGACCAAAAAGGGTAAAGCCGGACAGAGTCGTATCAATTATACCGGTGAATTCACAATGCGTATGAAGCCTAGCTATAAGAACTATAATATCATGAACTCGCAAGACCAAATGGGCGTGTACAAAGAATTGTCTGACAAAGGCTGGTTGAATTTCTCTGGCGACAGTTCCAACGGATTGTACAACGCACCCAACAGTGGTGTATACGGCAAGATGTGGCATTTGATTAATACCTATAATCCCACAACCGGACAGTTTGCACTGGCTAACACTCCGGAAGCCCGCAATGCTTATTTGCAAACAGCGGAAAGACGTAATACCGACTGGTTTGACGAACTGTTCAACACCAATGTCATGCAAAACCACTCTATCAGTGTTTCTTCCGGTACGGAAAAAGCTACTTACTATGCATCTTTGAGCATTATGAACGACCCGGGATGGTATAAACAAAGTAAGGTAAACCGCTATACGGCAAATTTAAATACGACTTTCAATATCAGCAAACAACTTTCGTTGAACTTGCTGAGTAATGCTTCCTATCGCAAGCAGCGTGCTCCCGGTACGGCAGACCAAACCGTAGATGTCGTAAACGGTGAAATAAGCCGTGACTTCGATATCAACCCCTACTCTTACGCCCTGAATACTTCGCGCACTCTTGATCCGAATGAATACTACACGCGTAACTATGCGGATTTCAACATATTCCACGAACTAAACAACAACTATATTGAATTGAACGTTGTGGATCTGAAATTCCAAGGCGAATTGAAATGGAAACCGTTGTCCGAATTGGAGTTCAGCGCATTGGGAGCCATTAAATACAGTACCATTGCCAACGAACAATTCATCAAGGATGATTCAAATCAGGCCAATGCATATCGTGCCATGGGTAATTCCGTTATCCGCGACGAAAACGATAAACTATACACCGACCCAGATAATCCGTATTCATTACCTATCAGTGTATTGCCTGAGGGGGGTATATACAAACGTACCGACTACAAGACCAGAGGTGTAGACTTCCGTGCATCAGCTTCTTGGAACCGTTTGTGGAACGACATTCATTTAACGAATGTATATGCCGGAATGGAAACAAACTCCACAGACTATGACCGCTCTAATTTCAATGGTTGGGGTATGCAGTATGCTATGGGAGAAACTCCATTCTACATCTACCAGTTCTTTAAGCAAGGCATTGAACAAGGAACAAACTATTATTCATTAGGACGTAGTCACTTACGTAGTGCTGCCTTCTTCCTGAATGCCAACTACTCTTATAAATCACGTTATTCAGTTAACGGAACCGTCCGTTACGAAGGAACAAACAGCATGGGTAAAAGCCGTAACGCGCGTTGGTTGCCCACATGGAATATATCCGGACGATGGAACTTGGATGAAGAAGTATTCTTCCAGCCCATCAAAAAAATCGTATCTCATGCAGCCCTTAAATTATCTTACTCGTTAACGGGTGACCGCGGACCGGGTTTGTCCAACTCAACGGCCATCATTGCCAGTAGTAGTCCATTCCGTCCGTTTACTTCCGTACAGGAAAGCGGACTTATACTTTCCACTTTAGGTAATGATGAACTGACGTATGAGAAGAAAACTGAATTTAACCTCGGTATAGATTTAGGATTCCTTGAGAATCGTATCAACGTAGCAATGGACGTATACACACGTGATAACCACGATTTGATCGGAACAACCAGAACACAGGGTGTAGGTGGTGAAATCGCCAAATTCGCAAATATCGCCTCCATGAAGTCACATGGTTTCGAATTAAGCGTTTCCTCAAACAACATCAAAACAAAAGATTTCAGTTGGAACACCGACTTCATCTATTCTATCTATAAAAATGAAGTAACTGATCTCAATGCCATTGCCACAACGATGGACTACGTAAGCGGAACTGGTTTCACAATGGTCGGTTATCCTCACCGTGGATTATTCTCTATCCCATTTGCAGGTCTGGACAGTAACGGTATTCCCATGTTTTATAATGAAAAAGGTGAAATTACCAGTACCGATCTCAGTTTTCAAAGTAGCGATGACTTCTCATGGTTGAAGTATGAAGGACCAACGGAGCCGACTTTTACAGGAAGTCTGGGTAACTCCTTTACTTACAAAAATGTACATTTGAATGTATTCTTTACTTACTCCGGTGGAAATGTCGTTCGTCTGGATCCGGTATTCAGCTACCGTTACAGCGATCTCACGGCCACAACTCGTGAATTCAAGAACCGTTGGATGGTACCGGGAGATGAGAACCGTACTAACGTTCCAACTATTTTAAGCTACCGTCAGTATTATGAGAACGCCGAGTTAAGAAATGCCTACAGTGCCTATAATTACTCTACAGAACGTGTAGCCAAAGGTGGCTTCATCCGCTTAAAGGAAATATCCGTAGCTTATGATTTCCCCAAAAAATGGTTGAGTGCACTGAAAGTTTCCAATGTCTCGCTGAAGCTCCAGGCCACAAACTTATGCCTGTTGTACGCCGACAAGAAACTTAACGGACAGGATCCGGAATTCGTAAATTCTGGCGGTGTAGCCTCACCTGTCCCCAGACAGTTTACCATGACACTCAGATTAGGTTTATAATAACGCATAATTAATATAGGAAAGACAATGAAATTCAAATATACAGCAGTCGCGTTAACCGCACTGTCACTGACCGTATCTTCTTGTAACGACTTCCTCGATACTATGCCCGACAACCGCACGGAACTAGACACTCCGGAGAAGATCACTAAGATACTGGTCACAGCTTATCCCACTACGAACTGGAACATGATAGCGGAATTCTCATCGGACAACACCGATGACAATGGATCGAAATATACTGATGGACTTACTCCCGTATTAAGTCGGGAAATCTACCAATGGAAAGATACCAAAGAAAGTGGAAATGACTGTCCCAGTGTTCTTTGGAGCAGTTGTTACAAAGCTATTGCTACAGCCAACCATGCTCTGGAAGCCATCGAAAAGCTGGAAAGCGAGAACAATACCGTCAACCTCTCTGCACAACGCGGCGAAGCCCTTTTATGCCGGGCTTACGGGCATTTCGTTTTGAGTTACATATTCTGCGAAGCCTGGAGTGAAAGTAATAAGGATAAAGCTTTAGGAATTCCTTATGCTACGAAACCTGAAACGACTGTAGCCCCGCATTACGAGCGTGGAACGATCGGCGAAACGTACAAAAACATCGAAAAAGACTTGGAAGAAGGACTTCAATTTATAGATGACAATAATTATACGGTTCCCAAATATCATTTCAATCGTAAGGCTGCTTACGCCTTTGCCGCTCGCTTTTATTTGTATTATCAAAAGTATGATCAGGCTATCGAATGCGCCAATATCGCTTTAGGAGACAATGCTGCACTGGTAACACGAGATTGGGAGGCTTTAGGGAAACTTTCTCTAAATGACAACTTGCAGCCCGACGCTTATGTAGATGCTGCCAATAAAGCCAATTTGCTCCTCATCACATCACGTTCCTTCTGGGGGTTATACAACGGGCCGCTAACCACGACCAACCGCTATACTCACAATCCTACGATTGCTAAAAACGAGACGTGTATGTCTACTGGTATTTGGGGAGACTGTAGCACTACACTCAAGCAACAAGCAGCCGATTACACCTCCATTCCGAAAGTCATTTTCCGTAAATACCCGTTATTTTATATGGAATATACGGATATCAACGCACAAGTAGGATACTATAACGTCGTATCATCCGTATTCAATACCGATGAAACCTTATTGGTACGTGCCGAAGCATATGCTATGAAGAAAGAGTATGCAAAAGCAATTGCTGATATGCAAATCTGGCAAGATGCCTATACTACCTCTAAAGTGCATCTTACCGAAGAGGCTATCAACAAATTCTACGGTAATGTAGCTTACTACACTCCGACCCAACCAACGGTAAAAAAAGAACTGCATCCGGACTTCACGGTCGAAGCAGGTACACAAGAAAACATGATTCATTTCATTCTGCATGCACGACGGATTCAAACACTTCACGACGGATTACGATGGGGGGACATCAAACGTTACGGCATCACAGTTTATCGACGTACGGTAGAAAATCGGGATATCACAGTTACCGACACATTACTGCCCGATGACCCACGTCGCGCGATACAACTTCCAAGTGATGTCATCAGCGCCGGTTTACAACCCAATCCGAGAAACAAATAGAAACGACTAAAAAACAAAATAAAAATGAAAAAGTATATAGGTTATCTGTTATTGGCGGGACTGACCCTGACAACGGTGTCGTGTAATGATGACGACCTCGACTCCAACAGCATCTTCAATACGACACCTCCGGTAAGGAACGAATTTGATAATTGGTTGCTGACTAATTATGTAGCTCCTTATAATATAGAAATAAAATACAAATGGGAAGATATTGAGAGCAATCTGACATACGACTTGGTTCCAGCAGGAATGAAGGAATCCATCAAATTGGCTAAAGTCGTTAAATACGTTTGGCTTGAATCTTACGATGAAGTGGCCGGTATCGAATTCTTACGTACTTATGTGCCTAAGCAGATTCTCATGATTGGTTCTGCCGCCTACGATGCCGACACACAAACCGTCATGCTGGGTACAGCCGAAGGCGGTATGAAAGTCATTCTATACAATGTGAATAATATAGACAACTATCTTAATGACCCGGAGCAGTTAAACGCCAGCTATTTCCATGTCATGCACCATGAGTTTACTCACGTCTTGCATCAGACCAAGCCCTATGACCCCGATTTCGAAAAAATCACTGAATCAGACTACATAGGTTCGCAGTGGGCAGAAACTGCCGATACCACGGCTAATAAAAAGGGATTCGTGACAGCTTACGCTATGGATCAACCGGATGAGGATTTTGCAGAAACAATATCCTGCTACATCACTAACGACCAAACTTGGTGGGATAATCTCCTGAAAGGTGCCGGTGAAAAAGGTGCTTCTTTAATTACCCAAAAGTTCGAGATCGCAAAAACTTATCTGCGTGATTCTTGGAACATCGACATCAACCAATTACGCGCCACAGTTCTCCGTCGCTGTAATGAAATTCCGGAACTTGATTTGGAAACCCTTTAATAAAACAAAAGAATGAAAAGATTTAGCATATTGAGTATAGTGGGCTTACTCACCCTTTCGTTACAATCTTGTTTCTTCAGCGAAGATGACATCTTCGAAGAATCTTCAAATCAACGTATCGAGTCTGCCTTGTCAGAATATCAAACCTTATTAACCGGTGCCTCCAACGGTTGGAAACTGGAATACTATCCGGGCGGAGAAAATCATGATATAGGAGGTGTTGTACTCCTACTCCGTTTCGAAGGAGAGAACGTAACTATAATGTCCGACAAATCGGTAAAAGGAATGGACGACCCTGATTCTATCCGAGCCGGTGAACAGGTCACATCCAAATTCTCTCTTTTGGCCGATCAAAGCACAGTTCTGTCATTCAGTACCTACAATTCGTTGATTCATTACTGGTCGGAACCTAAAGGCGTTCTCGATGCAGATGGATACGAAGGTGATTTCGAGTTCGTTATTACTGCGGCCACACAAAATGACATTACGCTTAAAGGTAAAAAACACGGCGCTGTGATGCACATGATTCGCATGGCTGATAATGCAGATTGGAATACTTATATATCCAATTGCAACCTCATCCGCAATGAAAGTGCGGAATATGCAACGTTGGTCGGTTTCCGGAATAGCAGCACTGTTATCCCTTCGGCTTATTCTCAAGAAAATGTAATCACATTCAGCGAGACGGATGCAAACGGTAAAATCAACAAGCGCAAAGTATCTTTCGCTTATACGGACAAAGGCATACGGCTTTATGCCCCAACAACGGTAAACGGCATAACTTGCAACGAATTCATCTGGAACAACGCAGACAAGTCGTTTACTAGTACCGAAGACGCCAATATCCAACTAAAATATGTCCAGCCGACAGATTACATACCCATAGAGTTTTATACCGAACATCAATGGGATTTGTCTTACACCTATAACTTCGGGCGAAAAGACACTACCGAAACCGTTACCTTCAGTCGTGTAGGACAAAGCGATACACTACAAACTAAAGTTACATGCGGTGGACTTCAGATCAAACTAAATGCTTTATATAACCATATTACAGGCATGATTGAGTTCCGGACCCAGTATCTGACAGAGGTCGTCCTCACCCTAGAAACAGGAGAATCTATTAATTCTTTCCTGCATTTGTGCCCTTGGAACGATGAAGCAGGTACGATGTATTTGATAGAAAAAGCCGGTATCGTCAGTACAACCACACAAATGGAACCACGAATACTTTCATTTACAGATAACGGACGTACATCTGGTTCAGACTTGAACGGTTTTGTCTTCTATGCTTTCAAGGGAGAAAACCGCGACAGCGAGAAGATAGGCGTATTAGAGACCTACAATAACATCATTCTTACTCAAAAATGACATTTACAATGAAGAAATACATTGCATATTTGCTCATTCCGGTAGCCTGTTTGACAGGTACCGGATGTAGCAACGATGACGAAACAGAAGCTTTCACAGTAATCAAGTCTGAAGTCATCTTCCGTGCGACCCCATCCACCGGTTACATCGTAGTATCAAACTCTGGCGACTTTACCGCTGAATCTTCAGCAGCCTGGTGTACAACCGAATGCCGAAATGACAGCGTAATCATCAACGCTTCTATCAACAAGAATCTGGAGGGCCGTACCACCGTCATTACTATCACTTCTGCTAAGGGTGGAGTACAAAAAGTTCCAGTAACGCAATACGGTGCTTATTTCCGGGTAGACAACAACAACGTTTTATATGCCACCGATGAAGAAGTAACTCTGTCTTATACCGTAGAATCAGCCTTTAATTATCAGGTGACTCCCTCAGCACAATGGATTAGTTACACATTCACAGACAAAGGTATCAACTTCATTCTGGCTCCTAATACTACGGGACACCCCCGCCGTGCCTATGCAACAATCTATTGCGAAGATATGGACAAACAATACAAGGTTGAACTGCGCCAATACGATATTGATGACTTCATAGGACAATGGACGGCAACTTACCTCAATCGACGAGGCGAAACAGTAAGTCAACCCATTAATATTACACGAAATGGAAATCAGGTCAGCCTGACTGGATTATATGAAGGAGTGACCATTAATGCTAACACAGACGGACAGACATTCAGTATCCCAACCCATCAGGATTTAGGTACACATGCACTAAACGGTGCCTCTTACCGCTTCTATCTTTTCGGAATGAATGAAGATAAAACTATTTATAGTTCTGAAAATGAAGATAAAATATTGAATTATACATGTACTCCAGATTGGAACGAAGAAGAAGCATTTGTATGCAGATTCGAAGGAGACAGTACTTTTACAGACGGCAAGATAATGAAAGGCATTGCTTTTACCGCTTATACCTTATCCGGAGAGAAAAAGGGAACAGTGGAACAGTTCTATGATCTTAATCTGAAACGCTAAACTATTTCTGTACTTCGAAAAAAATAATATAATAAATCCCGTACAGTATAGACTGTACGGGATTCATTTGTATTCTGATACTGTGATTTGTTATCTTTCGACAATAATCTTTCTCATTTCGCCATGTACATCCCGCTGTAAATAAATTCCAGGAAACTCGGGTTTCTCTGTTCCTAACCATACTCCATCCAGACGATAATATCCCTCCGAAACGGTTGCAGTATTCTTCGCGGCGATAATACCTGTCAAAATATTATCCTCACTTCCTCCCATAAAATCAAATGATACCGTACCATTTGCCTGATCGTATGAAATATGAGTCAACGGTTTTTGTAAACCCAAGAAACCCACTTGAACCGTAGCTGCCGGTGTAGAAGAATCTGTAAATTCATCGTTTCCGTTAGGGGAAGGATAAGTATCCCCCGCCAAACTGGAATAATACTTATCTTCATTTACACCAGTTATCAAAGTCGTCAAATCATTATCTGCACCAACAATCGACACTCGGGGAGGATTCGTATTGTTTACCGTATTATTATACCAAGGCTCCATAGACCTCAAAAAAACATAACTAATCAACAAACCGTGTCCAAAAGCTCCTTTATTCCACCCGCTTTCATCTATTGTCTCCACTATGTAATATTCGGAACTCTCTACATTATTCACTATTTTCAATCCAGTCCCTCCGCGATCCGTACTCTTCCAGTCTTTTACCGTCGTAGCCTCCGTCAATTCTATCGGTGTAATCCAACCCATATAAGCCTTTTCCAACGCACGATAGCCAATAGGCCTGAAGCTATCATCGGTATACGACCCATAATCCATCAACGACCAGGATTCCATTGTGAACACCGAAGAAGACTGCCCATCTGTTCGATAAAAGTCCGGCAATCCCAAACAATGACTGAACTCATGGCAAAAGGTTCCAAATCCTTCCACTTTTCCTCGCATCATCTCACTGCTGCATGAATATTGATTAAACTTTACTCCATCTGCTTCCGGAAGTTCCAATCCCCGATTCTCAATTTGGAAAGTATGAGGCCAAATTAAATCTGTCTGCATGGGAAGCGCATGCTGGCCTTCCCCTGCATAAATCACATAAACAGCATCCACCAAACCGTCTTTGTCATTATCGAACACAGACCAATCGGATATTTCTTCTGTCGCCACAGCCTTTTGTATCGCCTCTACAATCATCTGACCGACATTTGCATCTTGACCATTCACATCTGTTCCATACACAGCATACCCTGATTCCAAGGTAACCGGACCAATCACAACAAAATTAGGAGTAAACTTTCCTAAGCTCTGATCTACAAAATACTGATAAGCAGATCCTTTTCCAACTTCCACCTCTTCTTGGGTAGCTGGACGACACAAACGCTCTTCATATCCGGTTTTAGGGTCTGTCTCTGTTAATTTGGTATCGGCAAACTGTACTAATATCACCGGAATCGAAGGAGCCCCCGTATGTGTTGTCATCTCTCCGATACGTTGTTGTGCATTTGATTGATTCTGAAATTCAAAGGCACGAGTATGTATCTTTTCCTGCTCATCTTTCGGATAATTCTTCAGAAATTCCCTTTCTTCCACCTCGCGGCTTAAAGGGTCGTGCGCTATGATTCTCGTCGGCAACGCACTCTTACCATCCGCTCCCCATAAGGCATACACATAGTTTCCTGCCTCATCCTTTATAACCCGAAAACCATCTGTAGTCTCAAAATAAGAAAACCATTCGTCTCCGCGCGGATTCAATGTCAATATCGTACCATCAGCCTGTTGTACCTGAAAAGGTTCCGGCCAAACCGGAATAGCTTGCAATGTCCCGGACAAGGACAAAGCTAAATACATCGAACATAAAAACTTCTTCATAAGATATTTTTTAGCAATAATAATTTATTTCTATTAACAAAGACACAACAATTTTCCGAATCTCACTGTGAAAGAATAGAAAAGGAGAAAACAGACGTTCGCCTCTTCTCTCCCTTTACATATTTACAATGATTTTCTTAAATCGTCGGCTTTAGATTATTTCACCATCATCTTCTTACCGTTCACAATGTACAAACCTTTCTTCAGATTCTTCACGTCTTTGGCATCGCTCGACTTTAAGATAAATTTACCGTCTACAGTATAAACGACTACTCCCTTAGACTCAGTACCAATCGAATGAATACCACTGGCATTAATCGAATAAGTAAACGTCATCTCGTCCGAATTTTCATAGTTTTCACCCAAATAGAAGAATCCTTCAGGAATAACCAACTTATATGTACCTTTCTCTGTCACCTCTTGATCCAATTTAATTGTCACACCAGTATAAGGATCCCAAGGACCGGCACCTTCAGGTAACAACAATTCGCAATCCTCACCCGTTGCCGAAGCTACCACCTCATTCTGAGCATTCAATAATTGAATTGTACCCATACTCGGCACATCTATACCTGATTCACATTCGATAGTAATTTCTTTCAGGCTTTCTACCGTAGAGTTATCCTCTGGCGTAACCGTTATCTTAATCGGCTGGTCGATAGTATACAGCACACTTGTTTCTTTACTGTTTACATTAGACATACCTGTTCCCAATATAAAGTAGTTGGCAGGAATGTGCAAACGATAATTACCGTTATCTGTAATCTCAGTATCCAATGTTAATTTCATTTCCACAGGAACGTAGAAGTAATTATCCTCTTGGTCCTCCGGTATAATAGGTTCGATACTCGTAACCGTTGCAACCGGCTCACGTCCGTTCTTATACAAAATGATCTTTTCGGCCGCCATATAAGATTCGCTGATACCACCTTGAAATATCACCTCACCATTGTCGTCCATGATATCTTTACATCCTACTATGATCTCTTTCAAACTTTCCACTTTAGAACCGCTTTCCGGACTCACTTGCAAATCTGGTATACCAATCGTACAATCATAGGCAAAATTCAAATAACTTGTCGCATCTTTACCGGCATTACCTTCAACTAACATTCCGTCTTTATCCACCGGCATAAAACTCATAGACAATCGAGGCATCATACCCATTTCCATTAATTTTTCCAAGGATGCCTTTACCGTCCATTCCGTACCGTCTTCATTCGACTCGATACTTTCAAATGGATAATTCATTCCCTGACCGTATACTACAAAAGCATTTTCATGATTCAATACTATAGGACCGTCAAAAGTCAACGTAAATTCATTTTGGCTTACGTCTGAAATTACAGTATAATCAGGATCCGGCGTTATTCCTACAAACTTAACCGGACTAAACTTAAATTCCGGAGTTGTACCAGTGTAAGTCACAGTCATAACACCAAGAGCATCTACACCGTGCTGATAATCGCTCTCCGAAGCATAAGCATTGAAAGTAACTTTATAAGTATGCCCTTCAAAGAAAGTCACACTACGAATTATTTCTGTCCGGAAAGAGACTTTTCCCTCAACCGTCTCTTTCTTCATCGATGTCATCGTCTTAACACAAGCCTGATCAGGATCTTTCGGGTTCTGGTCATCTATTCTAAACCATACATATCCTACACGATCATTCATATTGGTAGACAACTCCAGAAACGAACCAGCTTCTAAAGCCGCGATAGCTGCTCCATCAGCAGGAGACACAGATTCTATCTCAAGCCCTGTCATACTCTTTCCTGACGTTTTATATATTATCGTAAAATCTTCTGAATAATCCGCACCATCGGCCGCTTTCAAATTATTCAAAGAAACTACGACATCTGAATTCTCATCCGCCGCTTTATTCGGCACCGGAATCGTCAATAGTACACCATCTCCATCTGGAGAGTCTTTTTTCGTAATCTGGCTGATGGGTACAAACACCGTCTCAGGTTTTCCATTCACGCTATAAGTGAAATCTACACCTTCATAAGTAAACGAATCGTCTTCTCTAATCCAAAGTTCTATTGTCTGATAATCATCCAAAGATGTGCCTTCATCTGGTGTAAACTGGCGAGCGATATCAAACTCAACAGCTTCTATTGTATAATTAAAAGCATACGAACCTGTGGTACCCTGAGAGGTAGACATAGCATAATTTCCTTCCACATCCTTCACGTTGCTAACCTTCAAGGAAATGGTTTTATACTGTTCCCAAACATCAGCACTGGCATTCGGCAACATATCAGATGGCAAACGACGTTTTCCACGGAGGTCTACAATCAACTGAGTATCTTTCACCTTCACCGGAAGACTTTCCGTATAGACATTCGAACCTTCTATATCGCCATAGAATAATTTTGCCGTAGCATCTTCGCCCATCGAACGGTTGAAAGTCAAAGTAACCACCCCCCTTTCATCAGTAGGCAGGTAATAAGACAGGAAGTTCATCTCTTCGGGTGAGTTCGTAACGCTAACCAACTCGGCAGGCAACGCTCCTGCAATATATTTCACCGTCAGCACGCCATTACCATTGTATTTGTCGTTCTCATCATTGGCATTACATAATCCCGTTACAGTCAAAACGACTTCATCTTCGGCTTTTACATAACCCTCCTTCAACCATTTATACAACACATCTTTAATGGAAACGGTGAAACCATAATCATGCGTCGAAGCGGTCAAGTTTCCGATTACCGACCCGGAAGACAATGTGCAATTTCCTACTCTCACCATTCTATTGAAAGTGAACCCTAAAAGGGTATCAATGGAAAGATTCAATGTCGTTCCCTCTTCTTTAGAGAGCGAAAGCAATTCAAGTGGAGCTGCTTTTTCTCCGAAAGTAACGGTCAGTTCTCCTTTACTTAAACCTCGAGTCAAGAAATAATAAGTCTTACCTGACTCAACCTTCACTTCTACAAGTTTTCCCCCATTAACATACTGAGGGGTAGAAGGCAATTCCGTTTCAAAAGTGTTATCTGTATACTGGCGACAAAAGTCTCCACCGGTTTGATACAATGATAATTGTCCGTTAGCCGTGGCTACATAAGTAAGATAATAACTGTTGAAAGCTTCAAATTCATACGTCTTACCATTTTCAATGGTTAAATGTACATCTTCACCAACGGCCCATGACTGAGCCGTAGTCCAACAAAAACACATAAGAAGAAAACAAAGCCTATTCAGGCCTCCCTTCCATTTCGTGTAAAGTTTCTCTCTCATACGATCAATTTTAAAATGAATATATTAATAAATTAACTCTTTTCTTTAATCTTGCAAGCTTTTCAGGATTAAAATTATCCTTGAACTGAGTTGCAAAATTATATTTAAATTTTATAAAAACAAAAGAATATGCAGTTTTTTGCTTAAGATGATGTATATTCAGTATAAATATACAATTTATAATCTTGGATATTTCACAAACATGCAGAATTGCAATAATACACATAAAAATATAGCAGGGCACCCAATATAACATTCAGCATTTGTCTATTCACAAGTCGGGCCTGCGAAATATTGGTTTCGCAGGCCCGACCGATAGAAATTATACCCACCGAAGTTAAACTTCGCGGTGCTCCCGTCTACGGTTACGCACTATAGCACATCCGGCCAAGCCCAAAAACACCAGCATCAATACCACTAACGACACATTAGCTACTGTCTCTGTCACATGCAGACTCTTCGGATCGAATTTGAAATCCACCGTATGTTTCCCGGGACCGACCTTAATGGCACGCAAAATGTAATCGGCACAAGCTATTTCTACCGGCTGACCGTCTACCGTAGCCTGCCAACCGGGATAATAAATTTCCGAGAATACGACGACTCCGCCGTTTGGTGAATTGACTTCATACGTCAAAGCATTAGCATCGTAAGCAGTCAATTTCACCGTTGACAGTGAGTCTACCGGCTGTCGGCCTTCCGTCCCGCCCAATACATCTTTATATTTTTCAGCCACCAAAGCCGTTTCTTTCGGATTCACCTGATGCAAGCCTAAAATCTCCTCGTCTGCATTGGCTACATAACGCACGTCTTTTACAAACCACCCGTTACCGTAAGCATGGGGATTGGGCACCGGGAAAGTCTCTCCGCCTTCTTGCCCCATTATGCCATATTTCACATTAAGCATATTCAACACCGGAAAGATCGTATCACCGTCCACCCGGGTCAAATCGCCCTGCGTAGCCGCGGCAGCACGGGCAAAGCGTCCCATTTCCGGAGCGATATGTTCTTCTATCATCTCCTGATAACGCCGAAGTTTGGCTGCATGATACCCTCCGATACTCTTATGATAATAAGAAGTTCTGTTTTCGTTGAACGGGCTTCCCGCCAAATTCATCACACGATAATACTTATCCGGATCTTGCAGAATCATTTCATCGGTCTGGGTCTTAGCCACCGTATTCACCGTCTGTAGCGGTTCGCTGAACATTCCGTCGTTCAGATAACGCTTATCCACTTGCCACAAATCAAACAGACAAAGCACAAACACGGCACAAACCAACACTCCTCCACCGATTTTCCGAGCATTATAAGCCAACAACAACAACAGCCCTATCGCCACGATGATGAAACTGCGCCAGGAATCGGCCACAACCACCGCCTTACGCATATCATGCAAATTACCGAGGATACCGCCCAACATATCCTGTGGAATATAGCCTTTTCCTGCCGCATCCTGTAACATCGCCATCTCGGACGACGAAATATAGTTTCCGAAAAAGACATCGGGCATCAAAGCAAACAGCAATGCAAAGCCACCGGTCAGGGCAAAGCTGATATACACATATTTCAACTTGGCTTTCAATATGTCCGGTTGTTCCAAAACCGTTTTCAATCCCAGCATAGCCAACAACGGAATCGTAAACTCTGCCACCACCAATATGGACGCCACGGCACGGAACTTGTCATACATCGGAACATAGTCGAGGAAGAAATCCGTAAGTCCCATGAAATTACGCCCCCACGACAACATAACGGAAAAGACGGTAAGCACCAACAGGCACCATTTCATCGGTCCTTTCACCACGAACAAACTCAAGACAAACAGCATCAGTACGAAGGCGCCTACATACACCGGCCCACTCGTTCCCGGCTGTTCGCCCCAATATTGAGTCAGAGCCTGATAGACGGGCGTGTATTGCGGATTAGCTTTCTCCATGGCTTTCTCACTGGCAGTCAATGGTAAAGAAGCCCCTCCCTTTACATTGGGCACAAGCAACGACCATGTCTCCCCGATACCGTAGCTCCACTGCGTGATGTAATCGCGCTCCAGTCCGTCTTTCGTCTGGTTTCCGGGATTCTGTTTGTTCTTGTACGTCAATTCGCTCTTTCCCCGCATGCTTTCCTTACTATATTGGTAAGTATGATAAAGATTGGACGAATTGATGGCCACTCCGATGAGACCGGCCACAATCAACATTCCGGTAGCCTTGCACCAACCGGCCAATTTCTTTTCCTTCACAGCCCGAATCAGATAAGCCAAAGCCATCAATCCCATTACCGGCAAAAAGTAGTAACTCATCTGCACATGGTTGGACATGATTTGCAAAGCCAGGAAGAAAGCCGTTACTACCCCACCCCACAAATATTTACCACGGTAACATAACACCAAACCGGCTATCGTGGGCGGAATGTAAGCTAAAGCCATGACTTTCCAAATATGCCCAGCACCTATTATAATAAAGAAGTAAGAAGAAAAGGCCCACAGCACAGCGCCCAACGCCGCCATCCAAACCTTGAAATCGAATGCACGAAGCAAGATGTAGAAGCCCAGCAGCATGACGAAGACAAACATGACCACCCCGGTCATACCCAACTGGTAGATTTTCTGTAATCCCACCAACGTATCGATAGAATCATAACTCGGCGCCATCTGATAAGTAGGCATTCCTGAAAACAGAGCATTCGTCCAACGGGTGCGTTCTCCCGTGCGTTTCTGATATTCTTGCATCTCTACTCCCGCACCGATACCTCCGCTATGATCATGTCCCGTAAGAACCAGTCCCTCGGTCACCGGCTGGAAAAAATACAAAAAGCCTATCGCGATGAACAACACCACGGCCAACGCATCCGGCAAATAATTCTTTATTTTATTCATGTCTGATATAATAATATAAAATTTAAACTCTGGTTTGCGTGCAAAAATAATAAAAAAAAACCGCCTCCCTATCAGGAAGGCGGTTAAATCTTCAGTGCGGACCGCGAAATTACTTACGCAAGCCCAAAGCCTTGACGATGGCACGATATCTTTCGATATCACGGTCTTTCAGGTAGTTCAACAAAGCGCGACGCTTACCTACCATCATAGTCAAAGCTCTTTCAGTACTATAATCTTTACGGTTCTGCTTCATGTGCTCCGTCAAGTGGGAAATACGGTATGAAAACAATGCAATCTGGCTCTCTGCAGAACCAGTATCAGTGTTAGACTTCCCGTACTGTCCAAAGATTTCTTGCTTTTTAGCTGAGTCTAAATACATAAAATCAAGTTTTTAAAACCATTAATACTCTTAGCGGTTGCAAAGGTACTACATTTTCCTTTCACACCAAAAGTTTTTCCTCTTTTTTTGCCCCTACTCCGCACTTTTCCAATTATTTGTAGTAACTTTGTCCCGTTATTTTAGGTAAAAAGTATGCAGAACATTAGAAACATTGCTATTATTGCCCACGTAGACCATGGAAAGACTACGTTGGTGGACAAGATGCTGCTGGCGGGCAACCTGTTCCGCGAAAATCAGCAGACCGGTGAATTGATGCTGGATAACAACGAACTGGAGCGCGAACGCGGTATCACCATTCTATCCAAGAATGTTTCCATTAATTATAAAGGTACGAAAATCAATATTATCGACACACCGGGACACTCCGACTTCGGCGGCGAAGTGGAACGTGTGCTGAATATGGCCGACGGCTGTATCCTATTAGTAGACGCATTCGAAGGTCCGATGCCTCAGACGCGTTTTGTGTTGCAAAAAGCACTCGAAATAGGTCTGAAGCCCATCGTGGTCATCAACAAAGTGGATAAACCGAACTGCCGTCCCGAAGAGGTGTACGAAATGGTGTTCGACCTCATGTGCGATCTGGACGCGACAGAAGAACAGCTCGATTTCCCCGTGATATACGGGTCGGCTAAAAACAACTGGATGGGCGAGGATTGGAAAACACCGACCGGCGACATCCTCTACCTGCTCGACCAGATTGTAGAGCATATCCCGGCTCCCCAACAATTAGAAGGAACACCGCAGATGCTCATCACCTCGTTGGATTATTCTAACTACACCGGACGTATCGCTGTGGGACGCGTACATCGCGGCACCCTGAAAGAGGGCATGAACATCACCATCTGCCACCGCGACGGTAGTCGGGAGAAAACCAAAATCAAAGAACTGCATACTTTTACCGGTATGGGACGCCAAAGAACAGCCGAAGTTTCTTCGGGAGACATCTGCGCCATCGTCGGTTTGGAAAACTTTGAAATCGGCGATACCCTCTGCGATTATGAAAACCCGGAGCCGTTGCCAACCATTACCATCGACGAACCGACCATGAGTATGCTCTTCACCATCAACGACTCGCCGTTCTTCGGCAAAGAAGGCAAATTCTGCACCAGCCGCCACATCAACGAACGATTGGAAAAAGAATTGGAGAAGAACCTCGCCTTACGTGTCTCCATGCCGGACGGATACACCGACCGTTGGATCGTGGCAGGACGCGGTGTGCTCCATCTTTCGGTGCTCATCGAAACCATGCGCCGCGAAGGATATGAATTGCAAGTAGGACAACCCCAAGTCATCTACAAGGAAATAGACGGACAGCATTGCGAACCGATTGAAGAGCTGACCATCAACGTACCCGAAGAGTTCTCCAGCAAGATGATCGATATGGTGACGCGCCGCAAAGGCGAAATGACCTCTATGGAGACACGGGGTGACCGCGTAGACATCGAATTCGACATTCCTTCGCGTGGTATCATCGGTCTGCGTACCAATGTACTCACGGCCAGTCAGGGCGAAGCCATCATGGCCCACCGCTTTAAAGAGTACCAACCTTATAAAGGCGACATCAGCCGCCGAAGCAACGGAGTAATGATTGCTCTCGAAAGCGGAACGGCTTTCGCCTACGCCATCAATAACCTGCAAGACCGAGGCAAATTCTTCATCGAACCGCAGGATGCGGTCTACGCCGGGCAAATCGTAGGAGAACATATCCACGAAAACGACTTGGTGGTGAACGTTACCAAGAGCAAACAGTTGACCAACATGCGTGCCTCCGGCTCCGATGAGAAGGCCCGTATCGTTCCGGCCACCATCCTCTCGTTGGAGGAAGCCTTGGAATATATTCGCGAAAACGAGTACGTGGAAGTAACGCCCAAAAGTATGCGCATGCGTAAGATTATTCTCGACCATACGGAACGTAAGCGCGCCAACCGCGACTAAAAAAACAAGTCCGGAACCTCTTCCGGTTAATTCATTATGTGCAAAACGGATTGAAAAAGCCGTTTTGCACATTTTATATGATAGAGCTACAGACAGATTTTCCAAGACTTCACATTCTTAAAAATACCGTTTCAAATAATAGAAATGAAATCTGGGGAAGATTTTCCATACAGCATTTCCTTAAATCATAAAATTTATATGCTCCAAATCCATTCGAAAAGGATAATTTCTGTAAATTAGCAAGCTAATATAAAACAACAAGTCATGAAAAGACTCCTATCTTCCTGGACGCTCCTCTGCGTCCTGTTCCAGTTATGGGCACAAATTCCTGCTGGTTATTACGAGTTTGCGACAGGCACTCACGGTTCCGGACTGAAAACCGCTCTCTTCTCCATTATTACCGAACACACGGAGCGAAGTTACAAAGAGCTCTGGACGGACATGCAAAAAACAGATGTACGTGAAGACGGCAGAGTTTGGGATATGTATTCTTCCAGCTCCGACTTCATCTTCATAGACGACCAATGCGGAACTTATAAAAAGGAAGAGGACTGCTATAACCGGGAACACTCATTCCCCAAAAGCTGGTTCAATGATGACTATCCTATGTATACAGACTTATTCCACTTGTACCCCACAGACGGATATGTGAACAACCAAAGAGGAAACTACCCTTTTGGTGAAACCAATGGCGAGAAATACAAATCGAACGGAGGATTCAGCAAACTCGGGAAAAGCACCGTCAGCGGCTACAGCGACATCGTGTTCGAACCGGCTGATGAATACAAAGGAGATTTCGCACGCTCCTATTTCTATATGGTCACCTGTTACGAAAACCGGATAGCCACTTGGAACAGCGACATGCTGGACGGCAAAAGCTATCCGGGTTTTGCCCAATGGGCACTCGACATGCTGCTGCGTTGGGCTGCGGAAGACCCTGTCAGCGAAAAAGAAACAGCCCGTAACAATAAGGTATACGGCATACAAGGCAACCGCAACCCTTACATCGACTTTCCGGGACTGGAACAATACGTTTGGGGCGAGAAGACCCACGTGGATTTCGATCCGGACAATTATGAAGGCGGCGAAGTGACTCCTCCAGCCACAGACGTGGAAAGCCCCACCTTTACCCCTACACCCGGCAGCGTGGACAAGGGAACCATTGTCACAATCAATACGGCCACGGTGGGCGCTTATATCGTCTACTCCCTGAACGGCGGTAACCTACGTACGGAAGAACCACCCGTCTATGTGGAAATCACCGAACCTACCACCATCGAAGCTTACGCTATGAAAGATGATAAAACGAGCGGGACGGTGAATGCCTCCTACACCCTCATCGACACCACACCGGACGAGGGCATACAAATTTTCCGTAAAGTCACATCGGCGGAAGAACTCCAAACCGGAAACCGTTACTTGATTGTATGCGAGGACAAGTCTACCGCCATGGGAGCCATCCAAAAGGACTTCAGAAGTTCTTACGGCATTACCTTCGAAGCCAACAAGATACACACAGAGGTAGACCGTGAAGGATTGCCTTACCAAATGACTCTCGGCGGAACGAAAGGAGCCTACACCTTGTATGACGCCGCATCGCAAGTTTACCTGTCGCTGACCTCGAACGACAACAAGCTGCACGGCGCGGAATCAACTGAAAGCGACAACGCACAGTGGACCATCACCGTAAGTGGCGGACAAGCTTCCATCCAAAACAACGCTTACAAGAACCGCACCATCCAATACAATGCCTCATCGCCCCGTTTCGCTTGCTACAAAAGCGGACAACAACCGGTGTCCCTCTACGTGAACACGACCTCCGGCAGCGGCATCCCGAACATTACCGCCACAGGTGACTCCCTGGTAGACGTATACACCCTTAATGGACAACTCGTACGCCAAAACGTGCAAGCATCCCAAGCTCTGAAAGGACTGAAAAAAGGCATGTACGTCATCAAAGGAAACAAGGTACTGGTGAAGTGAACAACTTCTCCCATATCAAGCCATAAACGACCACATCCGGCCACATTCCTGACAAAAGGACGTGGCCGGATGCGTCAAGGCAAAAATCTACGTTTTGTTTGTCATTTCAACCTTCCAACAGACAAAATGAAAGCATTATGGCATTTTTAAGTTCGAAGGGAAGCGGGATTTATCCCTGTTTCATGGCTTTTTTGCGTCTACTTCTATATATATTTTCACACTTTTGGCCTGTTTTTCAATTTTCTTAAGCAAAACAAGAAATCAATCTCAAGAGATTAATTTTTCGTTCGGAGCAGAAAACACTTTTTTTCTCCTCATGCCGTGCGACAATCGTAAGCTTTCGAATGCAAAACCGGCCGGAAAGCAATGTATAAACGTGCGTTTGCAAGATAATTTTTCTCTATCTTCCACGTAGACACTGACAAAAAACGGATGACAAACCATTCGGTTTTGGCCGTTCCCTGCTTACTCCTCTTCTTTCAGCTTCCGGATGCCTTGCTTTTCCACCCCGCACAGTGAAAGGCAAAGACCGCGTATGGCTTACAAATCGCTTCCCCGCCCACGCACGAGAATCGCATATTTTCCCCAACGTCCGGCCTTGGGTCCAAATAAAGGATTCTCGCGAGCCAAAGATTGACATTCTGACAAAACGCCATGGCCTGCCATGGGCCGACGCTACAAAACAAACGGGCTGTGCCTTTCTTACCAGACACAGCCCGTCGCGTTGACATGTCAAACAGAATCCGTCATCTCACAAAAAGCACCTTCCCGTTTACCACATACTGTCCACGGGGCAGTACTTTGGTTTGCGTCCCGGCCTGAAGCGTCCATACCGTATAAAGCACGCCGCCCACGGTATAAACCGGCAGGCTACAAGCGGAAGCCGCCGTAAGCCGCACGCCATCTTCTCCCAAAACAACCGTCACCCCGTCGACCATGCCTTGTACGACACGGACATCTGACGGATTCGTTCCCCAATAAAACAAACGGAAGTCGTCTGCCTGGAACCATCCGGCCGTCGTCCCGCTTCCGGACGAACGCGCCCCCAGCCACAGGCTCTCGCCTTCTCCCAGCCTGATGCCTGCCACGGTGAAGTCAGACCAATCATTATTGTTCTCTCCGCCCACGTGGGACAGGACTTCGGAGTCGTATGTACCGGCTTGTGCCTCTGCGTAAATATGTTGGTCGGTCAGCAAGTCCGCCCCGTCGGTGTTGCGCAAAGCACCCTGCACGGAGTACACCCCGGCAGGAAGCCCCTCCACGACCTGATACAAGTCGATGGACGTGATGCTCCCGTAAGCCAAGCTGATGAAATAGGAGCCCTCATGGGCGGGACGGTCGTTCCACGTGTCGAAAGACTCCCAACCGCCGGTCTGCTTGTCCAACAGCCATCCCGCCTTTCCGGACTCGAAACTCGGATTGACAAGGAACTCCGTCATGTCGAAACATTGCCCGTCCACAGGCTTGGCTGTCTTCTTCGTGTCGGACAAGGCCTGCGCCAAAGCCTGACGCGCCGCCTCGATGTCATCCACCGTACTGGCTTCGGACGCATACACAGCTTGCCCCTCGCTGATAGCCGCCACCAACGCGTCTTTGGCCTCAGATGCGCTGATGGCCTTCAAAAAATCCGTGGCATCCTCCACCACAGCCTGCAAGGCCGTCATGACCGGAATGGACAGACGGGCCGCATCCACGGCCTCTACCAACGCGGAAATGACCGTTTCCAACTCGGCTTTTGTTTTTCCTTCTATGGGAGAGGCTTTCTCTATGGCTTGTGCCAAAGGGGCACGAAGCGCACCGGCAATTTCTTCCGGCACAATCGCCTTGGCCTCATCTACCAAGCTTTGCAGTCGTTGCTGCAACTGCGTCAGGTCTTCGGAAGCCCCTCCCACCGTCACCGGACATTCGTCCGACACGGCGGAAGCCACAGCCGTAGTCCCGCTGTACTTGGCCTGAAGCATGTAGGTACCCCCGTAAAGGGTGGCCGTATATCTTGCCGTACCGTCTGCCTCCACGGGCAGCGTACCGATGATTTCACCGCCGCAAAGCAACTGCACGTAGGCTCCTTCGGACGGACCGCCGGATACCGTGATTTTCACCTCGAACGGCTCGCCTGCCGTCAATTCCCCTGAGGGCACTTCCACCGCAACGGAGGCTCCTTCGGTACGTTCCACGGCCGATACGCGGTAAAGGCCGCTGGCATGCGAACGGAGAATGGGGGCGAACTCGGCGTTCTTGAACGTACCCACATCCTTGCCCTTCCACATCTCTTTCACACGGCAAGGCTGGTCGGCGGCAAAGCCCAACTGTACCAAATCCAACGCCACGGGACTGGCTTCGCCCGGCGCAGGGTCTTCAGTGAAGACACGGAACTCCATCGTCACGCCCTCGGCGGCATCCTTCACATCATCGTCATACCCTACCGTCGCCTTGAACTTCACATATCCATGTCCTTCGGGCAGGACGAAAGTAAGCATGGAGGGTGCATTCACCCCGAATCCCTTGTCGTATGCCTGTCCGCCCATGGTAATCGTGTTGCCTTCGTTATTCTTGTTCACTTTCGGTGCGTTCCAACCGTTCACGGGATTGGCTTCCCAAGCGATCTCGGTCAGGGAGAACTCCTTGCCGTCCTTGTCCACCAAGACGGGATTCGCCCAGTCGGCATGGTCGTACGACAGGCCGTCACCACCGTTCGTCACCACCAAGTAGAGCTTCTCCGCTCCCTCTATGTCAGCCTCCATGTCACGGGTCTGCGCAGTGGTCCGGCTGATGAAACCGCTGCAAGCCGCCTGTTTGCCCGGGTCGATCTTTATCGTCACGTTGCCGCCGCTCCACTGGTCCGTGGTCTCCTCGCGCATGGTGGGGTCGCCGTCGAACACCATGAACTCTACCGAGGACTTGCTGCCTTGGTCGGTGCCGGAATTATCCAAGCCCACGAGAGCCGTGAAACGTACGGCGTTTTCGGGAATATCGAACAGCAGGATGGAATTGGCATGCACCGCATAACCGTTGTCATACTTTTGGCCGTTGATGGACAGGGAATTGCCTTCGAGGTTCCGGTTGACCCCGATGCTGCCCCAACCGCACGTACCGTGCAAGTACTTCCGGTCGGTCAGCTTGATGGTGGAACCGTCTGCCAACGTCACGACCGGGTCGATCCAGTCGGCATGGTCGCTGTCGTAGCCGTCCCCGTCATCGGACACCACCAAGGCCAACTGCCCCGTCTTCATGCCCGTCAGGTCCACATCCGCATCCTTGGCATACCCCGTGGTCAGGTAAGAAATCGTACCGCTGCGGTAGAGGGCATCCTTGGTATTGACAAACTCCGAACCGCCCGTATTGAACAGAGCCACGAACTTGTCGCCGTTGGCCGGGTCGTCCGCCGCCCAAACAATATGGTTATCCCGTTTGGACAACTGCCGGTTGTTGGCCGAATAATGGTGCATGTAAAGCACGTCGCGGTTGGTCAGCAACGAATCGGTAGCCTTGTCGTTCTGCGGCAGGTCGCCTCCGAACATCAGCGGCGACTTGAATATCGTCCAAAGGTTCATCATCGTGTACTGCTCGTCGCGTGTGAAGTTGGTCCACCGCTCCTCTCCGCGCTCGCCACGGATGCTGATCTTGCCCAACGGCAACATGTCCGCATCCGGCCACGTGCCCGGCGCGATGTAAGGCGCCCACTTGGCACAGACTTGGAACTGGTAGTTCAACTGACTCCAGTTGTCCCAGAAGTCGTCCACCGTACGCCACATGTTCGCGTGCGTCTTCACGTGCTCCACTTTCTCCAACGGCGTTTCGCCCGGCGAGATGCTCAACACGATGGGGCGGCCGCAATGGTCTATGGCTTTGCGTATCATCTCTATCTCCGCCGTATGGTACGGACGGGAGAGATCGTCTATCTTCACAAAGTCCACACCCCATTCGGCATACAGTTCAAAGCACGAGTTGTAGTACTCCTGTGCGCCGGGCTTGCGGTAGTCCACCTTGTAGTTGTCGCGCAACCACGTGCAGGCGGAATCGTTGCTGGCTATCATGTCGCAGGTGATGCCGTTGGTGCCTTTCACGGGCAATTTCTTCTCTGCCGCAATTTTGGGCAATCCTCTCATCAGATGGATGCCGAACTTCAGTCCCTTGCCGTGCACATAGTCGGCCAAGGCGCGGAAACCCACCCCGTTGGCAGCCGACGGGAAACGGTTGAGCGCCGGGGTGTAACGCCCCCATTCGTCGTACACGTAGATGGGATTGGTTTGGTTGTACCCTCCCGCCTTGTCGTTCTCCACAAACCAACGGATATCCACCACCACGTATTCCCAACCGTAAACGGCCAACTTCTCTGCCATGTAATCGGCATTGGCCTTCACTTCGTCCTCCACTACGGTGGGGCCGTAACAATCCCACGAGTTCCAACCCATCGGCGGGGTCAACGCCCACTTCTGGAAAGGAAGTTCGCGACCGGTCTGGGCACCGGCTCCCACAGCCAACATGCCGGCCATGGTCCATACGAGCATTCTTTTCATGTCTGTTGATTTAAGTTAGTCTAATGAGTACGTTTTTCATTATCTCCATTAAGTAAATGCAAAAATACACAATATATGGGAATGGATGCCCATATATTGTGTTAAAACCAAGTCATTGCGCGTACAAAACGACTTCGCCCTCGCGTAAAGAAGCCTGCACGTCAATCAGACGTTGGTTGCGACTACCGCGAAACAACACGTCACGGTCGCGTAAGGATTCTACGTATGGCCCGTCCACCAACACGTCGATGTATTGCAACAGTTCAGCCTGCCGCCTGTCATGCCGCAACCGTTCGAACTTATAACCAGTATAACACCAGATATTTTTCCCGGTCTCCCGTTTCACGGCTTCCGCCAGTTCGGCAAACCCTTCGGGCTGGAACATCGGGTCGCCGCCGCTGAACGTCACGTCCGCAAACTCATCGGCCCGGATGACCCGCATGATTTCTTCCGTCGTCATCAGGGTTCCGGACTCGATGTCCCACGACTGCGGATTATGGCAGCCGGGACAGGCATTGGGACAACCGGCGGCATACACCGTCGTGCGAAACCCCGGTCCGTCCACCGTCGTGTCCTCAACAATCTTTATGACTGAAATCATCGTCGTTTATCGGTTTTCATGTACCACACGGTCGTTCAACTCGGCCAGCTTGGCCTTATTCCAACGGTCGGTCGTCCCGACCAAGTAACCGGTAATGCGTTGCAAGCGGTCGATATGCTCACTGCCGCATTTGGGACACACTTTCATCTCTGGTTCGGCATTTTCGTATCCGCAAGCCATGCAACGGTTACGGTTGTGGTTCACCGAGCCGTAACCGATATTGTACTTGTCCATCATGTCTACCACGCGCATAATGACTTCCGGATTATGAGTGGCATCCCCGTCGATTTCCACGTAGAAGATATGGCCGCCCCGCGTCAGGTCGTGATACGGAGCCTCAACTTCGGCCTTATGACGGGCACTGCATTTGTAATACACCGGTATATGATTGGAATTGGTATAATACTCACGGTCGGTAATACCCGACAAAATACCGAACTGTTTGCGGTCACCTCGGGTAAACCTTCCGGCCAATCCTTCAGCCGGAGTGGCCAACACGCTGTAATTATGCTGGTAGAGTTCTGAGAACTCGTTGGCACGGTCACGCATGCAGGTCACTATCTTCAGGCCGAGCTGCTGTGCCTCTTCCGACTCTCCATGATGCTTGCCGGTCAAAGCGACCAAGCATTCGGCCAAACCGATGAAACCGATGCCTAACGTCCCTTGGTTAATCACCGGAGCTATCGTATCGTTGGGCTTCAACTTCTCGCATCCCAACCAAAGCGCGCTCATCACCAACGGGAATTGCTTGGCAAAGGCTGTCTTCTGGAACTCCATGCGCTCATGCAACTGACGGGCCGTGATCTCCAGCATATGGTCGAGCTTGGCAAAGAAACAGGCGATACGTTCTTCTTCATCTGCAATCTCCATGCACTCGATAGCCAGACGCACGATGTTGATGGTTGAAAAAGAAATATTTCCCCGTCCGATAGAGGTCTTCGGCCCGAAACGGTTTTCAAAGACGCGGGTGCGGCAACCCATTGTAGCCGTTTCATACAGGTAACGTTTCGGGTCGTCGGCACGCCACAGTTCATGCCGATTGAACGTGGCATCCAGATTAATGAAATTCGGGAAAAAACGACGGGCCGTCACCTTGCAGGCATATTGGTAAAGGTCGTAGTTGCGGTCGGTAGGCAAATAGCTCACCCCCCGCTTCTTTTTCCAGATTTGAATCGGGAAGATAGCCGTTTCGCCGTTGCCCACCCCTTCGTAAGTACTACGCAGGATTTCGCGGATGATGCAACGCCCCTCGGCCGAGGTATCCGTACCGTAGTTCACGGAACTGAACACCACTTGGTTCCCGCCACGGGAATGGATGGTATTCATATTGTGGATAAAGGCTTCCATGGCCTGATGCACCCGGGCCACAGTCTTGTTCATCGCATGTTGGAGGATACGTGCGTCGCCGGTCAGGCCGTCCAAAGGACGAGTGACAAAGTCGTCCACTTCCTTATGATATAAATGAGAGTAGTCTTCGGCATTCAACTCCTCCAAGACCTTCACTTCTTCGATGAAACTGGCACGCACGAAAGGAGCCAGATAAAAATCAAGCGCAGGAATAGCCTGGCCGCCGTGCATCTCATTCTGTGCCGTTTCCATAGAAATACAGGCCAAAATACTGGCCGTCTCGATACGTTTGGCAGGACGGGACTCCCCGTGTCCGGCAGAGAAACCATGCTTCAGGATGTGGTCGAGCGGATGTTGTACGCACGTCAAGCTTTTGGTGGGATAATAATCCTTGTCATGAATGTGCAGATAGTTGTGCTTGACCGCCTCTTTCACCTCTTCGCTCAACAGGTAGTCGTCTACGAAAGGTTTGGTGGTCTCGCTGGCAAACTTCATCATCATGCCGGCCGGCGTGTCGGCATTCATGTTGGCATTCTCGCGGGTCACGTCGTTGGACTTGATATTGATGATCTCCAAGAACATGTCACGCGTTTTAGCCTTACGGGCAATGCTGCGCTGGTTACGGTAAGCGATATATTTCTGCGCCACATCCTTACGGCGGCTCTTCATCAGCTCCACCTCCACGGCATCCTGAATCTCTTCCACCGTCATCTGTACCTTTCCACGGTTAGCCACGTGTTCGCATATCAAATGAATCAGCTCTTCATTCTCACCGGCCTCGGTATGTACCATGGCCTTACGTACGGCATCACCGATTTTCCGGGCATTGAACCCCACAATGCGCCCGTCCCTTTTCACAACTGTCTGTATCATATTGCATTTATTTTTCAGGCCGAAAAAATCCTTCCCTCCTTTTCCTAAAGGAAGCCCCGTATCTTCGACACTTAAAAGTTTGTATCTTTCTTATTACGTTCCCACCGTCGTTCCCTTATCCCCGGAGTCCGTACGGCTATGTCACAGGCAGGTCTTCTGACTTACTCTCGTTTCATGTCCTTCCCGTTTCGCCCGACGAAACAGTGGATGCAGTATGTCATGAAACGCATAAAAGAGTTCACAGCAGCGGGTCTGTCGGGGACTCTCACCCCGTTCCCTTTTCACTCTGTCGGCCGACTGGCAAACAGGGCACCTGAACAATGACAAAGGTACACCTTTTCCTTTTTTCGTGCAAGAGTTTTTGCGGTTTTTATTCTAAAGTTTTCCAATTCAAGAACCCATAAAACAATCAATAATCTAATAAACAGAAGATTATAAACTAAACCCTCGCCCACAAGAAGGCCAAAAGTTTTCCAAAATAAAAACCGAACGTACAAGATTATCAGACCCAACCTCCGGAAAGGAGAAGCTTTATATCACAAACCGAGAGAAAACCTAAGTCCGAATTCCAAATTAAAATTCAATGGTTTCTCCTTATAAATATTAGAAACAGAACTTCCATTATCAAAATAGTAACTCACTCCCGGCTCCACATACAAACCTACCACCGACGACAAGTTAAACTGCATCCCGGCACTCGCATTTACAGAACATTGCCAAGGTTTTTCCCGTATAGCCTTGTGTGTAGACGACTTTATCCTTCCTCGCCACATATAATCCGTTTCCGAATCTCCATCCACGCACTTCTCAGCCATTCCTCCGGCCGACAGATACAAATCCATCCACCGTTTCTTCCACAAGCTGGCCTTAAAGTTCAAGGGAATCCCTACGTATTGTAAGGATTGCCGTACCTTATAACTATAATCTTCTCCCGAAGAAGAAAGACTTGACGAAAGATAAGTATAAGAAAGACCGCTTTCTATGCCGAATCTTTCATTCAAGACATAACAAACGGACACACCGAACCTGACGGGTTGTTTATGTTTCATCAGGACAAAGTCATCCACATACGGGTGGGCGGACTTTATACCCGCCACCGGATATTTTCCATATCCCATGGTCTCGGGGTGTTCCCAAGAGGGAATAGCTCCCATCAGGGCAACCCCTCCGTTCCCGTGATTCATCACCGATTTTCCGGGTGTATTGGATGCAAAAAGACTTATGGCCAGTAAATGTGAGCTTTCATTCTTAACCTTCCCGACGTTTGCAACCCACTTAGTATGCCGGTCTATCCCGTCAGGATAAGCTTTCTCCATATACTCAAGAGTATCTTCAGAAACCGTTTTTTCCCTTTCGGCTACAAGTTCTTTCCTCTCCTCCGTTAAAATCTCCTGACCTTCCTCTGATACGATGGGACGGTCGCAGAAAGTCACCGTATCTTTCCCAAACGGTTTACCACGATATGATTCCTTTTTCACTCTCCGGACTTTTGCCCAAAAGACATCCGACGGCTCCGGAAGAATGTCTTCGGTTTGAATGCGCTTTTCTACAAGAGACGTAAAAACCGGCCGGCATACGTTTCTTCCCAAGGGCACAACGATCGCCAACGCCGCCGCTATCCCGGCCAGGCGAAGCCATACGGTACGCCTTCCACGAGAGGAGGCAACGGACAGGCGTCGCTCTTCCAAAGCCTTGTTTATCCCGTCCCACAGCCCGTCGGGAGGGGCGACCTCGTAACCGTCCAGTTTCTTTTGCCATTCATTCAACCATTTATCTTCCATTGACCTGAGCTTTATATCTTTGAACTTCCTTTGCCAACACCGCCTTTGCCCGATGCAGTTGCGAAGCCGATGTACTCTCTTTTATATTCAGCATCGCCGCAATCTCTTTATGGCTTTTCTTTTCGAATACATACAAATTGAAAACAGCCCTATACCCTGCCGGTAAACGGCAAATCATTTCCTGAAGAACTTCAGAAGGAATGTCCTCCGCATCCGGCTCATCCTCTACCGTATCCGGTACGTCCCACCCATCGCCAAGGGATTCCAACTGCCGGTTGCGCTTCAAGAATTTCAATGACTCGTTCACCACAATACGTACCATCCATCCCCGGAGAGAGCCTTCACCCCTCCACTCGAAACCGTGAATGGAAGTGAATATCTTCACGAAACAATCCTGAAGGACGTCTCTCACATCGTCCATACAAGCCACATAACGGGAACATACGGCTGTGAGGCAACCCGCATAGCGACAATATAATAATTTCATCGCTACACGGTCGCCCCGCTGTATATCTCGAACCAAATCCTGTTCGCCTCCGTTTCCGATACGCGTCATTCTGAACGAACGGTTATCTGTCCTCCAACACTATCGTAACATACCACCTCTTTGCATTTGCTCTATTTGTCTGGCTACGTTTCCCGTCTTTTTACGGGTACAATAATCGAATTCCGCTGTTCTCCTCCCCCGGAACGACTGCCAAACCAACGTCAGTTTGACCGTACGACCTCCGGTATCGGGAAGCTTCCCTAAATCAAAGGCCACAAGCGCATCGCTTCGCCAACTCCCCGCATCTCCGCAAGCATCGTGACGAAACTCCACCTCATAAGGATTCTCCGGATTACCTCCGGTCAATAAATTCACCTTATGGGCAATCCCCCTATTGCCCCACAAAGTAGAGAAACGCAGCGTCAGATAACCGTCTTCCGCCACAGTCACCCAATCGTCTACGATATCCACCGGGTCATTCCCATACAGCGAATCGTTCACCAAAGCAGAATCCGGAACCGTTTTTTTCGTCAGAATGCTGTCCATCCAGTTTACATAGACCGCACGCGTACAGAAATGCTTTTCCCCATCTACGTCCGTAAAATGAACCAAAGCCCTCACTTCCTTTTCTCCGAAAGGGGAAGAGGACAGATTTACCGGCCAAAGCGTAGTCTCATCGTCCAACTGCAAGAAACAGGAATCCGTTCCGCCCTTGACCGTCACCAAAGCATTCGGACTAAGATAAGGATACCATACATAAACCTCGTCATCGTCGTCCGAACAAGACTGAAACAAAACCGGAGCCGCCAACAGGCAGGCCAACACCCATAAGACATGTACTTTCTTCATTTTTCATCCAATTTAAAAATCCGACATTCTGTTTATCAAACCGCGAACCGGCCAAATCCTTGCTCATTCCGATGAAAAATAACGTTAAAAACCAGCCATAAAAATAGGGATGTACCATTGGCATCTGATACATCCCCTGATATTCTCCATACAAGAACTACTTGTTCTTATAATTCTTTAAACCGGTCTGCAAGAAATCTATATACTTATTGACATCCTCGTCGTACGAATATGACTTGTTCAACGGCTTGCCTTCGTTGTCGAGCAACACATAGAAAGGCTGGGCATTGGCCCCGAACTTACTGCGTTGCAAATAGCTCCATTTGTCACCTACCGTACGCAAAGTACGTTCCTGACCGTTCTCTGTCACTTTAATAGGTTCCGGCAGCTTGGTCTTCTCATCCACATACAACGTGATTAGCACGTAATCGTTCTGCATGATATCCGCAACCTTCTGGTCGGCCCACACAGCCAGCTCCATCTTGCGGCAGTTCACGCAACCGTATCCGGTAAAGTCTATCATCACGGGCTTACCTTGCCTGCGCGCATATTCCATCCCGGCATCATAATCCATGAACTGAGCCTTCACCTCGTTCTCATAAAGGTTGAAGTCTTGCGTGCTCATCGGAGGCGAAAAGGCACTGATAGCCTTCAGCGGCGCTCCCCACAAACCGGGAACCATGTAAATGGCAAAAGAGAAGGAAACCAAAGCCATGAAGAAACGGGTGACCGACGTACGATGATTGACCACGACATTACCCGACTCATCATATTCATCTTCATCGTGCGGGAAACGCAGCCAACCGATAAGATAAGCGCCCAACAAAGCAAAAATCACAATCCACAAACTCAGGAAAGCCTCGCGGTCGAGGATATGCCAACCGTAAGCCAAATCTGCCACCGACAAGAACTTCAAGGCAAAAGCCAATTCCAAGAAACCGAGCGTCACCTTCACACAATTCATCCAATTACCGGATTTCGGCATCGTCTTCAGCCAAGCCGGGAACATGGCAAAGAGGGTGAAAGGCAAGGCCAAGGCAATGGCAAAACCCAACATACCGACAGTCGGGGCAAGAATACTGCCCGACGTGGACACTTCTACCAACAGAAAACCGATAATCGGCCCCGTACAAGAAAAAGAAACCAAAGCGAGGGTAAAAGCCATCAGGAAGATGCTCAATAAACCTGTGGTAGATTCGGCCTTATTGTCTACCGCATTGCTCCACGAAGAAGGCAACGTAATTTCAAAAGCACCGAAGAAACTGGCGGCAAACACCAGCAACATCAGGCAGAAAAAGATGTTGAATACCGCATTCGTGGACAGGGCATTCAGGGCACTGGCCCCGAAAATACCGGTAATCACTAAGCCCAAAAGCACATAAATGACCACAATGCTCACACCATACGTCGCCGCATCGCGAATACCTTTGCGTTTGTCTCCCGAACGTTTCAGGAAAAAACTCACGGTCATCGGGATGATCGGCCAGACACAAGGAGTAAGCAAAGCAACCAAGCCGCCGAGGAATCCCAACAGAAATATCTTCCACCACGTCTGGCTGGCTGCATTGGAGGCATCTTCACCGAAAGCTGCCAACTCATCAATAACGGGCGTCCAATAGTCGCTTGCCGCCACAGCAGCATTACCACCGGCCACCGCAGAAGGTACGGAATCCGTCACGACCAAGCCCGTGGCAACCGTATCGGCCCCTCCGATTACGGGCGCATCTGCTTTTTCCTCTTTCTCCGCTACCGGCGTATCCGCAGTTTTCTCTTTCTGCTTCTGAGGCTCTGCCACAGCATTACCGGCCGCGGGCTTTCCGCTTCCGGAGAAAGTAAACTCCACATTAGTGGGAGGCATGCAATTCTCATCGTTACAAGCCCCATAGTTCAGATACCCTTTCACGGAATAAGTAGCGTCCGTAATACGCATTTTCTGCGCGAAAACAGCCGTATTTTCCATATAGCTGACTTCCATCCCGAAAAGATTGTCGTACGCCTTATGCACCTTTCCACGTGCCGTCAGCTTACCTACCGGCTCCACTCCTTTCTGTTCATCGAAATTAATGGTAGCCGGAGTAGGGCCGCCGTCCGGAATGTCCGTAGAATAGACATGCCAACCCGCTTCCGCCTTTCCGGTAAAAACAATCTCGAATTCAGAGTCAGACAGTTTCTTTTGAGAAACAGAAAAACTTACCGGGTCGTGAAACTGTGCCCAAAGCGGCAAGACCATGACCCATAATAACAGTAATGAGGTTATTTTCTTCATCATCAAGAATAAAGTTTTTAATTGCAAAGATAAAAAAAGTGGGAGGGGTTTAAAAACGAACCGTGAAGAATCTACCTGTTTTTACAGTTTTTTAGTTTTACAACATTCATGCGCCGAAACAAAAAAAGTCTGCCTGAAGAATCCAGACAGACTTTCAATGTTATGCTTTACTGTAAAATTACAACTTCGGACCTGCTGCAACCAAAGCCTTACCGGCTTCGTTACCCGTGAACTTCGCAAAGTTCTTGATGAAGCGGGCAGCCAAATCCTCAGCCTTCTTCGTCCACTCTGCAGCGTCAGCGTAAGTGTCGCGAGGATCGAGAATCTTCGGATCAACACCCGGCAACTCCGTAGGAACAACGAAATCGAAGTAAGGAATAGTCTTCGTAGGAGCCTTGTCGATAGAACCGTCCAAGATGGCATCGATGATACCACGAGTATCGCGGATGGAAATACGCTTGCCCGTACCGTTCCAACCCGTGTTCACCAAATATGCCTTGGCACCTACCTTGTTCATCTTCTTCACGAGTTCTTCAGCATATTTCGTAGGATGCAAGCTCAAGAAAGCAGCACCGAAACAAGCAGAGAATGTCGGAGTCGGTTCAGTGATACCACGTTCCGTACCGGCCAACTTGGCAGTAAAACCAGACAAGAAGTAGTATTGAGCCTGCTGGTCGTTCAAGATAGAAACGGGAGGCAATACACCGAAGGCATCAGCAGACAGGAAGATTACCTGCTTTGCGTGAGGACCCTTGGAAATAGGCTTCACGATATTCTCGATGTGGTAAATAGGATAAGATACACGGGTATTTTCCGTTACGCTCTTATCTGCAAAATCAATCTTGCCGTTAGCATCTACCGTTACATTCTCCAACAAAGCGTCACGTTTGATAGCCTTGTAGATATCGGGTTCGGATTCTTTATCCAGATTGATAACTTTGGCATAGCAACCGCCTTCGTAGTTGAATACGCCTTCGTCGTCCCATCCGTGCTCGTCGTCACCGATTAACTTACGTTTCGGGTCGGTAGACAAAGTCGTCTTACCGGTACCGGACAAACCGAAGAAGATAGCAGAGCTGGTGCCGTCCATGCTGGTGTTGGCAGAGCAGTGCATAGAAGCGATACCGCGCAAAGGATTGAAATAGTTCATCATAGAGAACATACCCTTCTTCATTTCACCACCGTACCAAGTGTTGATGATGACTTGCTCTTTTGAAGTCAAGTTGAAGACTACGGCTGTTTCTGAGTTCAAGCCCAGCTCCTTGTAGTTTTCAACCTTAGTCTTAGAAGCGTTGTAAACCACGAAATCAGGTTCGAAATCCTTCAAATCTTCTTCCGTAGCACGGATAAACATGTTCGTTACGAAGTGAGCCTGCCATGCAACTTCCACGATGAAACGCACTTTCAGGCAAGTAGCCTTGTTAGCGCCGCAGAAACCGTCGACAACAAACAATTTCTTATTTGAAAGCTCCTTCACAGCCAAATCCTTCAATACCTTCCAAGCCTCAGGAGTTACAGGCTTGTTGTCATTCTTATATTCTTCAGAAGTCCACCATACGGTGTTCTCAGAAGTAGCGTCTTTTACGATAAACTTGTCCTTGGGAGAACGACCGGTATAAATACCTGTCATCACATTCACTGCACCCAATTCCGTTACCTGACCTTTTTCAAAACCTTCCAAACCAGCTTTGGTTTCTTCCTGGAACAATACGTCGTATGACGGATTGTGGAGAACCTCAACAGTACCGGTAATACCGTACTTACTCAAATCTAAATTTGCCATTTTCTAAAATAATATTTGGTTAGAAATCAATTCACTATAAAAAAACTTCCTTTTTGCGCTGACAAAATTACAAAGAAATGCGTGCATCTGAAACTTTCGGCATATTATTTTTCTTAATTCAAAAACATTCTTCCGTTAAATTTCCCAAAACCTAAGAACCAAAGCTATATTTGCTACACGGAGTTTACATTTTCAAGAAGTTTTTGTTACTTTTGTTCTCAAGTATATTTAAATCCATCCAAATATGAAAGTAATTAACTTTGCAGAGCAACAAACGGTTGTCAACAGATACATGTCGGAACTCCGGGACGTATGCATACAGAAAGACAGGGCGCGGTTCCGCCGCAATCTGGAAAGAATCGGGGAAGTAATGGCTTACGAAATCAGTAAAACGCTGGATTATTCCGTCAAAGACATACAAACCCCGTTGGGCACGGCACCCACGCTGTTGTACAACGACCTTATCGTACTGGGAACCATCTTCCGGGCCGGCCTCCCTTTCCATCAAGGCTTCCTGAATGTGTTTGAGGAGGCCGACAACGCATTCGTGTCGGCCTACCGCTTCTACAAAGACAAAGAATGCCACGAAGTGGGCATACATATCGAATATCTGGCCACGCCGGATCTGAACGGCAAAACGCTTATCATCGCTGACCCCATGCTGGCCACGGGTGGAAGCATGGAATTGGGGCTCAAGGCATTCGAGACCAAAGGCATACCGGGAAAAGTGCATTTATGTAGTGCGATAGCCAGCCGGAAGGGCGTGGACTACCTCACGGAAACATTCAAAGACACGGACTATACCTTGTGGTGCGGAGCTATCGACCCAGAGCTGAACGACCACATGTACATCGTCCCGGGACTTGGCGATGCAGGCGATTTGGCCTACGGCGGAAAACTGTAAGAAGTAAAAAAGCATGACGGACGGGGTCTGGCAGAAAGCTGCGCACCGTTCTGCGCCAAACGGTAAATCAATCTCAGGCGAACGATTTTCCAATCTCCTGAGATTGATTTTTCATTTGACGGACAAAAATTCCCGCCTTATTGCAGATTGAAAACCAGCACCTTACATAAAAGCAAGCAAATATAACGGATTTTGACAACCGACAGCCCGCCGCCCGCCCATCGAAACAGAAAGACGGAACAAAAAAGGCGGCTGCCCCACGATAAGGAACAGCCGCCTTTTCTTTCCTTTCCCTTTCACGGGGAACTTACTCCTTCACCTCCCAAATATCGTTCGTATAGAGCAGTTCCGTGAAATTGTGATAGGCTTTCTTTTCTTTCACCTCTTCTATCTGCCGGTTGACCGCCTCGTCGTATGTCGGAGCTTCCACATCACGAATCACGCCCAATGCCACCGGGAAATCAGGCCCTTCCATCAGGGCCAACTTCAAGTGCAAGGTGTTGTCCTGACAATGCGCATCATGCACGAGGATGTCTTTTTCCGTCACGCCGTTCTCTCCTATCTTCACGACCTTCAACCCGAAACCTTCCTGCATCAAGCCGAATTCCTTATTTTCACCGAACAACATCGGCTGGCCGTGTTCCAGATAAATGGCATGCTTGGCACGTCCTTCTTTGGTGTAAACGGTATCGTGCGTCCCGTCGTTGAATATCACGCAGTTTTGCAATATCTCGCACACGGCGGCTCCCTTGTGGGCGTATGCCGCTTTCAGGATTTCCACCGTCCCGGCGGCATCCGTAGCCACGGCACGGGCAAAGAAATGACCACGCGCTCCGAAACATAACTCTGCCGGATTGAACGGGTCTTCCACCGTCCCGTAAGGAGAGGATTTACTGACGAATCCTCTCGGAGACGTCGGAGAATACTGCCCTTTCGTGAGACCATAAATCCGGTTGTTCAGCAGAATCATATTGATGTCCACGTTGCGGCGGACGGCATGGATGAAATGGTTACCGCCAATGGCCAGGCCGTCGCCGTCACCGGAAATCTGCCACACGGTGATATCCGGATTGGCCACCTTGAAGCCGGTGGCAATGGCAGCGGCACGTCCGTGAATCGTCTGCATGGCATACGTATTCATATAATAAGGCAGACGGCTGGAGCAACCGATACCTGAAATCACGGCTGTCTCGTAGGGAGGCACTCCGATTTCGGCCATAGCCTTGTGCAAAGAAGCCAGAAAAAAATGGTCTCCACACCCGGGACACCAACGCGGCAATCCCTTTTTATAATCTTTTGCTGTATATTCGCTCATTTTCTTTTATTCTTCTAAGTTTGACTATTTGTTGTAAATCTCGGTAAAGGCAGCCACCAACTCGCTCACGACAAAAGGCTGGCCTTTCACCTGATTGAACTGATAGGGCACAAAACCGTCTACTTTCATACGCAGATATGCGGCAAATTGCCCTAAGTTCTGCTCGGCTACCACGACTTTCTTATACCGCTTCAGCACTTCCACCGTATTGGCAGGCAAGGGGTTCAGGTAAGAGAAATGAGCCAAAGCCACTTTCTTGCCTGTAGCCACCATTTCATCCATGGCCGAATGCAAATGGCCGTAAGTACCGCCAAAGCCTACTATCAGCAGTTCGGCATCGTCCACGCATCCCTGCACCTCCACATCAGGCACCGGGATTCGGGCCACTTTCTCTGCACGCAAACGACACATCTTGTCGTGGTTCTCGGGATCGGTGCTGATGGCTCCTGTCCGGCCGTCCTTCTCCAACCCACCGAGAATATGCATATACCCCTCTTGTCCGGGTATGGCCCAGTAACGCACTTGCGTGTCGGGATTACGCATGTACGGCGTGTAGCTCCCGGCCATTTCCGGAGTGACGTAAGGGGGACAAATATCGGGATAATCGTTCAAATCGGGCAGTTTGAAAGCACCGGAACCGTTGGCCACAAAGGCATCGGTGAGCAACACCACCGGCGTCATGTGCTCCAAAGCCATCTTCGAGGCATAATAGGCCGCATCGAAACAATTCGTAGGCGAAGTGGCTGCAATGACCGGCATCGGCGATTCGCCGTTGCGTCCGAAAAGGGCCTGCAACAAATCCGTCTGCTCGCTCTTCGTGGGCAAGCCCGTGGACGGGCCTCCGCGCTGCACGTTCAGTATCACCAACGGCAATTCCGTAATCACGGCCAGATTCATGGCTTCCGATTTCAAACATACACCGGGCCCCGAAGTAGAAGTCACAGCCAATGCACCGGCAAAAGAGGCGCCGATGGAAGAGGCACAGCCGGCAATCTCGTCCTCGCACTGCACCGTGGTCACACCCAAACTTTTATGTTTGGACAATTCATGCAGCACGTCCGTAGCCGGCGTAATGGGATACGACCCCAAGAAAAGCCGCTTGCCGGCTTTCTCGGCCGCAGCGATAAATCCGTATGCAGTAGCCTTATTGCCCATGATGTCCATATACTTACCGGGCTTTTTCGTCTTGGATTCCACTTTATAAGTATGAGCCACAGAGGCATGCGTATTTGCCCCGTAATCATATCCGGCCTGGATAACCTTTATATTGGCTTCTGCCACGGCGGGCTTTTTGGCAAACTTCTCACGCAACATATTGAACGCTATCTCCAGGTCGCGGTTGAACAACCAGCACACCAGTCCGAGCGCAAACATGTTACGGCATTTCAAAATAGCTTTGTTGTCCATGCCCGAGTCAGCCAGACAGGCTTTGACCATCTGGGTGATAGGGGCAGCAATCACATCGTTTTTGATGCCCAACTCTTCTATCGGATTATCCGTCGTGAAAGCGGCCTTCTGCAAATCTTTGGCCTGGAAACAATCGGTGTCGATAATAATACATGCTGTAGATTTGGCATATCTGTACTGGGTCTTTAATGCTGCCGCATTCATCGCCACCAACACATCGCACTTATCGCCCGGTGTGTACACGCGCTTGGCACCAATGTGTACCTGAAAACCGGAAACTCCCGTCAACGACCCCTGCGGCGCCCGGATATCAGCCGGATAATCGGGAAACGTACAAATGTCATTTCCTACCGTCGCCGAGACCGTAGAGAAAATATTCCCGGCCAACTGCATACCGTCGCCGGAATCACCAGAGAAACGGACCACTACCTGGTCCAGCTCTTTTACTTCTAATCTATCAGCCATACTTTTTGTAGCATTTATATGATTACTGTATATTCTTTCTACCTTAGGAATGCAAATATCGCAAAGATATGTTTAAAAACAAAATATTTCGCTGTTAAAAGCATTCCGGAATACAGATTATACTATAAAATCGTAATCTAAAAGCTTATTTATATAGCATTTCATCGTACTTCTCTCACTTTTCAAAAGCATAAAGTTCGCAAAAGCACAGGAAAATGCATAAATATGCAAAGAGAGAAAGACCGAGCCTTTCCCTCTATCTTATGAAAGTTTTGTCCCAAGTATTCGACTTTTTAAGCAGAAACTGTTAACTTTGCAAAACAGAAAGAGCCCCTGTAGTTCAATGGATAGAACTACGGTTTCCTAAACCGCCAATCCGGGTTCGATTCCCGGCGGGGGTACACGGTCTATTTCAAGGTAAAATCTTGTGTTCCGGCTTTTACTTTGTATTTCTTCCCATTCACTTTCAATACATATTCCTTATCAGACACCACGCGTACGGTATCCCCGTCCGCCACGATGTCAGTATGCACATCGCCGAACCTCAAATTCCGGATACCTTGCTCGCCCCAACCTGTCTTACGCCATTCCACGAGCCGAGCCGTGGCATCTATATTATAAAACCCCAACACGTTCTCAATAAACAAAGAAATAGGCCCCAAGGCGGACCATCCGCAAAAGTCTTGAGCCACCAACGTCAAATTCTCACCGTCCACCCGCTGTCCGGGACGAGCTGCCGACGGAGAATAACATTCCCAAATGGAATGGGGCTCGAAAGTCTTATAGGTTTCGGACATTTGCGCCAACAAACGGCACGCATTCTCATGTGCCACATCATGATAACCGTAAGTCTCAAGTGCCTTGGTTGACATGTAAGCCAAAGGCAGCCATACACCGCCCCTCCAGTAATCTCCTACCGTCCCATTGTAGTCTGCGTCACTCCGCGACACGGACGGCCAAGGATATTGACCACCGAACTCATCCTCGTCCTGTGCATATTCCACCAAACGCGCCGCTTGTTTCCGCCCCGGAACTTCTGCCAACATAGCCCAATACACAGCCGGTGTCCGCACTTTCACAAAGTCGCCCGTGGCCTCCTCTATGTCATAATAAAAACCATCCTCCGCATCCCAATAATACTTATTGAGCAAGTCCTTTTTCACTGCATACTCCCCGGCAAACTCCTTGGCCGTAGACGAGTCGTCCAAGACCTCGGCAATCCTTTCGATATAAAGTGCAGCCAAAGCCTGTTGGGCCAAGGCATCCATCCACAGCATATCCCCGTTGCATCCCCGGCCACGCGGAGTATTGTCCATACCGCTCTGCACGTCGCCCCACAAATACCCTTTCTCCCTCCGTTCCAACATGACCGGCATCTTGGAAAAACGGCTACCGCCCCTCTTCAGTTTCTCAAACCAATAAAAATGGCGTTGTAGGTAACGATTGTCCTCTAACACATATTCCAAACGCCTTTTGTCGCCCGTCATCTTATAGTACTCATACTCCACCCACGCGAAAAAAGGAGGGTTGTCCGGATGCCAAATCTTTAAAGAGACCGGCTCTCCGTCCAATATCGTCTTATAGAAGTTATCCAAACTCTGTATGCCAGGGAATAGCGAAGGCGCATAGCGACAAAAAAGCACCATGAACTCGGTATCCCAAATCCAAATCGTGTCATCCCACAGGTTCTCATCCATATAGGGCGACTGGGGAATCCCGTTCTGATGTTTCACCCGCCCCCAGGCCAAATCCCAAGCTGCCCAATATAAATCCACCAAACCCGGTTCGGGGGAATAAACCGGTTGGGGCAACAAAGACTTGTCCAACCCGCTTCCGGTTTCAGGCTTGGCCTGCACACCCACTGCCATAACGGACAAAAGGATACCGGAAAACAAAACACTCTTTAATCCCATCATATCACATCTTTTATTTTGAAGGCAAAGAAACCGCTCTTCCGGAACATTACCAAAAAGCTTTGCACCAAAAACAGACGGATATACTCCAGTATCATATACTGAAGAGAGTCCGGGCACAAAACAATACAGGGCAAGCCTAAGCCTGCCCTGCATCCAAAAACTTATAAACGAATTCTTTATTTCATTTCCGAATCGTTCTCCTTGATGCGTTGCCCCATAGTCAGGAAAGCTACCGGAGCCGCCATGAAGATGGAAGAACAGGTTCCGATTACCACACCGAGAATCATGGCAAAAGCAAAACTGCGGATACTTTCTCCACCCAAGAAGAAGATACACAACAATACGACCAACGTGGTCAACGAAGTATTGATGGTACGCGTCAATGTCGTATTCAAAGAATCATTGAACAAACGCTGACGGTCGCGGTTCGGATACAGATGGAGGAACTCGCGGATACGGTCGAATACTACCACCTTATCATTAATAGAATAACCGATAGCCGTCAAAATCGCACCGATAAAGGTTTGGTCGATTTCCAAAGAGAATGGCACCCATCCCCAACAAATCGAATACGCTCCGATAATCAACAAGGTATCTACCGTCAAGGCCACAACAGCACCGACCGAGAAAGCCACATTGCGGAAACGCAACAATATGTAAAGGAAGATAGCTATCAAGGCCAATACCACAGAAACAATAGCCCCGTAGGTTATGTCTTCTGCCACGGAAGGACCTACCTTTTCCGAACTGATAATAGAACCTCCGGCACGCTCGTCGCGGTTGATGAAAGTTTGCAAATCCAAATCCGAAGCCAACAAACCGCCGCCTTTGAGCGTTTCGAACAGCGTTGCTTCTATTTCGGAATCCACCTCCGTACCTTCTTCGTCAATCCGATAGTTTGTGGATATACGTACCGTCTGATGGTCTGTACCCAAGGCTATAACCTGGATATTGGCATCCCCGAACTTGTTTTGCAACAAGGTGCGGACAGTTTCCGGCTCCACCTGCTTTTCGAACACAACTACGAAGTTACGTCCGCCGGTGAAATCAATACCTTTGCTCAAACCGCGTACAAACAAAGATGCGATACCTACCACCAACAAGACCCCGAATATCGTGAAGGATTTCTTATAAGAGCTCATGAACCTGTAATGCGTATCATGCAAGAACTTACGTGAAAGAGACGTCGTAAACGTCAAGTTCATCCATTTCTCCTTGTTCAGGAAGTGCTCGTACACGATACGGGTCAGATATACAGCCGTAAAGAAGGATACCAAGATACCGATAATCAACGTCGTGGCAAATCCACGGATAGGACCTGTTCCGAAATTATACAGGATGATACCCGTAATGATAGAAGTCAAGTTGGAGTCGAAAATAGCTGAGAAGGCATTGGAATAACCGTCCGAGAGAGCCGCACGCACATTCTTACCCGCACGCAACTCTTCTTTGGTACGTTCATATATCAACACGTTCGCATCTACCGCCATACCCAAAGAAAGCACCATACCGGCAATACCGGACATGGTCAATGCAGCCTGGAATGAAGTCAAAACCCCCAACGTAAAGAAGAAGTTCAATATCAACGCGCCGTTGGCTACCATACCGGGGATAAGACCATACATGCCACACATATAAACCATCAACAGGATGAAAGCTATCACAAATGAAGTAATACCTTGGTTGATGGACTCTTGTCCCAACGTAGGACCTACAAACTGTTCGGAAACAATATGTGCAGGAGCCGGCATCTTACCCGTGTTCAGCACGTTGGCAAGGTCACGCGTATCTTCGAGCGTGAAATGTCCCGTAATAGAGGAAACACCACCGGTAATCTCATTCTGCACCGTAGGAGCACTATATACATATCCGTCGAGCACAATGGCGATGGCGCGCTTCACATTTTTCTTGGTCAAAGCTGCCCAACGACGGGCACCATCGGAATTCATCGTCATGCTTACGCACGGACGGCCGTTCTGTTCGTAATCATCCTTGGCTTCTGTCACGACATCACCTTCCAAAGGCGCACGACCATTGCGTTCCGTAATCTTAATCGCATATAACTCGAAAATGTCTCCCATATTACCACTGCCTACAGGCTTCACTCCCCAATAAAGCTTCAGGTCACTGGGCAGAACTTCTTTTGCCACGGCAGAAGTGATATAGCGATTGACGGTAGCCGTATCACGCCAACTGGCATACCCCACTACACATCCCATAGGGCCTTGAGCCAATTGCAGCACAGAAGCCAAAGGATGGTTCTTCATAGCCTGTTCGTCCACAGCAGCCCCAGCCTTCTCTGCCGGAGTTCCGCTATTGCCCTTCAGAGCCTCAGCCAAATCCTTCACAGGAGCTTTCTTCGTAGAATCCGTAGCATCCACTTTTTCAGCCGGTGTCAATTCAGCCATTACCGTAGTGTCAGCCTTAACCGTATCGTTTTCTACAATCGCAGCATGCTCTGCCGCCAAACGTGTATCCAATGTAGCCAGGAATGGGATAATCTCTTCCGTATTATAGGTTTCCCAAAACTCCAGATTTGCACTACCTTGCAACAATTTACGCACACGTTCCGGTTCTTTCACACCCGGCATCTCCACCATAATACGCCCCATCTGTCCTTCCAATGTCTGGATATTGGGCTGTACCACACCGAAACGGTCGATACGTGTACGGAGCACATTATAAGAATTGTCGATGGCAGACTGCACTTCGGCACGCAACACTTTCTCTACTTCAGAGTCGGAACTCTTGGTCGTTACTTTACCTTTCAACTGCTGCGTAGCAAACAATTCCGCCAAATTTCCATCCGGCGCCAATGCTTTGTACTCTTTCACAAATAAGGTAATAAAATCACTCTGGCTATTCTTAGCCCCTTCCGCAGCCTTCGCTACCGCCTTGTTGAATGCCGGGTCTTCTTTATGGTCGGCCAAAGCCTTTACCACTTCAGGAACAGACACCTCCAGAATGACATTCATACCACCTTTCAGGTCCAAACCCAGACTAATCTCCATTTCGCGACAGTCCTTCAGCGAATAAGCGCCCAACCACACCGGATTGTTCATCACGGAATCCAGATAGTGTGCGCCGGCTTCCTCTCCTTGCGTTTTCGTAATCTCATCCACCTTATTCATTTGATAAGTAGTTACAAATGAAAAAGATAAATAGAACACGCACACAAGGGTCAACAGTAAAGCGAAAACTTTAACAAATCCTTTGTTTTGCATTTTAATTTATTATTATGATGTTATTATTTAATAGCTAATCAGACTACAAAGGCGCAAATATAACGTTTTTTTCACATTAACGCCGCAAGTTAACAGATTTATTTATGCCCTAATCCTCTTTTTTGTGTTTTTTCAAGTAAGTAATCATCGGATAATGGTCAGACCACGGAGCTGTCTTGTCCACATGCGTCTCGTATGTCTGCCAATAGTCGGAAACGAAGATATGATCGATGCGAAAATAGAATCCTTTCTGATTATAAGACAAGCCCAGTCCGTTACCCGATTGACGGAATGCACTTTTCAACCGGGAAGACAGGCGATGGCAAGAATAGGATATGGGAGAGTCATTCAAATCACCGCAGACAATCACAGCCCTTCTCCCTGATTTTTCGACATAGTTCAAAACCGAATCAACTTGCGGTCCGCGCAAACGACTCGCCCCGGCCATCTTCCGAACCAATTCTCTGGAATTACTTTCCGCATGCCCATTCTCCGGATCTTTAATGATTTCCTTATATTTCATCTTATCCTCTGGTGTCAGCTTATAAGACTCCAAATGGTTATTCACCAACAATACAGTATCCTGACCGTATAGTAATTCTACGGCAAGACTGCCATTAGTCGTACTTTCATAGGCTATCCGATGTACGGACAATATAGGCAAACGACTATAGACGAATTGAGGCTCAGCCTTTCCATCATGCAGACGACGAATATGATAACCTGCCTTTGCCATGATGCTATCCACATACTCAGATTTAAGATTCTTAGGTGCCACTCCTTCCTGAAGACAGATAATGTCGGCCTCAGAAGCCGCAAGATAATCCAAGATCGGGTACCGTCCTTCTGCATTCTTCTCTCCCCGGGCAAGGAACTCTGTATTATAAGTAAGCAATTTAAGCGCGTCTTCCGGGTGCTTCTCAGGCCAGTTCACCGGACAATAGTCATATATATAGGAAACAGACAGCAACATTCCGACAAAAGGCAACCAAACGTAACGAATGGAAAAAACCAGCCAAAAAAAGATAAAAGCTATATTAAGCAACAATAGCAGCGGAAATCCCAACCCGAATAAAGCCACATGAGAATGAACCGCCGGATTCAATCCGGAACTCAGTCCGCAGGCCCACAACATGAAAGCCGCCATTATGTTTGCACCGATTGACAACTGTATCAATATACGTTTCAATGTATTCATCTTCAACGCTGACTGGCATCAAACAACTTACGTTTTTCTTCCTCTGTCAAACTTGTGTATCCGGATTTACGTACCTTCTCTAAAATATGGTCTATCTCTTCCGCCTCTGCCTTTTTACGGGCGTTATACTCATAATCATCCTTTCGCTCCCCCATAGAGACATTCATTTTAGGCTTCCGATAAGAAGAAAACCGGTCTCGTCCTCCGGCAAACCATTTCTTCAACCGTTCCGCAGCAGACGGGCGATTGCCATAATATCCTCCACCGCTGTTTCTCCGCCAATACAAGATGAGCAACAAACCGAATATCATTCCTCCGAGATGGGCGAAATGAGCGACTCCATCACCGGAGTTCCCCAAAGCGGAAAGCAACTCTATGACGGCATAACCTATCACAAAAAACTTGGCTTTAATAGGTACGGGAAGCGGAAAAATAAACAGGCGTTCATTAGGAAACGACATGCCGAAAGCCAACAAAATTCCATAGACTGCACCAGAGGCGCCGATAGTGGTCCAACGATTCAAATAGTCGCCCATGGAAATCACGGTATAGCCGATATTAACCGTATCGTACGCTCCCAAGCCTTGCCACAGATACTGTACATATTGCACTCCTTCCTGAACCAAACCGGCACCCAAGCCGCACACGACATAATAAAGCAAGAAGCGACGACCGCCCCAATAAGACTCCATCACCCGACCGAACATCCACACGGCGAACATATTAAAAAGGATATGCGTGACGCCACCGTGCATGAACATATACGTAAAGAACTGGTAGAAGTTGAAATCGGGAGCTAAAAAGAAGTGTAGTCCCAGCAAATTATCCAAATCCACACCATAGCGCACTGCTACCAATTTAGCCAAGAAGAACAAAAGATTGATTATAATCAGATTCTTCGTTACGGGAGGCATATTCATCATATTCACACTCTATTTTCATTATTCATTGAGACCGCAAAAATACTAATTTTATTCCATTTCATTTTAAATAATCCCTTCAAGCTTGTGCTTTTTCATAAAAAGAAATATTTTTTCAATGAAAAAGTTTGTTTTAACGGCTAATTTACATACATTTGCATGATAGGATACAAAATAAGCGAATTATTATCTACTAAATTATTTCATCAAATGAACAAAACAGAACTTATCAACGCCATTGCAGAGAACGCAGGCTTGAACAAGGCAGATGCCAAGAAAGCTTTAGACGCAACAATCAGTGCTATCTCTGAAGCATTAAAGAAGGGTGACAAAATTGCACTTGTAGGTTTCGGAACATTCTCCGTGAATGAAAGACCGGCCCGCACGGGTATTAACCCCAGAACGAAAGAGCAAATCACCATTGCAGCCAAGAAAATAGCTAAATTCAAAGCTGGTGCGGAATTAGCTGACGCACTCCAGTAAGCAGAATAAATCTATTATGCGGAAAAAAGGGAGAAGCAAACTTTTGCTTCTCCCTTTTATTATGTATCTTTGCAGCCTGAATGATAAGGTAAAAACAAGGTTATGGAGATAGAAAATAAAATCGTATCAGCCGTAGTTCTCGGCATCAAAACTTTATACGGACAGGACATAGCTCCCGAAACGGTGCAACTCCAAAAGACGAAAAAAGAATTTGCAGGGCACCTGACATTAGTCGTTTTCCCTTTTTTAAAAATATCTCGTAAGAAACCGGAAGACACAGCTCAGGAGCTTGGCCATTTCCTGAAAACGGAAATCCCTTCCGTTGTAGCCGATTTCAATGCCGTCAAAGGCTTTCTGAACCTTGTAATCGCTCCGGCCAGTTGGATCGGTCTGCTCACCGATATCCACCAAGATGTACAATTCGGCCTGACCGAAGCGACCGACCATTCGCCTTTGGTCATGATAGAATACTCTTCCCCCAACACCAACAAGCCTTTGCATTTGGGACACGTCCGCAACAATCTGTTAGGATGCGCCTTGGCCAACATCATGGCAGCCAATGGCAATCGCGTGGTGAAGACCAATATCGTAAACGACCGCGGCATACATATCTGCAAAAGCATGTTGGCGTGGCTGAAATACGGGAACGGTGCCACTCCGGAAAGTACCGGCATTAAAGGCGACCACCTCATCGGAGACTACTATGTGGCTTTTGACAAACACTATAAAGAACAAATCAAAAAACTTATGGAAGAGGGTATGAGCGAGGAAGAAGCCAAAAATGAAGCCCCGCTCATCAAGGAAGCCCGCGAAATGTTGGTAAAATGGGAAAACAATGATCCGGAAGTCCGTGCCCTTTGGCGTAAAATGAATGAATGGGTCTATGCCGGTTTCGATGTCACCTATAAAGCCCTTGGCGTAAGTTTCGACAAGATATATTATGAATCGGAGACTTACCTCGAAGGTAAAGAGAAAGTTTTGGAAGGGCTTGACAAAGGACTGTTTTTCCGAAAAGAAGACGGTTCCGTATGGGCCGACCTGACTCCGGAAGGATTGGACGAGAAGCTTCTGCTCCGTTCCGACGGGACTTCCGTCTACATGACACAAGATATCGGTACGGCCAAACTGCGATTTCGCGACTATCCCATAGACAAAATGATTTACGTGGTAGGTAACGAACAAAACTACCACTTCCAAGTGCTTTCCATCCTGTTGGACAAACTCGGTTTCGAGTGGGGCAAAGACCTTGTACATTTCTCATACGGCATGGTGGAATTACCTAACGGTAAGATGAAAAGCCGCGAAGGTACGGTCGTGGACGCCGACGACTTGGTGGCAGAGATGATAGGTAGCGCACGCAAGATGTCGGAAGACAAAATCAACAAGCTTACGGATTTGAGCGAGGACGAAGCCAATGAGATTGCACGAATTGTCGGTTTGGGAGCCTTGAAATACTTCATATTAAAGGTGGACGCACGAAAGAACATGTTGTTCAATCCGGCTGAAAGCATCGATTTCAACGGAAATACCGGACCGTTCATCCAATATACGTACGCACGTATCCGTTCCATCCTGCGCAAAGCCTCCGAAGCGGGCATCTCCATCCCCGAAACGCTGTCAGCCCAAACGGATTTGAGCGAGAAAGAAATCAGCTTGATTCAAATGCTGGCCGACTTCCCGAACGTAGTAAAACAAGCAGGTTCCGACTATAATCCAAGCTGCATTGCCAACTATTGCTACGACTTGGTGAAAGAATACAACCAGTTCTATCACGATTTCAGCATCTTGCATGAAGAAGACGAAAACAAGAAAACGTTCCGTCTGGTACTGTCTGCCGAAATCAGCAAAATCATACGTACGGGCATGGGCTTGTTGGGCATAGAAGTGCCTGAACGCATGTAAAAAACCTCCTCTTGCGATGGGGAAAAAGAAATTCTATGTAGTTTGGCATGGAGTCAGTCCGGGCATTTACACGTCCTGGACTGACTGCAAACTGCAAATCAATGGCTTCGAAGGGGCCATTTATAAATCTTTCGACACCCAAGAGGAAGCCGAAAGGGCTTACAACACCTCTCCTTATCTTTATATCCAGAAAAAAAAGACTACCGCTCCGGCAGTTTCCGGAAACACACCGACAGACGTGCCGTCTTATCGGCACGACACCGTGTTACCCCTTCCGCCCGAAGTCCCGGCCGAAGCTTTGGCAGTCGACGCGGCATGCAGTGGCAACCCGGGTCCGATGGAATACCGAGGCGTTTATCTCCGTACGGGCGAAACCGTCTTCCATTTCGGACCGGTGTATGGCACCAATAATATCGGTGAATTTCTGGCCATTGTACATGCCTTAGCTCTGATGGAACAGAAAAATATCCGGATGCCAGTTTTCTCAGACAGCCGAAACGCCATCGGTTGGGTCAAGCAAAAGCGTTGCAAGACCAAGTTGGAACGCAGCCCCCGTACAGAAGCTCTCTATCAAATGATAGAACGGGCTGAAACCTGGCTCAAGACCCACAAAACAGACATCCCCATCCTGAAATGGGAGACGGAACGATGGGGTGAAGTCCCGGCCGATTTCGGCAGAAAATAATCATCTCTACTTGTGTATCCTAAAAAAGAAAAACGATGAAACAACGTATATCTTACCTTATTAATTTGTTTTTAGCCTTCCTGCTGTTCTTTGTGTTGCAGAAAATCGTATTCGTCTATTTGAACGAGCCTTTGCCGGCAGGCGATCTGTTCCAGGTCATCGTTCACGGGTTGGGGTTGGATGCTTCTACAACGGGATACTTGCTCATCTTTCCATTCCTCGTCGTATGGCTCAGCATTTGGATGCGTCGCATGAAGACCAAAGCCGTATTACGCCCTTATTTCATACTTATTGCCATTCTGCTCTCGCTGATTTGTGTGGCAGACACATCACTCTACACATTCTGGAAATTCAAGCTCGACGCCACGATCTTCAATTACATGGACGCTCCCAAACAGGCTATGGCCAGTGTCTCCACCGGCTATGTCGTCATGCGCCTGCTTTGGATTACGGTATTCTCCGTTCTCTTGTCATGGAGTTGCATCCGCCTTACGCCCAAATCATTCCCAGTTTTGCCCATAAACCTGAAAATGCTGCTTCACAATTTCACATACGTACTATTAGGCGGCCTTATCTTTTTGGCCATACGAGGAGGGGTAGGACGTTCTACCATGAATATCGGCAACGCTTATTTCAGTGAAAACACCTACATGAACCATGCCGCCGTAAACCCGGCTTTCAGCCTGATGTACTCTTGGAATAAATCCGAAAACTTCGCCGAGAAATACAATTACTTAGACGAACATAAACGGGCCGCCTGCTATGCACCGCTTTATCCGGCCTCGACAGAAGACTGCACCCGACAATTGCTACGCGCCACACGTCCCAATATACTCATCATCATCCTTGAAGGATTCGGAGGAGAATATATAGAAGAACTGGGCGGAGCTAAAAACGTGTCACCGAATATAAGCCGACTCATTCGCGAAGGCATCTTTTTCGACAACGTATATGCCAACAGTTTCCGCACCGACCGCGGACTGGTCAGCACGTTAAGCGGGCATATCAGTTACCCCACCACCTCCATTATGAAACTCCCGGCCAAGTCACGCCTTTTGCCCGGTATAGCCCGTACGTTGCAACAAGCAGGATACCAGACGGACTTCCTCTACGGCGGCGACATTAACTTTACCAACATGAGAAGTTATTTCACAACTACGGGCTACCAACATCTGACCAGTGACACGGACTTCAGCCTACAGGAGCGCACTTCAAGTTCCTGGGGCGCGCACGACGAATACACATTCGACCGGCTGTATGAAATGCTCGAATCCCGACCGGCCGACCGACTGTGGCATACCGGATTCCTGACTCTCAGCAGCCACGAACCGTTCGAAGTCCCCTACAACCGGTTAAAAGACAAACGGCAAAACTCTTTTGCCTATACCGATCATTGCTTGGGTGAATTTATCGACCGTCTGAAACAACTTCCGGTGTGGAACAACCTGCTGGTCATCTGCCTGCCCGACCACGGCAGCTCACCCACTTTCAATGTCACGTCGCCCACCTTCTACCACATTCCCATGCTATGGTTAGGCGGAGCCATAAAAGCACCGGCCGTCATCCATACCTTAATGAACCAAAGCGACATGCCCGCCACATTGCTCGGACAACTTGGTTTGCCACATCAAGACTTCAAATACAGCCGCAATATCTTTTCGACATCCTACACCTATCCCTTCGCTTACTCCACGTTCAGCGACGGATTCATGTTCAAGGACAGTACCGGTGTGACCATTTTTGACAATGCAGCCCGAAAACCGGTCTACAACGAACCTGCTCCCGATGGTGCACGTGAAGAAAAAGGTATGGCTATCCTGCAAACCTCATACGACCAATTGGGGGAAAACTGACACGTTTCCCCCAATTGGCAATCCCGCATTTACAGCCATAAAGTCACGCTCCAATAGACAGCAGCAGCCAACAAAGCACTCACGGGAATCGTCAACACCCAAGCTGTCATCAAACTCCTTGTCACGCCCCACCGCACAGCAGAAAGCCTCTTAGTGGCTCCAACGCCGATGATGGCTCCCGTTATCGTATGAGTCGTACTTACCGGAATTTTCAGGTATTCCGTCAGATAAAGCGTAAAAGCACCGGCTGTTTCCGCAATAACCCCTTCAAAAGGTGTCACCTTGGTGATACGCGTTCCCATAGTCCGCACGATTTTCCATCCCCCGGACATAGTACCCAACGAGATGGCCGTGAAACAAGAAAAAGCTACCCAGTCGGGCAAATCTTCTATACTGCGTATTCCCATTCCCAACCCTTCGGAATGACCGGCAATCATGGCCGCCGCAATAATACCCATCACCTTTTGAGAATCGTTCAACCCATGTCCGATGCTGAACAAGGCTGAAGACACGAGTTGCAACTTCTTAAACCACACCTCGGCCGTATGCGGATGCGCTTTCCGGCATGCGTGCAATACGAGAATCGTGAATCCCAATGCCACTATCATACCAATCAAAGGAGCTAGAAAAATAAAAGCCGCAATCTTCAATATGATATCCAACTGGATAGAGCCGAAGCCGCTGGCCATGATAGCCGCACCGGCAAAACCACCAATCAACGTATGGGAAGAGGAAGAAGGAATACCTTTCCACCATGTAAACAAATTCCATATAATAGCGGCAATCACACCAGACAGGATAATCGGCAAAGTGATATATTCCTCCATGACCGTCTTCGATACGGTATTGGCTATCCCGAAACCACCGATAACATATTTGGCAATGAAGAAAGCCACAAAATTGAAAGCGGCAGCCCACAACACAGCTTGAAAAGGAGTCAACACCTTAGTAGACACAATGGTAGCAATCGAATTGGCTGCATCATGAAACCCATTGATATAGTCGAACAAGAGAGACAGTACAATGATAATCAATAATAACTCCATGGTTCTTGCCTTTCATTTATACATACTTCACGATCAGATTCTTCAGAATCTTTCCCACATGCTCGGCCGCATCGGTTGTCCGCTCCAGTTCCTGCATGATTTCTTTTATCTTTATCAACTCTATGCTGTCCTTCTCTTCTTCAAAAAGCCTTCGGATAAAAAACTCATAGACATCGTCTGCCTGATTCTCCAAATCATGAAGTTCGACACAAAGCCCCCGCAAACGAGCCGGATTCTTCCGGAACACATTCAATTCTTCCACCGCCTTGCAAATACAGGCTGCCTCTTGCTGTATGAAATGACATAATTCTCTTGCACTATCGCCCAAAACACGGGGATTATAAATATTGATACGCTTGGCACAACTGTTCACGCAGTCTATCACATCATCTATGCCAGAGGCCAGGGCATTGATGTCCTCGCGGTCAAGAGGAGTAATGAACGTCGTTTCCAGTTCGTCAAGCACCTGATGGGTCACCATATCCCCCTTACGTTCGACTTCTTTCACCCGTCTGTAATAAGTCTCCCGTTCTTCCGGTCTGCCCTGTTCCACACTCTCCGTCAGCACATCGGCTGCCTCAGACAGAATATCCGCAAGCTGTTTCAGCAAACAGAAAAAATTAGGTTGCTTCGGTACGAAGCTGTTAAAAAAGGAATTTTTCATAAAATCAAGTGTTTAAATTCTATTTCGTCTTTTTCATTTTCTCTCGCAACACCTCCACTACGGCCGGCAAAATCGAAATTACAATAATAGCCACAATGAGAATTTTCAGATTGTCTTGTACGAAAGGCAAGTCTCCGAAAAAGTAACCCGCATAGCAAAACGATGCCACCCAAAGCCCTCCTCCGACGACATTATACATCATGAAATAATAATAATGCATACGCCCCATTCCGGCCACAAAAGGAGCAAACGTACGGACTATAGGAACGAAACGGGCTATGATGATTGTTTTCCCTCCGTATTTTTTATAAAATTCATGAGTCTTGTCCAAATAACTTTGCTTGAATATTCTGGAATCCGGATTATGAAACAGTCGTTTTCCCAAAAAGCGCCCTATCATATAATTGCAGGAATCTCCTAAGACCGCAGCTACAAACAATATCAGGAACAATAAATTGACATCGAGCGGAACGGAGGGAACAGCGGCAATGGCGCCCCCCACAAAAAGCAAGGAATCGCCCGGCAAAAAGGGCGTGACCACCAGTCCCGTCTCACAAAAAATAACAGCAAACAATATGGCATAAGTCCACGTATGATACTGCTGCACCATCTCCACCATATAATGGTCGATGTGCAGGATAAAATCTATTATAAAATCCATTACTTTATATCCTTATTACTAATAAAATGAAAACCAGCAGCCGAAAAGCTACCATAAAAAAAGACTTTCTCTGCAATCTCTTACAGGAAAGTCTTAAATAAGGATACGCCTTAACGTATATACAAAATATAATTTGGCATTGCCGGAAAACGATGTATCCGGGAGTTTCTCTCCTCTCTCCGGCAGCCACAAGGCTGCAACCTGCCACACACCATTTTTCCATCCGGCAAAAGCTGTATGTCCTTTGAAAGAACGCGTAGCCTGAATCGAGTGCCCGGTTGGACACGAAAGAAGTGCATAACCGATATCACCCCATCCAAATCCTGCACGTATCTCCTTATCCTGTCCGCAGTATTTCGTATCTGTCTCTCCACCGTCTCCCGCCTCCATTATGGTAGTAGAAGGCATGCAAGCCATATCTCCCTCCGCTGTGGAAAAAGAAAAGTCCCACAGAAAGAGACACAAAGCAAATACCAAATAGGATAAACATTTTGCCATAACCGCTGCAAAGATAGGGATTATTTTTTCATCCGGCAAACGATATGAAGAAAAGGCACACTCAAAATCCGCAGACTGAAAAATCATTCTTCTGCCCCCCGACGATACTTCCTTTTCATGCCAAGAACTTTCGAATCAAACCTTCCGAAACCGATTCACCAAAGAACGGATTGCAAAATAAACATCCAGCAGACCAAACAAACGATAGGTAATCAATATGGCCTGAAACTTCTTACTGAATGAAGAGTACTTGACCCGAAGCAGTTCCCTTCCATACAAAGAAGACAAGGCTTTAGCCAACAATCGCCCCCTCACCCTATGCCTTCTGACGATATATTCTTTCTTAATACAAGAAATGAAACGCAAAATAGGACTCGCAATACGGTCGTTGTAAAAGACCGAACGGTCCACATTTCCTTTCACCTCTACATACAAATGGTACAGTTCATCGTCACTCCCTTGCCTTAAAATCCGTTCCAACGGATAATGCTCAATAAAATCAAAGATAAATGCAGGACGCCAACAATGGAATTTATGAGCCAACCGCTCCAACCTGTCATCGACAAGCGCATAAATCTTCCTAATTTCGTCTGGCAAAAGCGCATATTTCTCCTGAATCATCTTTCCGGGAGGATCCATATAAAGATACAAGCACGAAGGCACCAACTTGATGCTGTTGCACTGTAGAATATAATCCAAATTGAACAACAAGTCCTCATACACGACCAAATCGGTACGGAACATAATGCGGTGCTCCCTTAGAATCGAGGTTTTGTAGAATTTTCCCCAAACATACCCATTCCATAAATGCCGGGCGACGAAATCCCCCATTGTATCGTCCTTAAAATCCCCCTCGAAATTATAATATATCTCCCCCTTCGGAAGAGTCTTGTATCCTCCTATCACCAAATCGTAACCGAGCCCCTCTTTCAAGACGTCGAAAAAGCCCTCGTCCACGGAGTCGTCCGCGTCGACAAAAGCAATCCACTCTCCGCACGCCACTTCAAGCCCCAAATTACGTGCCGTACTCACTCCACCATTTTCTTTATGCCACACCCGGACACGGGCATCCTTTGCGGCATAAGTGTCGCAAATTTCCCTGCAACGATCCGGGCTGCCGTCATCTATGAGCAACAACTCAAAATCACGGTTTGTCTGCTTCAAGATACTATCCACACAGTTTCTCAAAGTATCCTCGGCCTTATATACAGGAACAATTACAGATATTAATGGCGCCATTGATACTAATAGTTATTTTACACTGACAAAAGAATGAAATCTAAGTGCATAATCCAACACCACAGCCTTTTCTGTAACCCACCATAACTTTAAATACCATTTTTTAAATAATTTATGGCGTACACGATAGGTTTTTATATGTTTTATCAGCTTCTCGAATTCCGAGTAATCCGAGGACGAGATTCTCGACTGCATTTTCAGACTGAGGAGGCAGAAATTTACGGCTCCATCAACAAAATAAGCCTGATTCTTTCTCACATGCTTCCCCACGTTTTCCTCGTCCATCTTTTCAAACATAGCCTCTACCATGTGAACGATCTGCATCAGGTTCTTTTTCTGGCTCTCCGTATCTACCGACTGCCCCTCCCTTCCCATACGGTAATGGTAAAGATACAAGTCATACACAATAAAGTCTCTCACACGGGAATAGGGCAGAAAACAATACAACGTATCCGTATAATTTATCCCTTCCAGCAAACGGAAATTCATTTCTTTAAGAAGGGATGTCTTATAAGCCATGCCATTCATGCCAAATTCAGCCTCATAGGCATGCGTACGGATATAAAATTCATCCGTCCGATAGACATGATCCTTAAACACGGAGCAGAAAGAATGCTTGATCTCATCCACCTTCTTGTCTTTGTCAAAGATCTCATCCACCCTTAACGTTATCACCAAATCGGTATCACAAGTCTCCAACTTCTGCAAAAACTCCACTAACGCCGAAGTATCGAACCAATCGTCAGCATCCAATATTTTGAAATACTTTCCGGTTGCAATTCCTAATCCGGCATTCACACAAGAACCATAATGTCCGTTGGCCTTGTCTATGACTTTAATCAAATCAGGCCGTTTCTGTTCATATCGACGAATAATGTCCAAAGACCCGTCCGTACTGCCGTCATTCACCACTATGACTTCAAGCCTATCGCTGACAAGCTCATCGGTCACAGAATCCAGACAGACAGGCAGATATTTTTCCATATTATAGGTTGGTATTACTATGGAAAGTATTTTCCCGCTCCCAGCCTCTTGAACCACCTTATCATTCACCATCTTTTTCACAATAAATTAAAATACAACCTCTTTTTATCCCGACAGCCGCCGCTCTCACGAGTTGAGCCGGATGTGTCAGAGACTTTGCATATCGTTTAGTTTCTTGTAATAGCCGTTCAAGGCTATGAGTTCTTCATGCGTCCCGCGCTCTACAATCTCTCCCTCGTAAAGCACACATATTTCATCCGCATTCTTAATCGTACTAAGCCGGTGCGCAATCGCAATGGTCGTACGCGATTTCATCAAGCGTTCCAACGCCTCTTGTACCAACCGCTCCGACTCCGTATCCAATGCGGAAGTCGCCTCATCCAGTATCAATATCGGCGGATTCTTCAGGATGGCACGGGCTATGCTGACACGCTGCCGCTGCCCGCCCGACAAACGGCCTCCACGGTCGCCGATCATCGTATCATAACCTTTCTCGGATTCCATGATGAAATCGTGTGCGTTGGCTATTTTGGCAGCCTCGATGACCTGCTCCATCGTCGCATTCTCCACGCCGAACGTAATATTATTATAGAACGTATCGTTGAACAGGATGGCCTCTTGGTTCACATTACCGATCAGAGAACGTAAGGCCGAAATAGATACGTCCTTCACGTTCTTCCCGTCTATAAGCAAGGCTCCTTCACCCACATCATGATAACGAGGCACTAAATCAACTAAAGTAGACTTTCCGGAACCGGACTGTCCCACCAAGGCCACCGTCTTCCCTTTCTGCACCTTCAGGTTTACATGCTTCAAGACCTGCCGGCCTTCAATATAGCTAAAGGAAACGTCACGGAACTCCAACTCGTGCTCAAAGGCTGTCAAAGGCAAGGGCTTTTCCGGCTCCTTGATATGGTTCTCCGCTTTCAAGATCATATCAATACGCTCCATGCTGGCCAAACCCAAAGGAATATTATAAAAAGCCTTGGAGAATTCTTTCAGAGGATTGATGATGCTGTAAAGAATCACCAGATAGAAAATAAACATCGCGGCATCTATCGGGGAATACTGATTCAAAATCAATGCGCCGCCAAACCATAATACGATCACAATCACGCAAGTACCCAAAAACTCGCTCATCGGATGAGCAGAACTCTGACGGATAACCATCGCATTCATGGCATCCCGGAATCCGTTGTTGATTTTAGCAAAACGTTCCGACATCTTACGCTCTGCAATGAAGGCCTTGATAATCCGAAGGCCCCCCAAGGTTTCATCCAACTGAGACATGATGTCTCCCCATTGCCCCTGAGCCACCACCGACTGACTTTTCAATTTACGGCTTACCGATCCCATAACCCAACCGGCCAAAGGAAGAATGACAAGCACGAACAACGTCAGTTGCCAACTTACGGTAAACAACGTAATAAAACAAACGACCAAAGCTATCGGGTTGCGAATCAACATATCAAGCGAACTCGTCAGCGAATTCTCCACCACAGACACATCCGCACTCATTCTGGCGATGATATCCCCCTTGCGTTCCTCCGAGAAAAAGCTCAACGGTAACCTCAACACCTTATTATACACTTCAATACGGATATCACGTACAATACCTGTACGAAGAGGCACCATCACAGCCGCCGAAGCAAAATACCCGGTAGTTTTCAGTAATGTCATCACAATCAGAATAAGCCCCATGAATATCAACGTAACGAAAGCCCCATTCTGTTCAATAATATAATTAATGAAATAATACCCGTTATTGATTAAGACATCCTTATTCAGATGATGGATATCCATCGGCATATATTCATACTTTGTCGTATCGATCTTAAACAAGATATTCAAAATCGGCACCAAGGCTGCAAACGAAAAAACGTTAAGCCATTGCGATAAAAAATTCAATATGACAGCCCAAGTCAGATATTTACGATAAGGTTTCATATACCGCTTGAGCAAGGAGAAAAATTCTTTAATCATATATATTTCAAATGAATGGATTGGTGCAAAGGTAGGCATTTCTCTCCAAGTGACCAACCACGACGTTGTTTTTTATCATATTTTACTCACATTCATCCGGTCTGCATGGCCTATGCGCCACCACCGCCCCACAGCCGGACAACCTAATCCGTGCATCGAGTTTGCAAAATGTCAAAATGACAATCTCACTATCATGAGAATCGCTCATTTCCGTCCGTCGGTCGCCCTGACGGCAAATAACGCAGTCTCACGCGTCCGGCTTTTGACTTTTTGATGCCTTTCGGAAGGAAAACACCGCTTTGCGACATTGCCTCCAACCATTTGCCCGCACGCCTCCCGACTACGTGTCAGAAAATATGCAGCATAAGGTTACATCGTGCTTCCCGTTTTTGGAGCACTACCGCCTGTCAACCAGCATAAAAATCAGCTCCAGACCGTACGTGTACTCCCGTTTTACGCCCGAACATTTCACCATCGACAGACGTCTTCGCCCCGATATGAGGAGAAAAAAAGTGTTTTCTGCGCCAAGTGATTTTTTTCTTTCATGAGATTAATCTTCTGTTATGCCCATTCTTGCATGAAAAAGTATAAAGAAAAATTAAAATATGTCATCACGGGGAGGCTCAAAAACATACAGATCACATCTTTTCATTCCGGCCTTGCTACTTTTCTTTGCCATTTTGCTACATTTCGGAATCTCATAAGTATTATCCGGAGCTTTAGAGCTTACATTTCGCGCAATAAAAACCATCACCTCATCGAGCAGAACCAATACACGACAAAAGCTATTGTTTCGATGACAAAAACAGCCAAAAGGCGGTTGAATCTCCGGATATATTTATGTGAGGTCTTGGAACTTCCTCCGTATAAAGGCGTACTTTCTTCCCTCACTTTCTTATAACAGGCTACCGTCCACCTCGTCTTGGCCAAACACTCCAAATAATATGCCGTGAAAGGATGATTGCAATCCCTTTTCCACGGTTTGCCCCCACCTGCAAAATGCACCACAACCGGATGCTCTTTCCATCGCTCCACTTCCTTGAATTTAGAGGCATGCAACCTGATCCATTGATAATCTCGCGTATACCACAAATCTTGAAAATTATATCCGTATGGGAGGTATTTCACCGCTCCGTGCAGTACCACGTTCAAAGCATCCTGATCCGGAAAAAGGCATTTCTCCGGATGTTCCCGGATGAACTCCACCAACCGACATGCCACATTATGCTTCCGCCAATAGTCCATATTGACCAACAGTACCCCCGAGTTAAAATAAGGCGCACCATACACTCCAATCCTGTTTTGCAAAGTAATGTCATCAGCCTCCTGATCCTCCACCACCGCGCACGCATAGCCTTCAATGTCCGTCCTCCAAAGTTCCTGCAACGAATCGTTTACCAGAATATCGCAATCCATATAAAGCATCTTCTCCTCGTCCGGAAACAAATCCGGCAAAAGGAAACGGTAGTATATGGACTCTCTGAACCTATCGCTCACTTTCAGGCCTTGCAGAATCTCCGGATGAATAGTCTTGACTGTCAGACGTCCGCCATACCTGACGGCAATCTGTTCCAACCCCTCTACATCTACTTGCGGCAACGATTTCGTTATCACATAAATATGACAAGGTTGCTCACGGTGGTGCTCAAAAATCGAAACCACACAAGGACCACAGGCCATCATATAATAAGTATCCGTACACAAAGCTATCTTTATCATTCCACTATCTTTTTTGCTTTTATCTATTCCTTTATAATCCTTTCTGAAATACCTCCATCGTCTGCAATGAATACTTGTGGCACACTTTCTCCATCTTACGTTTCCGAAACGTAGCTACAAATTTTCGGTTCAATTCCAAATACCTCCACAAACGTTTATAAACACAACGCCTTGCAATCAAATCCTTACCCCCGAGCTCCATATCTGAGACATAGTCGAATTCATGCAAGCACTCCAGCACTCCCCGACAAGCCTCCGAAACGTCGGCTGCTTGCCCTAATAGCCCAAACTCCCGCAAAAGCCTCAGCCCTTTCCGGATATAATAGAGGGCTATTCCGGTTTCCAATCTTTCCGTTCCCCTGATAGCCTTGTCTTTTAATATTTCCAGTTTATATCGGGCAAAAGCTTTATAAGGCGTATAATCGGTGTGCATGAGCGACCCGTCGCGTTGGTAGTAATAATAAAGTGGGACACAACACAAAGCCACACTCTCCGCTTCCGGAATGTATTTGTATAACACGAAGGCATCCTCGAACGGAAAAGTCTCCATCCTATGCCTTACGACGATTTCACGCCTACACAACTTGTTCCACAGTCCTTCATCCATTTGGTCATAGCTCTTCATCTTACGCATGGCTTCACAAGGCGACAGGCACACAATTTTATCATCATAAGCCCATGGCGTAGTCAAACGCTGGTGCGCCTCATCATAAAAGTAATGCTGGCAACACGCTACATCCGCCCCCGTCTTTGTTATGAGTCCATAAAGCAGCGCTACAAAATCCACATCTACATAATCGTCTGCATCTACGAAACCGACGAATTCACCGGAGGACTTTTCTATAGCCGCCTGCCGCGCATCGCCAGCCCCAGAGTTCCGGGGCATACTGAAAACCTTAAAACGCATGTCTGACGCTGCCATCTTACTGGCTATATCCAGACTCCCGTCTGTGGAACAGTCATCCATAATTATAACCTCTATGTTCCGATAAGTCTGCTTTTCCAATGAACGCAAACAACGCTCCAAATAGGGGGCTACGTTGTACATGGGTACAACCAATGTCACCAACGGCCCTTCCGTGACCGCAAACGAAGGTGTATTTTCCATCCTGATTCCAATAACAATAAATGATTATTTCTTTTTAAACTTCGCGAAGAATAAGGTGGCACCCTTATATAAATCAAAATGATGCAAGCAAAGGAAGCGGCGAAAAGCCAAATAAGGAGACTTCGTCAACAACGGAACGCCGCTTACATTCTTTCTCAAATACTCCATCAAAACCTTTCGCTTCTTGTCGCTCCCGTCTTCGCTTAAAGAACGGTCCAGAATGCGTAAATACATGTTGGCCAGAAAGCGGTCGGAATCCTTCCAAAGCCCTAAAGTCTTGGCACGGCTGTGTTTGACATCCAACGCATATAAATAATCATCCCATTGGTTTTGTCGGAAAGCTTTGGTGACAATACTTTTGTGACGCTCTACATAATGATAGGTTATATCTCCGGCCACATAAACCGTCTTCGCACGTCCGAACACCTCAGGCAACGTCAAAATATCCTCAAACGTCCTGCCCACAGGAAACGAAACTCCGTCGAAAAGCTTCCTCTTATAAAGTTTGTTCCATAAATAATTCTTGATGAGCCGGTCTTGGAATAAAAGTTCCAAAGCTTCCCGCGTACCCCAACATTCATTCTTTCCCACAGCACACTTCTGAATATTTCCATTCTGTAAATGCAAATAATAGCCGCACTGCACAATATCCGCCCCTGAAACAACATAAGCATCGTACAAAAGCGCATACATATCCTGCTCTATCCAATCGTCCGGATCCACAAAACCCAAGAGTTCTCCCGTTGCCACAGACAGACCCAGATTACGCGCCCCAGCAACTCCCTGATTGACAGGATGACGAATCAGCTTGAAACGCGGGTCCCCTCCTATTGCAGCCTTACACATGTCATAAGAACCGTCCGTAGAAGCATCGTCCACGAGAATAACTTCTATGTGGCCGTACGTCTGTCCTTGCAAAGAACGGATACATTTCTCTACATATCGTTCCACATTGTAAACCGGTACGACAATACTGATTAACGGAGCGGACCGAGTCTCACTTGTTTTTTCGCCCGAACTACAGTAACGTATATCTATATATTTCTCGCTTTTTATCCCCAAGGTATAAGGCAGGAAGTGGACAAAACGATGCAAACGCACCGCCCACCCGTCATTTTTCTTCTCCACACCGGGAAGCAGGCTCTCGTATTCGAAATACAACTGTCGCAAAGGATGCATGCAGTGGTATTGCCAAGGCTTGCGCCCGGAATAATGCAAAATGGCCGGACGGGTAATCGTTTCGACATAGGGAGGAACCCAACCGGCCGGCTTACCCTTTGGCCTACGGTAGGCGCCCTCTTGGACGTTCCATTTCATATCCAACAGCCTTTTACGTTCGTGAAGCAAACTGTTCAGCAAGTCTTGGTCATTATAGACAATCCTGTCCGAATACATGCGATAATGTTCCGCACACAGACGTTCCACCTCATGTGCTCTCCAATACTCCAGATTCAGCAACAAGACCCCTCCGTTGAAATAGTTATAAGACGGTGCATAATGCAAACGACGACAATGCACCGGATTGACGGTAAAGCTATCCGGAACTCCGGCCAAAGCAACTCCCGTAAGGTCTGTCTCCCATAAACCATACAATGAAGATAAAACCAACACATCACAATCCAAATACAAGACCTTGGATACGGACATCGGCAATATGGAAGATAACAGACAACGGAAAAACACGACTTTCGACAAGCGCTGCTTCTCCCATGTCACTTCATAAGCCTTCATCTTTTCTTCCGCCACTTCATAAAAGAACACTTTCGCACCATAAGAGTCGCACAACGCAGAGAAAAAAGCCACATCCTCTTGATGTAGATTCAATCCTATGACATGAAATACTATTTCATACGGGACATTGTTCCGCAAAACCGATACCATCGTTACCGCACAAGGACGAACGAACCGGTTGTCTATGGTAAATGCTATATGCATCATATTAAAAATCAGTTTATCGAATTGAAAACATCACGAATCGTCTCGTCCGCATAAATATATCCACATTTGCACAATTCCTCAAAATGCGGCTTCCCTATCACCCGGTCGTACTCTTCTTCCAGCAAACCTTCTTTATAAAGTCGGTAAAAATACCTCCAATGACGACCGCCATGTCTGCCCTTATGTTCTTTCAATTGTACACCGCCATTCACCATTTTATCCATAAACTGACGACGGCCGCGCACATTATAATGATAAACACGAATCGCCGAGGACTTTGCATATTGAGGCAACATCCTCACCTTATGGTTTCCCATGGATATTTGCAGGTAACCATCGGTCCGGTGAATTACCTTACGGTTCTGGCGTTCGAACAAGGAATACAACGACAAATCATACGCTTCCAGATCGGTTACAGGCCGCACGGCCTTAGACCATTGCCAAAAAGGTTTGTCTTCTTCGGGATACATGCTTCTCACCTCGCAAGTCAGCACATTGGCACGAGACTTGCTTAACTCTTTTTTCAACGACCCGGAGGGAGCATACCAGAATTCATCCGCGTCTGCATTAATCACCCAATCCGCCCCGAAAGACGTCTTGGCCCTCCATATCATCCGGTCTACCCACTCTTTTTGTTCATAGCCCGTAGCAGTTTCCCTTATCACGTCCACCACCCATCCTTTCCGACGGTACTTTTCGATAATTCCGTAGGTTCCGTCTGCCGAATTGTTATCTGTTACAATAAAAGCATCCACTCCCATAGCCTTATGGAACAACAGATTCTTTTCCAATAACTCTTCTTCATTTTTCACCAAAAGCGTCATTATCAACCGGGGAGTGGGAAGTCTCCGGAATGTCCTCGGCAAATCCCGGACGGCACAGACTATTTTATGAAAAATATATCGGTTCACTTTACTCGTCATTTCATTCACTTAACCAATCGAGACCTTCAACCAGCTTTCCGGCACCACGTCCGCACTATCTGTCGTCTGCGTCCAGCGTTCCGGGGCAATCACTATTTTGTCCAGCGACGGATTCAACCACGCTCCCCACCAACTGAAAGTACTATTGCATATAATATGGTGGCGGCAATGGCTCATCAGCATCATGTCCTGCCAACTGTCCTCCCCTTTGTTCCAATCAATGAATTCGGCTTTTGTCAATGGCAAATTCTGACGTACCCAATTCAGATCTTCCGAAAAAACATAATAGTGAGGATTTTTCACTCTCTTCTCCAATTCAGCCAACGCATTGAGATAATAAGAACTTTGACAAATACATCCCAACGCCTTCCAGTGCTTTTCCAAAAGATAATCTCCTCTCCTGACATGTATGGACACGGCATGCGGGTCGGCTTTAATCTCCTGCATCGCTCGAAGGCTCCTTCTGCTTGCCCTGCGAATATCGAATACAAAGGCTTCGCGCACTTCCTTTTCTATACCGGCAAAATATTTCTCAGACTGATAAAAGCCTTTAAAATAAATCCATGGCCAATGATACTTACGGGTGTAAGGCACAAGCGAACCACCCTGTTTCCGTTCCAATATAGTCTTAAACAACAAAAACTCTATGATTTTCTTTAAACTCCGGTTGATACAAAATTCCGTTCGGGGAAGATGAAATACTTTATTCATTTCATAACCATAATGAACTTGATAATGAACCATATCCGAAAGGTCTATCCTAACATCCGGAAAAATTGTCTTCATCTTCAAGTACATGGCATAAATGAACATTTGGTTTCCCAAACCACCTGTCATTTTTATCAACCTCATAACCACCTTTATTAAAACTTCATATACTAATAATCGCTCTCTTTTGAAGAGATAAACCGAATATCGTTATCTATTGTTAATCAAAAGATTGGTGTCATTCCGTAACATGTTTATCCTCAACAAAAGGCAAAAAAAGCTACCCTCGCATACTTTTTATCCTTTTACTTCTTTGTAATTATCAATTAATTATGTAATTTTGCCGATATTCGGTTTATCTCTTCAAAAGAGATAAAACCGTAATTATACCATATTCAAGCAAATGCCTACTTAATGTATGGGAGACAGCATCATTTATAAACTAAAAAGCGGGAAGCCCAACAAATTCCTTAATTTCCTTTCCGGTTTTGCCGGATTAGCCATTCCGGACGCCTTTTTCCGGCAGCGGTTACGCGGACTTCTTGCCCAAGCGCCCAAACATCCCGATTACGACTATATTCGCAAACGCGTGGACTATTACATCAAAACGAACCAACCATTCCACGTCTCAGACACAAACAGGCTCACTCGTGAACGTAGTTGGATTTATTATACCGGACGAATAGGGGACTATACCCGTAAAATGTTCCATACAGCTTACTTTTTCGACCAACACGACGTAACCCGGTGGTTCCCCAAATGTTTCCGTTGGAATTTCTGTCCGGGAGATGTATATTTCACTCCAGACACACCCACGGTTGTCAAAAGTCGGTTGTTGACCGACGACAATAGTAACTCCGTGATACTAAAGTTGGATAAACTACGCCATTTCATGTTCGTGCATGACACCATACCTTTCCGGCAGAAGAAAGACATGGCAATCTTTCGGGGAAAAATCCGCCAAAGCCGGGTACGTACAAAATTCTTGGAGATGTTCTTCCACCATCCGATGTTCGACTGCGGCGTGGTAGGACGGAATGAAGGCTGTCCGGATGAATGGATGAGGGAAAAGAAAACCATCCGTGAACATTTGGATTATAAATTCATTATGGCCCTGGAAGGAAACGACGTGGCTTCAAACCTGAAATGGGTCATGTCGTCCAACTCACTGGCCGTCATGACACGTCCGACTTGCGAGACTTGGTTCATGGAAGGGACGCTCGTTGCCGGATACCATTATGTAGAAGTGAAGGAGGATTTCTCGGATTTACCGGAGAAACTGCAATATTATATCGAACATCCGGAACAAGCGGAAGACATTATCCGCCACGCCCATGAATACGTCAGGCAGTTCCAAGACAAAGAACGGGAAAACCTGATTTCGCTGATGGTACTGGACAAATACTTCCGGCTTTCGGGACAACAATAAAATATGAGGAGAGGATATGATGATTCACATAGCTTGCAATATAGACCACAATTATGTGCGACATTGTGCCGTTACTTTGGTCTCTTTATTTGAAAACAACCCGAAAGAGACTTTCACCGTACATATTATTGCACGGGAATTATCGGAAACAGACCGGAACATTTTAACAGCTTTGGCCGGAAAATATAATAATAAAGCCTGTTATTATACACCGGACGCACAAATGCTGGAGGGATTCACCATCCGGGCTACCCACAACCGCTTGTCGCTGGCTGCCTATTACAGATGTTTCCTGTCCGCCCTATTGCCTGAAGACATAGACCGCGTACTGTATTTGGACTGTGATATTGTAATATTAGGAGACATCACCCCGCTATGGCGTACGCCTTTAGACACTCATACGGGAGTAGCCGTAGTAGAAGACACCGGATGCAAGGAACTGCAGCGTTATGAAATCCTGCAATATCCGGCCGAGGACTCGTATTTCAATTCCGGTGTTCTTCTTATCAACCTCGTATATTGGCGAGAACACCATATCGCCCAAGCTTGCGTCGATTATTACCGCACATATCCGGAACGTATCATATTCAACGACCAAGATCTGTTGAACTGTGTGTTGCATCGACATAAAACATTAGTGGGCCTGCAATGGAACGTGCAAGACGGATTTTATCGCAACCACCCGGCCATAAGCCCGGAATGGCACAGAACTCATGCCGAAATATTAAGGCATCCGGTCATCCTGCATTACACCAACCGGAAGCCGTGGAACTACGACAGCCAACACCCTTTACGGAATGTTTATTTCCAATATCTGGATCTGACCTCGTGGAAAGGAGAACGCCCGTGGCATAGCGTGAAGAACAGATTCAAACGCTTTTTCCGTTTATTACCTTTTTATATTGGAATGAGAAAAGCCAAATATATCAGATTAGCATCCTTGTAAACCTGAAACCGTCATCCAAAAGACCACCATCATGGGGAAAATAAAAAGATTTTTCAAACATATCGAAAAGTTCTTCGTCAGGCGTAAGCAACAACTCATCATGCACCATCTGCTCTACCACGCAGGAGGTAAGGAGTTGATTGCCCGATACACCCGGAACTACCAGCCCGTATACGAACCCATCACAGAAACTTCACCGATATGGACATGCTGGTGGCAGGGCGAAAACGCAATGCCGGATATCGTAAAAGCCTGCTACAACGCCATGCACCGGTTTTCCGACGGGCACCCGGTCATTCTCATTACGGAAAAGAATTATAAGGACTACGTGAACATGCCCGACTATATTATCCGAAAACAACAATCGGGCGAAATTGACCTTACCCACTTCTCGGATATCCTACGCATGATGCTGTTGGCTCAACACGGAGGAATCTGGATGGACAGTACGCTATTGATACCGTCCAAACACCTCGGCACATTTATCCGTCCAGAAGATAAATTCTGGAGCTGCCACCATCATACCCGTTACTACAACATCTCGCAAGGCGGATGGGTCAGCTTTTTCTTGGCTTGCGGAAAAGGTAATATTTTACCCTCATTTATTGCAGATATGCATCTCTGTTATTGGAAGAAACATAAAAAGTTGATTGATTATCTACTCTTAGATTATACATTCGCCATGGCTCGTAAATACATTCCGGCCGTACACGACATGATCGAAAAAGTGCCTATCACAGAAATGGGGCCGTTAGGCAAGTGCCTGAACGAAGAATTCTCGGAAGAAAAATGGAACGAATTCTGTACCCGATATGATTTCCATAAGGTAACTTATAAAATACCTCTTCGCAAAACCACAGCCGAAGGTAAGAAGACCTATTACGGACATATTCTCGAAACTTATCTCTCCCAACCTTAAAAACAATAAACATGAAAGTCAACTGCGTAATAGTCACATATAACCGCCTGGCCTTACTTAAAGAATGCCTGGCTGCCATAGAGAAGCAAACCTATCCGATACACAAGGTCATTGTGATAGACAATTGTTCTACAGACGGTACGAAAGAATACCTGAAAGCATACGCTGTACACCCCCAATTCCAAGTCATCCGTACGGAACAGAATATCGGAGGAGCCGGTGGTTTCTCTTTAGGCGTAAAAACATCTGTTTTAGGTGGAGGAGATTACACATGGATGATGGATGATGACACTATCCCCTCTCCGAAGGCTTTGGAAGCTCTTATGCAAACAGCCACACAGTCCAATGACATCGGATTCGTTTGCAGCAAAGTACTTTGGACCGACAATACCCTTCATCCCCGCAATATACCCGGAGGACTAAAAAAGGACACCATCGAAAACAACGGTATCACGGCCTGCCGCTGCGAAGTCTGTACTTTCGTATCTGTTTTGGTCAGCAGTCGTGCGGTCTACAAGGTTGGCTTGCCCATCAAAGAGTTCTTTATCTGGTTCGATGATATCGAATACACGCTCAGAATCACAAGAGCCGGATTCAAAAATTACTATACAGAACAAAGCATTGTCGTACACAAGACTCCGGACGTGTACGACCCGAATATCGAACAGGCACCGGTCAATATGGCCAAACGTTTTTACTATCAAACACGCAACACCTGCTACTTTAAGCACCGAGAACAACCGAACAAACTCCTGTTCAGACTGTCGATATGGAATAAGCTCCGTATCCTGAAACGAAGAATCAACCGCCGTAAAGACGGACACAAACAAGAATTCTTAGATGCCGTAAAGAAAGGATGCCATGACGGACTGACTTTCTACCCCAAAATAGAATATTTACCTCTATAAGTATACAAAATACAACATAAATGTCACAAGAGCCATATAAACTCCTCACATTGGTGATTCCGACCTACAACATGGAAAAGTATCTCACCAAATGTTTAGAATCCGTAACCGCCCCTTGTATACCTCCGACATTGGAGGTCATTGTTGTAAATGACGGTAGCAAAGACCGTTCCCTGGACATTATGAAAGCCTTTCAGCAAAAAAGGCCGGATATAATCCGCATCATCGACAAAGAAAACGGTCACTACGGTTCGTGCATTAATGCAGGGTTACAAATGGCAAAAGGGAAATATTTCAGACCCTTGGACGCAGACGACTGGATGGATACGGAGGTTTTATCCAAACTTTTAAATGTATTAAAGAATTGCGATACGGACTTGTTTATTACACTCCGTACGGAATATAAGATCGATAAAAATAATCGTCATATCGTGACACATTTCCCCTTCCGCAATGTAGAATACAATAAGATTTATGATATTTCGTCTTTCAACATAAGCGAACATACCTATGGCGATGAATTCAACATGCATAGTATGACCTACAAAACAGAAATCCTAAGACAGGTAAATCTACGCCATATAGAAGGTATATGTTATACCGACTTCCAGTACTGTTTTCTGCCGATAGACCACATCAAGGACTTCATTATATTCGATTTATATCTCTATTATTATTTCATAGGAAGAGAAGAACAATCTACCAGTGTGCAGTCTATAAAGGGGAACTTATCGCACATTTGTAAAGTAATCAATTCCATGGTTCATCACTTGGACAGTCAAATTCATCAAAACCCGACTATACTGGCCAACCAAATACATTTTATCGACAAGGCTCTGAATATCTATGTCATCAGTCTCAGATGGCAAAGAAAAATCACAGAACAGAATTATCCGGAAATTTTCAACGTTATCGATGCCGTAGACCGATACCATATCCAAAACCGAATCTTGAACAAACCGTATTTCCGCCCTTGGCGGAAGCTGAAAACCCGCAAGGTACTCAACCTAACCCTTACTTTGTACCGCTGGGCGCATATCAGGAAATTCAGAAAGATAGGAATGTAAAAACAAACATCCCTACAAACGTCCCAACCTTTCCCTTATGCCGTCAGTATATGCTTTCCAAAACATCGGAATATCAGTCCACCGATAAGCACCCGAGAAAGGTGCCGAGAAAAAAGCTATTAAAATATAACCGATGACTCCGTTAAAACCTCGAAGATATTTCACGGCCCAGTTCTTTCCATAATGATGATTCAAATAAGAAGAATTACGAATCTGATAAAACCGTTTCCATTTTTTCTTCTTATTACGTTCTCCCCACGAGTCGTCCGAGAAAAACTTTTCTTTATCCATCAGAGCCGTAGGAACATACAATATCTTATAACCGGCTGCCACCGTACGCAGACAATAATCCGTATCATCACAGAAAATAAACAAATCTTTATTGGGAAGCCCTACCTGCCTCACAACCTCACCGCGGACAAACAAACCTTCGAAAGCCGTACCACTGATTTCAACCGGACTATTCACTTCCATCTTGGACAATCGTCCTGAATACATGGATGAAAACGGACGAGTCAAGTTGAAAGATAGAAAATCATTCGTATAAATTCGGCCCTCCAACAGGCGGCGAGGTGCCAAAATCCCTACACCTTCATATCCGGCGTACGCCAATAGCTGCTCCAGACAATCCGGCCGCGGAAAAACATCGTCATCCATGCACCAGATCCAATCGGCATCGGCAAGGCGAGCATACTCCATTCCGGTATAAAAACCTCCGGCTCCCCCGACATTGGTCTGATGAATCGTTTTCACATCCTCCTGCTCATCCAACCACGCTCCCGTCCCGTCCGTACTACCGTTGTCCACCACTACAAGGGTTGTAAGCGGTACGGTCTGCCGACGCAAACAAGAGAGATTCCGTTTGAGAAGCTCCAGACGATTATAAGTTACGACAACAGCAATCACATTCATGATACATACTAATATAAGTCGTTTATTTTTCCAGGCTGGGTACTCCGGAAAGCCTGCATCAACTTAAAGCATTCCTCCGCATCGAATCCGCGTACAGCAGCATATTCTTCAGCCAACAAACGATGCATGTGCGGCGTAGCCGGAAGACGCTCGAAATTCTTGCATCCTTTTCTCATATCAATCGGACCGATATACATCCGGTTCAAGTCCACTATCTCAATCCGAACCCCTTTGTCTGTCTTTTGGAACAGAATGTTCCCACGTCCGTAATCCTTATGCGCATACCCATGTTCATGCAAAACGGCCGTCACTCTCCCTACCGTACGAACGACCTCGTCTGCATAATCAAAATGCTGATAGAATAAATCATTATAGACGTATGGACAAGTCGATGCCAACGTTACATAATAACTACGGTCGAAAAGCAGTCCTTTGCGTACATTAAGATAACCGACCGGAGCGGGGGTCCCTACCCCGATTTCTTGATACATCCTCGCATGATCGTAAGAACGTTTGGCTTTTGAGGGCCGGAAAACGCCATAAACGAAACGATTGACCAGATTGGGACGGTGAAAAGACTTCACCACCAAGTCAAGTCCTCCATATGTCATTTTCCTCAATTCATTGCGCCCCTTATAAACCACCGTACCTTCACCGGCTGCAAAACGTTCGGGAATGGAGTACATAAAATCCTCCATATTCTGATAATCCGGCCGGAGCTCCAATGTCCGATGAGCCAATAAATGACAAAGACCATGCTTAACCCATTTCATCCTATTCAAATTTTATCCAGCCCTTTAGTAAATTTCAACCAATAATATTTCAACGGATTCTTATACTTTAACTGTTTCCACGGACGACTGCCGTGAGGACGATGCCACACCGGAAGGGTCGTAAAAAGGTAATTGCGAAAACCAGCTTTTAATGCCTCATGTGAGATGGTCACGTCATACCAATTCTTTGTCGGGTCAAGCTGCTCAAAATCAAATTGTCCCAAAAACTTCGGTGTCAGCAAAGAACAACAAAAACTACAATGTTTCTTCTCCGGATAAACCTGGTTTTCCCGTCCCCGTGCATGAAGATAGGGATAATTGATCAAACCGTCCTCATCCGTAGTCACTGCTGCGGCAATGGCACAATCCGGACGTTGCACAGCCCCGTCAAACAATCCCTGCAAAGTATTACTCTTCACAACGACATCCGACTCTACAATCAACAGACCTGCATCTGCAGCTAAAGCCTCGCGTCGGGCTGTCTGCAACACCAATAAATAATTAGGAGACGGATGATTTGTCAAATCAGACAAGTTAACCAAATTAAAGCCAAGTTCCTTGGACGACTGTTCCAAACGTAGCGTATTCTCTACTGTACTGAAATCATTATAGACGGTATACGTAAAAGGAACGCTGGTCTCCGAAGACAATACGGCCCTTATCGTTTCAAGCGTGAAATCGATGGAATCCTTTACCGGCGTAATAACCTGCAAACTTTTCATATCATTGTCTCCCGTAATTAACAAAACTGCTGCTTAGCTAATGCCAAAGCTGCAGCTACTGTATCATCCATATCCGCATAGGTGTACTGAGCCAAACGTCCGCCAAATAAAACATTCTCACGCGATACCGCCAGTTCACGATAGGATTTGAATATTTCAGAGTTACGGGCATCATTCACCGGATAATAAGGCTCTTTACCAGGCGCAAAAGTATCAGGATATTCGTATGTAATCACCGTAGTGGGCTGAGTTCCGTATTCAAAATGTTTATGCTCAATCACACGTGTATAAGGTACATTCCCGGCCGTATAGTTCACCACAGCATTACCTTGATAGTCCTCTATGTCCAAATGACGATGGTCAAAACGCAGGCTACGGTATTCCAAACGTCCGCATTGATAATTGAAAAATTCATCAATGCAACCGGTGAAAAGAATTTTATCGGCCATAGCATCCCAAACCTCACGGTTCTCAAAATAGTTCGTGTCCAACCTAACTTCTATACCTTCCAACAAGGCATCTATCAATACGTTATATCCACCTTTCGGTATTCCCTGATAAGCATCGTTAAAATAGTTATTATCGAAAATAAAACGAAAAGGTACGCGCTTGATGATAAAGGCCGGAAGTTCTGTAGCCGGACGTCCCCACTGCTTCTCGGTATACCCTTTGATTAGACGGGTATATATATCTTTTCCACACAATTTCAGAGCTTGTTCTTCCAGATTCGCCGGTTCAGAGATAAATTCATACGCTTTACGCTGTTCAGCTATCTTAGCCTTAGCTTCAGCCGGTGTTTTCACTCCCCACAACTGATAAAAGGTATTCATATTGAAAGGCAAGTTATACAATTTGCCTTCATAATATGCCAATGGAGAATTGGTATAACGATTAAATTCCACCAAACGGTTCACATAATCCCAAACATCTTTATTGTCCGTATGAAAGATATGAGCCCCATACTTATGTACACGAATACCTTCTACATCCTCACAATATATATTCCCACCACGATGGGCACGCTTGTCTATCACCAAACAACGTTTCCCTGCCAATTTGGCTTCATGGGCAAATACAGCACCGAATAATCCCGCGCCTACTATCAAATAATCATATCTTTCCATGTATGGTCATATTTAATCATTTTATTGTCGAATCTTGCTGGCGTCTCAGCCATTCTTCCTTGGTACGCTTCCATCTTTTATGCGTCCACAGCCAATATTGCGGAGCTTTCCTGATCATTTGCTCCAATTGTTCCATGAACATAGCTGTCATATCATATTCCGTACGATTTACCTCCGGTATCTCCATCCGTCTGAACGTACACTCATAATAACCTCTGCGGGGACGAATGATATCGGCAAAAAAATAAACCGCTTTTACCTGCCGCCCTATCTGCTCCGCTCCGGTAAAAACAGCGGTTTCACGGTGCAGGAACGGAACAAAGAAATGCATGCTATTCCACTTGGGAAGTTGATCGGATATAAAGCCGATCATGGTAGGACGCTTTTCCCGTTTCAGTTCAATCACACGCCTCAATGTATTTTTCATCGGAATACATTCCCCACCAAACTGGTTTCTCAACTTCAAAAAGAATTTATCCACGGCCTTATTATACAAAGGATGGTAAATTTGCGCACAATGAATAGAAGGAGATATGGTATAGGGTAACGATGCTATCCACTCCCAATTACAATAATGCCCAAGATAAAGGAATATGAAATTATGTCCCTCTTCGTGCACGGCCTGTTCCACCTGCTCCACTCCACGAAATACCATCCGCTTCCTCATTTCCTTTTTCGAGATGGAAGTCAGCTTCAAAGTTTCTACAAAATAATCGCAAAAAAAGTGATAAAATTTCTTTTCTATCCGGATGAGCTCATCCAATGACTTTTCCGGAAAAGATTTCAATAAGTTATCCCTTACTACATCACGCCGATATTTGATGCAATAATACATTAACAAATACAGGGCATCTGACAGAAAATATAAAATGCAAAAAGGAAGCAAGGATAGCAAATGGCTCAAGCCAAACACTACGTAATACATCAAGTTGGTCCATTTGTCTTGTTTCTCCATACAAATTCCGTATCGACTTTAATGACACAATAAAAAAGTGCCTCTATTTAAAGAATATTGCAAAGCTAAACAAACTTTTTTGAATCGGCAATAATTCTATAATAAAAACTCATTAACTTTGCATCATGAAAATAGTTGTTGACGACAAAATCCCATTTATCCGAGAGGCTATCTCCCAAATCTCCACCAATGTGATTTACAAACCCGGAATAGCCATCAGCCCCGACGATATACATGATGCCGATGCCCTGATTATCAGAACCCGCACTCGTTGCGATGAAACCCTCCTGAAAGGGAGTAAAGTTTCTTTCATCGCTACCGCTACTATCGGATATGATCACCTTGACATTGAATACCTGAAACGCGCTCATATCACATGGACCAACTGTCCCGGTTGCAATGCCAACTCCGTAGGGCAATATATCCATTCATGCCTTTTGCTCTTGGAAAAAGAAAAAGGATACGACCTATCGAAGACTACGGTCGGATTAGTAGGAGTAGGACATGTGGGCCATGCCGTTATCGAAGCTATACGCCCTTTGGGGGTACAAATCCTCCTCAATGACCCACCACAAAAAGAAGCCTTGCGTAAAGCAGGAAAGCCTCATGAGTTTTTTCTGAAAATGGAAGAACTACAGGAAAAGTGCGACATCATCTCGTTTCATACTCCATTAATCACAAAAGGTCCCTATCCGACTTTCCATTTAGCGAACAAAACATTCTTCAACGCATTGAAAAAGCAACCCATCATTATCAATACAAGCCGGGGGGCTGTCGTGGATAATACGGATGTACTTCAAGCCTTAAAAGATGGTATTATCCGAGATGCAATTATCGATACTTGGGAAAATGAACCGAATATCAATCAAGAACTTCTCAACCTTATATATATAGGAACCCCGCATATCGCAGGTTACTCCGCCGACGGAAAAGCCAATGCCACCCGTATGGCACTCACAGCATTGTGTAACCATTTCCACCTTCCGGTCACTTTCCAAATTCGTGTACCTCAACTTCCTGAGGAAGAGCTACCGGAGTCCAATCTCACGGAAACAGAACGGGCATTAGTTTTATATAATCCACACACGGATAGTTTGAAACTCAAGTCCCATCCCACCATGTTTGAAGAATTGAGAGGTAACTACCCATTAAGAAGAGAATTTATAGAATAGGTCTCGTAAAAGAGTATAAATACTGCACATTACATATACTTTTGTGCAAAAAAGAGCAATTTATTTACTTAATTGCTTGCATAAGTGGGAAAAAAAAAGTTCCTTTGCACTTGGATTTACAGAATTACATTAATAATAATCAAAAAATTACAATTATGTCTGAAATTGAATCAAAAGTAAAAGCTATCATCGTTGATAAGTTGGGTGTTGACGAAGCAGAAGTAGTAGCCACAGCAAGTTTCACAAACGATTTAGGTGCTGATTCATTGGATACAGTAGAATTGATCATGGAATTTGAAAAGGAATTCGGTATCAATATTCCCGATGATCAAGCTGAGAAGATCACGACTGTAGGTGACGCTATTAGCTATATCGAAGCTAACGCAAAATAATATTTTCTCTAAACGAAGATAATGGAATTAAAAAGAGTTGTGGTAACAGGTATGGGTGCCGTTACTCCATTGGGAAATACGACCGAGGAAACTTGGAAGAATTTGATTGAGGGAGTAAGTGGTGCCGGACCTATTACACATTTCGATGCTTCCTTGTTCAAGACTCAATTTGCTTGCGAGGTGAAAGATTTCAATGTAGGCAACTACATTGACCGCAAAGAAGCACGCAGAATGGACTTGTACACCCAATATGCCTTGGCTGCAGCCAAAATGGCCGTAGACGATTCCGGCATGGATTTGGAAGCTGTGAACAAAGACCGTATAGGTGTAGTCTTCGGAGTGGGAATCGGTGGAATCCACACTTTTGAAGAAGAAGCCGGGGCGTATGCACTCACAGGAAAAGAATTGGGACCAAAATACAATCCTTTCTTCATCCCGAAAATGATTGCAGACATTGCAAGCGGTCATATTTCTATTATGTATGGTTTCCATGGGCCGAACTACACGACCACTTCGGCATGCGCATCTTCTACCAACGCTTTGGCTGACGCATTCAACCTTATCCGTTTGGGCAAGGCTGACATGATCCTCAGCGGCGGCGCGGAAGCAGCTATATGGCCGGCTGGCGTAGGTGGTTTTAATGCCATGAAAGCCCTTTCTACCCGGAATGACGACCCTGAACATGCTTCTCGCCCATTCAGCGCAAGTCGCGACGGTTTCGTTATGGGCGAGGGTGCCGGATGTCTGATTTTGGAAGAATTGGAACACGCCAAAGCACGTGGAGCTAAAATTTACGCTGAAATGGCCGGTGCAGGCATGTCTGCCGATGCCCACCACATTACGGCTTCCCATCCGGAAGGTTTAGGGGCCAAACTGGTTATGGAAAGAGCTCTCGAAGACGCAGAAATGAAACCGGAAGATATTGATTATATCAATGTACACGGTACTTCAACTCATGTCGGAGACATTTCGGAAGCCAAAGCCATCAAAGATGTTTTCGGTTCACACGCTTACGAATTGAATATCAGTTCCACTAAGTCTATGACGGGACATCTGCTCGGTGCTGCCGGTGCTGTAGAAGCAATGGCCAGTGTGATGGCAGTAAAAGAAGATATCATACCTCCCACTATCAACCATGAGGAAGATGACAAAGATGAAGAAATCGACTATAATCTGAACTTCACCTTTAACACCGCTCAGAAACGTACCGTACGTGCCGCTTTAAGCAACACCTTCGGTTTTGGTGGGCACAATGCATGTGTAATCTTTAAGAAATACGCTGAATAAGTTGTGTATCCCAAAGATATCATAGAAAGAATAAAGCTCCCTTTCAGAAAAGATAAGGAGCTTTATTCTTCTTTTTATAAGATATTAGGATTCTACCCGCACCATATCCAATATTACGAACAGGCTTTGCATCATAAGTCCTCATCCATAAAAAAGCAAGGAAGTTGGATTAATAACGAACGGCTGGAATTTTTGGGCGACGCCATTTTGGACGCCGTCGTGGGGGACATTGTCTTCCGCCACTTCAAAGGTAAACGTGAAGGTTTTCTCACTAACACCCGCAGTAAAATCGTACAACGTGAAACATTGAACAGATTGGCTGTGGAGATCGGTTTGGATAAACTTATCATTTCATCCACACATTCTTCCACTCACAACAGTTATATGTGCGGCAATGCTTTTGAGGCCATGGTCGGTGCGATTTACTTGGACCGGGGATATTCCTATTGCATGCGCTTTATTGGCAAACGCATCATGACCCAGTTAATCAATATCGACAAACTGGCCTATAAAGAAGTCAATTTCAAAAGCAAATTGATCGAATGGGGACAAAAGAGGCGAGTTGAAATCACCTTCGACCTGATAGACCAGGCACGGGAAGGAAGCAGTACGCCCGTCTTCACCACCCAAATCACAATCGAAGGAGTAACATGCTGCAAAGGAAGAGGCTATTCTAAAAAAGAGAGCCAGCAATTGGCTGCAAAAGACACGCTGGCACTATTGAGGAAATCCCCCAAACTGGTCGACAGAATCCTGTCCAACAAAAGACAAAAAGAGGCTTTATCCGAAATGAGCATACAAGATAACGAACAGCAGACCATAACGGTAGTTGCTTCCCCGAAGCTTCAGGTCTCTGTCACGGAATCCCCCGAGTTCAGTATGGTTGGCCGAAGATAATGCAGGCTGAACATAAGGACATAGATAGCGACACACAGTCCATTAAAATCTGTATAAAGTTCGTTATTCTGATAACTTTAAATTATTTTTGCAGAAGAATAAAATGATTCCTGCGGAAATACGACATGAATAAGACGAAGTTAGTCAACTGCTTTCTTTCAGGCAGACAAAAAAGCATATCCAAATATGAAAACCAAACGGAAGAACTGCAATCAAAAGTTCTTCAAAAACTTATCCGTCAAGCTATTCATACGGAATGGGGACAGACACATGGATTTGCACAAGTCAATGACTACAACTCATTTACGAAAACCTCTCCGATAAACACTTACGAAGAACTCAAAGGCTACATCGACCGCATGCGACGGGGAGAAAAAGATGTGTTATGGAGCGGAAAGGTTCGGTGGTATGCCAAATCATCCGGAACGACCAATGACAAAAGTAAATTTATTCCGGTCAGTAAAGAATGCCTGCAAGATACACATTACCGTGGCGGAACGGATGCCGTAGCCTTATATCTGGGCCAGAATCCCCGGAGCAGGATGTTCGACGGCAAGGCATTAATACTTGGAGGCAGCCACTCGCCCAATTACAATCTCCCCCATAGCCTGGTGGGAGACCTAAGTGCCATATTAATCGAAAACGTCAGTCCGTTTGTCAACCATTTCCGTATTCCCTCCAAAGAAATCGCATTATTAGGAGACTTTGAAGAGAAACGTGAAAAGATAGCCCGGGCTGCCATCAGAGAAAACGTAACGAACCTGAGTGGTGTTCCGTCGTGGATGTTGTCCGTATTGACTCGCGTCATGGACATTTCCGGCAAAACCCATCTGGAGGACGTATGGCCGGGCATTGAAGTATTCTTTCATGGAGGTGTATCTTTCACGCCTTACCGTGAACAATACCGGCAACTCATCACGCAACCCGACATGCACTACATGGAAACCTACAATGCCAGCGAGGGATTCTTCGGACTGCAAACGGATTTACAGGACCGTGCCATGCTCTTGATGATTGATTACGGTATCTTCTATGAGTTCATCCCGATGGACGAAATCGACCGCGAAACTCCGAACGTTGTACCGTTATGGGGAGTTGAAACCGGCAAGAACTATGCCATGGTCATCAGCACTTCGGCCGGTCTATGGAGGTACATGATTGGCGATACCGTGAAATTCACGCAGAAGAACCCTTATAAGTTCATCATCACCGGACGTACAAAATTCTTTATCAACGCTTTCGGTGAAGAACTGATCGTAGACAATGCCGAAAATGGATTGAAAGCTGCTTGCGAAGCCACCAGTGCGCAAATACGGGAATATACGGCAGCCCCCGTTTATATGGATGCCCACGGTAGATGTCGGCACCAATGGCTGATAGAATTTGCGAAAGAACCGGAATCGCTCACTGACTTTGCACACATTCTGGATTTGAAATTACAAGAAATCAACTCCGACTATGAGGCCAAACGTTACAAAGACATCACGCTACAGCATCTGGAAATTATCCCGGCGCGTAAGCATCTCTTCGATGACTGGCTGAAATCCAAAGGCAAATTGGGAGGACAGCATAAGATTCCGCGCCTGAGCAATACACGCACATACATCGACGAAATGTTATCCATGAATGATTCCGCAAAACCGGAAGATTTTTAAAAACTCAAAAGAAGCGTAATATGCAAAAAAGACTCACACCATACCCCCTCATCGCTCTCCTCTGCATCCTCATTCTGGCTGCTTGCGCCAGCATCGGAAGCCCGGACGGAGGTGCCTATGATGAAACCCCTCCCAAAGTTGTCAAGTGCCAACCGGCCAATATGTCGGTAAACAACCGGGATAAAAAACTGACGCTCACATTCGACGAGTTTATCGTGCTTGAGAATGCTTCGGAGAAGGTTGTGGTCTCTCCTCCCCAAAAAGAAATGCCGGAAATCAGGACTTCGGGAAAGAGGATACACATAACCCTGAACGACAGTCTGAAAAAGAACACGACTTATACGGTAGACTTCTCCGATGCCATCGTAGACAACAATGAGGGGAATCCCATGGGTAATTTTACATACGCTTTCTCCACCGGTGCGGAAATCGATACGATGGAAGTCTCCGGTACATTGTTGGAAGCCGAAAACCTTGAGCCTATCAAAGGCATGTTGGTGGGATTGTATGCCGATTTGTCCGACAGTGCTTTTACAACACAATCCTTCACTCGCGTGTCCCGCACCAACAGCCGCGGGCAATTCACCATCAAAGGCGTCGCACCGGGAAAATATCGTATCTACGGCCTGCAGGATATGGACGGAGATTTCCGTTTCAGCCAAAAGGCCGAAAAGATTGCTTTCGATTCCGTCATCATCGAACCGACATGTGCTCCCGATACGCGTCAGGACACGGTCTGGATAGATAGCACGCACATCGACACCATCAAGACCATACCTTACACTCACTTCTATCCGGACAATGTCATTCTCCGGGGATTCACGGAAGACTATCAGGATTTACATCTTTTAAAGACAGAACGTCCCATTCCGGATATGTTCACCATCTATTTTACCGGCCCTTCAGACATCCTGCCGACTTTGAAAGGATTGAATTTCGAAGGCACGGAAGAGATGGTACTGGAACGTTCCTCAAACAATGACACATTGACCTATTGGATTACGGATACTTTGGTTTCCAATAAAGATACACTCACTTTTAGCCTGACCTATCTGGATACCGATACTTTGGGACAATTAACTTACCGCACGGATACGCTTGATTTGGTACCCAAGGTTACCCGTACGCAACAGGTAAAAGAACGACAAAAGAAAATCGAGGAGTGGGAAGACCAGCAAAAGAAGGCCAAACGTCGTCAAAAGGAGAAGTATGTTGCCAAACCCAATCCGTTCTTACGTGAAGACCTCACTTACAAAATGCAGCCGACGGGCGGTATTGCACCCACACAAAACATCAAGTTTATATTTGCCGAACCGATTGCCGGGATAGACACCACCGCACTGCGTTTCTATAAACAAAAAGACAGTTTATGGCTTGAAGAGCCTTACCTCTTTCTTCCGGTGGAAGGAGACATGCGCAGCTATATGCTGTACGCAGAGTGGCACCCCGGAGGCAAATACAAGTTCGAGGCAGACAGCAACGCAGTAACGAGTGTTTTGGGAAAAGTCAGCACAGCCATAAAAAAAGAAATCCCCGTTACTCCGGAAGAAGAATTCAGCTCGCTGTTCATCCGTCTTATCCTGCCAGACACTGCCGCTATCGTACAACTCATGGACAACAGCGACAAGGTAGTACGAAGCGCCAAAGCCGTAAACAACCGGGCAGACTTCTTCTATCTGAAACCGGGCGAATATTACCTGCGCCTTTTCATAGACCGAAACAACGACGGAAAATGGACCACCGGAGACTATACCGCAAACCGTCAGCCGGAAGAAGTTTTCTACTTCCCCAAGCCTTTGACGCTAAGAGCCCGTTGGGAAGTAGAACAAGACTGGGACGTGAGAGGCATTCCATTGAACAAACAGAAGCCGGAAGCCATCACCAAACAAAAACCGGATGCAGACAAGAAAATCAAACAACGTAACGCTGAAAGAGAACGAAACAGATAAAAATAGGAAACAATGAAAAAGACAACCATACTATGGCTATTATTCTCTTTGATGGGAATCATAGCACTTCCGGCCAACGCACAATGCACCGCAGAGAATAACGCATTCTCTGCGGGAGAGGACCTTTCATACAAATTATATTTCAACTGGAAATTCATTTGGGTGACTGTTGGAACAGCCAATATGAGCATTAAAAACACAAGCTACCAAGGCCAAGAAGCTTATCGCTGCCATCTCATCACAAAAGGTAATAAAATGGCAGACAAACTCTTTGTACTACGCGACACCTTGGTCAGTATTGTCAATGACGAGCTGGTTCCTTTTTACTACCGTAAAGGAGCATTGGAAGGCGACCGCTACACAGTAGACGAAGCATGGTACAGTTACCCCGACGGCAAGAATCACATCAAGCAACGCTTCAAAACCCACAAAGACGAAATCCGTCTGAACGACCAGAAAAGCAACGTATGCGTCTACGACATGCTCAGCATGATGCTCCGGGCACGCTCATTCGATGCCTCCGACTACAAAGTAGGACAGAAAATCAAATTCCCTATGGCCGACGGTGGTAAGGTGGAAGAACAAACACTCATCTACCGTGGGAAAAAGAATTTCAAAATGGAAGAAAGTAAAACCAAATACCGCTGCCTCGTATTCTCATTTGTGGAGTATAAAGACGGAAAAGAAAAAGAAGTGGTCACATTCTACATCACCGACGACAAAAACCACTTGCCCGTACGCCTGGACATGTACTTACGTTTCGGAAGCGCCAAAGCTTTCCTCACGGAAGCCAAAGGAGTACGTAATCCGCAAACGGCTATTATTAAATAAATTTCCTAAAGAGGATGCACCACAAATGAAGTGCATCCTCTTTTTTCTTTCCCTCCTTCACTTCATTCCGCCATCCACCTTCTACATAAGCCTAATTACAGTTAAATGTAACGAATGCTTTTCACTATGTCGCAAGCTTGTTACCGCCTGTTGTACAACTCACCAAAAAGAAATAGCTTTGCCTTTGTAAACCAATAAAAAAGAATGTTATGAATAAGCAGAGAGGTCAAAAAAACATTCACTAAACACGTCCATTATGATTCATAAACTCTTGTTACTTATACCGATTTTTGTTTTTACATATATCCACAGCCATGCACAAGACGAAGCAAAGGAGTTAACCACAACCGACAGCCTCCTCACTTACATGGGACGCCTCATGTTGTCCGGAAAGGATTTAATGCAAGAGAAAGTTTACTTGCATTTCGACAACACCGGATATTTCTTAGGGGAAAAGATATGGTTCAAGGCATACGTGACAAGAGCTTATGACTGTAAACCAACGGATATCAGCAGGGTGCTTTACGTGGAATTGGTCAATCCGGGCGGAGACGTCATAAAAAAAAGGAAACTTAAAATCGACGACCACGGACAGACTCACGGAGACATCACACTTGACAGTATATACGGCTCGGGCTTCTATGAAGTACGAGCCTATACACGCTATATGACCAACTGGGGAAATACCGGCATCTTTTCGCGCGTTTTTCCCATTTTCCGTAAACCCGACAGTCCGGGAAATTACAACCGGAAAATCATAGACTCAAGAAACTATAGGCATAGGCTGCCGGATTACAGAGAAACAAGCACACAGCCCACCGAAAAACTGAACGTAAGTTTCTACCCGGAGGGAGGCAAACTGGTCAAAGGATTAAAAAGCAAAGTGGCTTTCCTCGTAACAGACGAAAACGGGAAATATATCCGGACGGAAGGAAAAGTCACAGATAAAGATGGGAACACCTTGTGCCACATCCAAACGGACAATGAAGGGCGGGGTGCCTTTGATATCTTGCCCGACGAATCTACTTTTCAACTCCATTTAACGGAACCCAATGGCCATGAACAAACATTCCCATTGCCCCAAGCGGAAAAGGAGGGGTGCGTCATGTCCCTCAATGGTATGGCAGGAGATGAAGTGACCGTGGACCTCCACGGCACGGAAAGCATAAAGAACCGGTTGTTGGGATATTCCCTCATACATTACGGAAAACTTTTCACATGCGACACACTGACCATAAGGGAAGGCTTCCAAATGAAGTTCCATCGCGACAGCCTGCCCGAAGGGGTAAACCAACTGACCGTCTTCGACAGCCAAGGGCAGATTCTCAGCGAACGGCTGTTTTTCATTTACCCCCATCCGCATGAAACAGACAGCATACGGATAACAACGGAAACTCCGTCATTGTCCCTATACGGGTTAATCAAACTTAGGGTGCAAACACAACCACACGCCTCGTTCTCCTTTTCTGCCATGGACGCGGCCACCATGGGAAACGGAAACCAAGGCCACATAAAAAGTTACTTGTTATTGTCTTCAGAAGTCAAAGGATATATCCGCTATCCGGAATATTACTTCGAAAGCGACGACTCCATACACCGCAAGGCAGCCGACCTGTTGATGATGACACAAGGTTGGAGACGGTATGACTGGAAACTCATGACGTATCAGAAAGACTTTGGAAAAGAGATACAACCCATCGAAGACAAACTATACCTGTTCGGGAGAATCAAAGCCCTCGGCAAATCTCTGCCGATAAACCACATCCCCCTGAAAGCGGTATTATACGGAAACAACGGAATCCAATATGGAGAGACACAAACCGACAGCACAGGATTCTACGGCTTCGACCTCCCCGACCTTTACGGGGAATGGAACATGCACATTACAGCGGAAGTGGAAAAAAAGAAAAGAAAATATTTCATCGGTATCGACAGGCGGTTCAGCCCGGACAAGCGGCAGCTTTCCCCATACGAATGCGAAGCACTTCCCTTGCCCGCTCCTAACTTGCGTTTCCAAGCCACTTATGACTCCGCCGTCCATGTCCACGTTCCTATCACGGAGAAACTACATGCCTTGCCCACAGTCAAAGTAAAAGCCAGACGGCATTATTCCGAAGGAGCCAAGGCGGCATGGCAATCAGAAAAAAGAGGAATGTATTGGGCAGACATCTACTACGATTGCGACAAAGAAACAGACGACATATTGGACAAAGGAAAAGACATTCCGGGATTTGACGAGTGGCTACTTGAAAGGAACCCCTTCATAGAAGGGACTCCCGGATGGCTTGCTTCTCCGGGAGACCAGTCCGATTTAAAATATAAAAACAGAAACATCGTATGGATTCTGAACAATATGTTCTATAAAACAACCAACGACGATACCACAAAAACGGATACCCTCAATCGTTCCACCATAGAACCGTTCCCGTATTTCCTGAATGAAGCCAAATCCGTGTACATCACCGAAAATGAAGAAGCCAGCCGTTCCTTTTATTTCCACCCGGACCTACGGAACCACGTTACCATCTTCGTCTACACACACAATACCCCCAAGCGAAAGATGGAAAAGGGAACCAGATATACTTATTTCCAAGGGTACAACAAACCATCGACTTTCGAAATGAACAACTATGGCGAACTTCCCGCCACGGAAGATTTCCGGCGCACACTTTACTGGGCACCCAATGTAAAAACAGACGATAATGGTACTGCAACTATAGAATTTTACAACAATTTCTACTGCAAAGATATTTATATATCGGCAGAAGGTCTGACTCCCGACGGAAAATGTATCTTTGCAAAATAAAAAACAATATATCCCCACTATGCTCGGACTAGAAATTCAAATCAATAACGATACTCCCGTCACGGTCGCGGCAGAGAATTTTTCTTTTGTTCTGCTTGATACGGCGATGAGGCCGGACGACACGGGTTATATCTATGCACATGGACTTGATTACTCCAACAGTTACCATTGGCTCAGTGTCGTTCCGCGCCAAGGAGACAAAGTGAAAATCCAAATCGTGGAAAGCCCAAACCCATCTCCCCCTGTAAAAACCGAGAAACAGGACCGTAAAGAGATGTTGGCACGCTACGAACAACTTAAAAAGGAACTGGAAGAAAAAGGTTTAATCGCAAAGGAAGACTGAAACAATGGAAGGATTGATTGTAAAAAGCACCACTTGGAACGGTGAGACCTGTAAAATAGGTATGCCAGACGGTGGAGTCGGCATCGCGGTCAATGCCATGGAACGAGACAAATATTGCTATTGGAGCATTGGAGGTTACAATCCCAAAGAAGAAATGCATTGGATTTGGAAAGGTGGAGAACTCCATGTAGGGGACAAAATAGAAATAGAGTTTGCGGAATTTGATGAGGCGACACCACCTGTACTCAAAAAGCCCCATTCCTGTCCGAACTCCCAAGAAAAGGATGATTCTCCTGAGAATTGGCAATTCAAGTTAAAGACTTACCAAAAACTTAAAAAAGTTTTGGAAGACGAAGGGTTGATATAAAGACTATTACTATGATAGGAGCAGAAATCATTTTTAACGAAAAAGAATCCGTCACTATCGGCACTTACAATTTCGCTTATATCTTCGTATCATGCGGAAGTAAAACTGGTGACTGGATGGTAGCAGCCGGTAGTAGCTTCAAAGAGAGGTATACTTGGATGGACCGCCCTTTGCAAATAGGAGATAAAATCAAAATACGCATCGTAGAAACGAAGCAAACATCACAACCACTTATCACTCAACAAAGTGATAGGAAAAAGATGAAAGCACGCTACGAGCAGCTTAAAGATGAGTTAAAAGAGAAAGGACTTATAAAATAAAGGAGGAATGAAAGGTTTTATCATAAAAAGCAGTACATGGGGCTATCAAACCCACAAAGTCGGTTTGCCTGAAGGATGTACCATTTCCTTTGAGTTTTCCCGTTGGTGGGGAGCGATATGGTGTCCGTCCGGATATACCAACGAAAGTGAGCATTGGAGTTGGCACGGAGGAGACATCCATGTAGGAGATGAAGTGGAAATCGAAGTCATAGAAATCACACCTGAAGAAGTCGATGCCCCATCGCACGTCATACGGGAAAAGGAGTGTACTGTACCCTCTCCGGATGAGAACGAAGATGACCCGAAGATTTGGGAACAGAAACTATACGATTATTTGCAATACAAGAAGATTCTGGAAGACGAAGGGCTAATAGAAAGAGAATAACACAGCGCCTGTACACACAATACAGCATACCTTCCGACAAAGAAAACTTACCGCTACATCCGATACTACGGACCGGAAAAGTGTTATTGCCACATAGCCGAGTTGGCTTTGTACGGAACAACATACGACAGCCTGCCCTTGCAGGGCAGACTCATAAGTCCCAAGGGTATCATATCCTGCGATTTTGTCAATCAATTCCCAAACCTATTCGATGGCAATCCATATACCTCCATGAATTATAATGCTCCCGAAGGAGCATTACTCTATCTTCGTAACCATTCACGTGGAAATGATGAACGAATCTTTGAAATGGTAGATGGAAAACAACGATTATGGTAAACTACAGACCGCTGTAGAAGGCATCCTCAGCGGAAAACCTTCATGCGCTTGTCCACGTCTCCAAAATCCTTGTCTCCCGGTTCGCCGGTCGGGACCCCGAAAGGCATTTCCGCTATCAGCATCCAATCTTCAGGCAACTCCCACGTACGGCGGACTTCCTCGTCTATCAAAGGATTATAATGTTGAAGGGAGGCTCCCAATCCCCGTTCTTCCAACATCGCCCAAATGGCAAACTGGTGCATTGCAGAAGTATGTTGGGCCCACGTCGGGAAATTATCCTTGTAAGAAGGAAAAGCATCCTGCAACCCTCTTACCACAGACATGTCTTCAAAATATAACACCGTACCGTGGCCACTCGCAAAACAACCGTCAATCTTAGCCTCCGTCTTGACAAAAGCCTCGGCCGGAATACGCGCTTTCAAGGTATCTTTCACGATATCCCAAAGTTTTTTGTGCTCGTCGCCCAACAACAACACGATTCTCGTCGATTGTGAGTTGAATGCCGACGGAACGTGTTTCACTGCCTGACGGACCACACGTATGAGCTCTTCGTCCGACACGGGCGAACTGCTTCCTATGGAGTAATAACTACGGCGATGCTCCAACGCCTCTTCAAATGTTCTTTTCATTCTTCTTCTATTTTTTGAATATAACCCGATTTCTTCCCTGCCACATTCGACACCGCCGAACGTACCCGGCTCAACGACTCGGGAGTCATCAGCAGGTAAGACGCCATGTCGTTGACCGAGGCCCTGCCTGCCACCGTAGGGAATTCTCTCAAAAAGCGTTCGTAACGTTCGCGGGCCGATTCGAAACGCCATGAATCGGCTTTCACCTGATGCAGAATCAGATTGTTTTCCAGAAAATGACGCAACCATTCGGCTATACCTTTATATAATAAGGAAAGCTCCACCAGACCGGCGTACGGTATAAGGCACAACTCGCTGTTTTCCAATGCTTCCATCATCAAGTGCGACGGTTTGTTCTTGAAAATGCTTTCTATACAATAGGCGATGTTGCCCTCGCAAGTGAAATGCTCCGTGATTTCACGCCCGTTTTTGAAATAGAACTGGCGCAACAATCCTTTGCACACATAAAACATGTAATGACATATCTGCCCGTCTTTCACTACCATCTGTTTCTTCCGGACTTTCTGCACGACCAGAATATCCGACAACGCCCGGCGTTCCTCGTCGGACAATGTCGCAAAAGACGGTATCTTGTCTGCGGTCAAACCCTTTTCCATATCCAGCTCTGCATCTTTACAATCCGTATGACGAAGATACGGTTTTTTCATTCAAGTACAAAACGCCCGAAGCCTATAAATCTGATATAAATCAGAAAAACCGCTTTTCCCGTCCCGACACAAGATTTTTTTAACCTCCGGACGAACCGCCGACGGGAAAACTCACTTATATTTGCACCTATCAACAATACCGTAAAACAAAAACACATCTATTGTTATGTATTTGATAGGATATGACATAGGCAGTTCTTCGGTCAAGGCTTGTGTGGTGGACGCACAAACCGGAAAGACGTTGAGCACAGCCTTTTACCCCAAGCAGGAAGCTCCCATCCTGAGCCTGAAGGCCGGGTGGGCGGAACAAGAACCCGAATCGTGGTGGAACTACCTGAAAAGTGCCACGGCCGAAGCCATGGCCGCTGCCGCCGAAAAGGCCGGTCGGCCGGTATCCGCCCTGAAAGAAGGGCTGGCCGCCATCGGTATCAGTTACCAGATGCACGGCTTGGTATGTGTAGACCGCACACAGAAAGCCCTGCGCCCGGCCATCATCTGGTGCGACTCCCGGGCTGTCCCCTACGGGCAAAAAGCCATGGAAACGTTGGGCGCAGACTTTTGCCTGAGCCACCTGCTGAACTCACCGGGCAACTTCACCGCCAGCAAACTGGCATGGGTGAAGGAACACGAACCGGAGGTATATGAGAAAATAGACAAGGTCATGCTGCCCGGCGACTACATTGCCATGAGGCTGACGGGTACGGCGTGCACCACCGTCTCCGGACTCTCGGAAGGCATGTTCTGGAACTTCAAGCACAACTGCATCTGCAAGGAGCTGATGGAATACTACGGCTTCAGCATGGACCTGATTCCCGAAATACGCCCCACCTTCAGCGAACAGGGACGGGTGACGGAGACCGTAGCCGAAGAGTTAGGCATCAAGGCCGGCATACCCGTGACTTACCGTGCGGGCGACCAACCAAACAATGCCCTTTCGCTCAACGTGTTCAATCCCGGTGAAATCGCTTCTACGGCCGGCACCTCGGGCGTAGTGTACGGTGTGAACGGAACGGTGAATTATGACCCGCTCTCGCGTGTCAACACTTTTGCCCACGTCAACCACTCCGCAGGGACATACAACCGCGCGGCATTCCCCGCCATGGAACAGACGCGCCTCGGCGTATTGCTCTGCATCAACGGCACCGGTATCCTGAATTCATGGGTGCGCCGCAATGTCGTACCCGAAGGATGCAGCTACGAAGAGATGAACCGCATGGCCGAGAGCGTGCCCGTGGGCAGCGAAGGCCTCAGCGTCATTCCTTTCGGCAACGGAGCCGAGCGTGTCATGCAAAACAAGGAAACGGGCTGCGCCGTGCATGGTATCAATTTCAATATCCATGGCCGCAACCACATCGTGCACGCCGCCCAGGAAGGCATTGTCTTCTCTTTCCGCTACGGCATCGACGTGATGAAAGGCATGGGCATGGATGTGAACAAAATCCACGCCGGACAAGCCAACATGTTCCTCAGCCCCCTCTTCCGCGACACATTGGCAGGAGTGACGGGTGCCGTCATCGAGCTGTATGAGACAGACGGCTCCGTAGGCGCGGCCAAAGGAGCGGGCATAGGCGCAGGTATCTATAAAGACAACCGCGAGGCATTCTCCTCACTCGAACGGCTGAAAGTCATCGAGCCGGATACCGCCTTGCAACCGGCCTACGAAGAGGCTTACCAACGTTGGTTAAACGTACTCCGAAGCATCGAACAAATCCATTAAATTCAAAATTATTTTCATAAACCTTATTTTAAACGAAGAAAATTATGGCACAGAAAGAGTATTTTCCGAGTATCGGAAAGATTAAATTCGAAGGAAAAGAGAGCAAAAACCCATTGGCATACCGCTATTATGATGCCGAAAAGGTCATCATGGGTAAGAAGATGAAAGACTGGTTGAAATTTGCCATGGCTTGGTGGCACACCCTTTGTGCAGAAGGCGGTGACCAATTCGGTGGCGGCACGAAGACGTTCCCCTGGAACCAGGGCGCCGATGCCCTGACCGTTGCCAAACAGAAGGCTGACGCCGGTTTTGAAATCATGGAGAAACTGGGTATCGAATATTTCTGCTTCCACGACGTGGACCTCATCTCCGAAGGCAATTCCATCGAGGAATATGAAGCCAACATGAAGGCCATCGTGGCTTATATCAAGGAAAAAATGCAGGCTACGGGCATCAAGAACCTTTGGGGTACGGCCAACGTATTCGGACACGAACGCTATATGAACGGTGCAGCCACCAACCCGGATTTCAACGTGGTGGCACGCGCAGCCGTACAAATCAAGAACGCCATCGACGCCACCATCGAACTGGGCGGAAGCAACTACGTGTTCTGGGGCGGACGCGAAGGCTACATGAGCTTGCTGAACACCGACATGAAGCGTGAAAAGGAACATCTGGCACAGATGTTGAAGGCCGCCCGCGACTACGCCCGCGCCAAAGGCTTCAAAGGCACGTTCCTCATCGAGCCGAAACCGATGGAACCGACCAAGCACCAGTACGATGTGGACACGGAAACGGTTATCGGTTTCTTGCGTGCACACGGCTTGGAGAAGGACTTCAAGGTGAACATCGAGGTGAACCATGCCACATTGGCCGGACACACGTTCGAACACGAACTGGCTTGTGCCGTAGACGCAGGCATGTTGGGTTCTATTGACGCCAACCGTGGTGACTACCAGAACGGATGGGATACCGACCAGTTCCCCATCGACAACTACGAACTCATCCAAGCCATGATGCAAATCATCCGCAACGGCGGCTTTGGTAACGGCGGTACGAACTTCGACGCCAAGACCCGTCGTAACTCTACCGACTTGGAAGACATCTTCATCGCCCACATTGCCGGTATGGATGCTATGGCACGTGCCTTGGAGAACGCCGCCGAACTGTTGGAGAAATCACCCATCAAACAAATGGTAGCCGACCGTTATGCCAGCTTCGATGCCGGCAAGGGCAAGGAGTTCGAAGAAGGCAAGCTTTCGCTCGAAGACGTAGTGGCATACGCCAAGACCCAAGGCGAACCGGCTCAGACCAGCGGTAAGCAGGAACTCTACGAGGCCATCGTGAATATGTATTGCTAACCCCCGTCCGGGATTTTCCCGCAAACGGACGTTCCACGCGGATGGTTGCCCTGCACCATAGGGCAGTCATCCGCGCCTTTTTGCCATTCCACCTCATTATTATCTTTCGTTATTTTTTCCAACCTAATCACGTAGAAAACACAAAAAACACCTATCTTTGTCACGATACTAACCATATTCAAACAAGAAAGCTATGGAGATGAAACCACGCACTCCGGAATTCGACAAGCTGGCTTTCACAGTATTGGCCATCGAAGTCTCCGCAGAAAAATTAGGTATCACCGCTACGGAAATGCGGCGGAGACTGGAGCGTACCGGATTGATGAAAGACCTCATCCGAGATTGCTACGACACTTTGCATACCGAAAGCCGGAAAGCCGTGGCCGAAGATGTCGTAGAGGCATTGTTAAACCGTGAAAAGGACCGGAGGGAATAATGATGGATAGGACACTTTATCACGGTTCTTCCGTTATCGTAGAACAACCTTTGGCAAGCATAGGCCGTCGGGATTTGGATTTTGGTCCGGGATTTTACCTGACCCCTTTACGCGAACAGGCCGAACGATGGGCATTGCGCATCCGAACCATCAAAAACACGTCCCATGCGTATCTCAATACTTATCTCTTCCACGAACCAGACAAATGTATAAAAAAAGTCTTTTCCGCTTATGACAAAGAATGGTTAGACTTCATAGTGGCAAGCCGAAAAGGAGAAATGCCATGGAAAGGATTCGACATCGTAGAAGGGGGTATAGCCAATGACCGTGTGATTGATGCCGTTGAAGCATATATCAATGGTTATGCCGACGTGGCACATACGTTATCCAAACTGGCTTACCAAAAGCCGAACTTCCAAGTTTGTATTCTTTCACAAGACATTTTAAATGCCAACTCGCAGTATATCACTAACGAGAGACTAATTTGAACCGGACATGCTGGACTTCTTACTTTGGAACAAAATAGCAAGGGTCATCGACCAACTTGCTGAAACATTGGACGTAGATTATGACCGTGCTTTAGTATTGTTTTACGAATCTGACGTATGTCGTATGTTGCACGATGAGCATTACGGTCTGCATCTGATGAGCGACACTTACATTGTCAACGACTTAATAACCGAGCTACGTGACAAACAAACCTAAGCATTCATTTTGATTATACATTCCCGTAACACCGTGCAAAATGATAGTTTTCAGATGTTTTATCCTTACGGCAAAGACAGATGGAATGGACTATTTAGAACGGTATTCCTTAAAAAGGAATTGACGGAACTGCCATATGGAATCATTTCTACCCCATTTTCCCGATTTTTCTCAGCCGAATAATTTTTCGTTGGGCTGAAAGAGAGATTTCAATCTGCGGCGAACGATTTCTCAGCCCCAGTTTTTTGCCCTGAAAACGCCCTGAAAGTGTCTGTCCGGCCTGCCGTGACCGGCTTTTTCTTTCCCGTTGCTCCATTCCCGAAACGTTAAAACCGGAATCAAAAAGTAAGCGTTTTCCCCGCTGCACTAACTTGAGAGTCCGTTTTATAAACCGTGTGCCGCATACCGCCCCGTGCCTTGTAAGCCATTATGACCGAAACCGTCCCGAATGTCAATACCCCGCCCCCGAAATACTCGTGTTTTCCGCGCTCCCCTCCACCTTGCCCACAAATACGCGAATCTCGCACCTATCTCTTTAACATTCTGTCAATTTGTAAATCCCGGACTTATCGCCTACTCTCTAATAACAACCTTCAATAGCCGAAAGAAGACATTGCATTTTATGGATACGCCCCTACATGGCTAAATATTTTCAAGCGGAGATGAAAACGGTTTATCTCTTAGGGAGAGATAAACCGTCTGTGTTAGTATGTTTATATATAATGAATTATAAAGAAGAGAGTATTGTATCATCAAACATTGTGTACGCAAACGAAAACAAAATTATGAGGAGAAATACGAAAAAAATGTCCCGATTTATTGCTTATATCATTGTAAATCCATACATTTGCAGCGGTGACACTTAAATTCTTGCCAATATCGGTTTATCTCTCCCTAAGAGAGCGACTGAAAAACACGCCGGAAAAACAGCCTCATCACAACCTAAAACGAATACCTATAGAGAGTTTCATATAAAACATTAACTAATTTCTAAATCAAATGAAAAAACAAGTACTAAGTGCATTGGCTTTTTGCTCTGCATTGGGCATCGCACAAGCCCAAACTGATGTCACTAAGGAGTATCTCGTCAATCCGTCTTTTGAGACTTTAAAAGCTGCGGACGGAACAACCGACGTGACGGCAAAGACCACGCTTGAAAACGGCCTGCAAGGATGGGAAGTCGTGGCAATGAGTCATTATCAAGTGGAAAGCGAGGCAAGCGGTTCTTCCACGGGTTTCCCCGCCGACGGCTCAGGCAAAATCAAACCGACAGAAGGCACCTATTATTACTTCAACCGCCAAGGTTGGGGCAATAAGGACTCTGAATTGAAAACCACCACTTCGAAAGAATTGCCTGCCGGAACTTATTATGCCGTCATCGACTATAAAGCGGCAGACTATTCCAACAACAACAATGCGAACACTAACGGTACGACCATAGGTATCAAAGTCAATGATGCCGCCTCGAACCTTTTGGGTGAAAATCCTGCCGTCAGACGGGCTTATTCCATGGCAAATGGGGGTTCTAATCCGGAGAGCGATGCCTATATGGTCAACGCTGCATGGAATGAATTAGGCACGATGTTCACCGTGACGGAACCCACCACCGTAACCATTTCTCTTGTACAGAATATGAGAAACAACGGACGTTCGGACATCGCTTGGGACAACCTGCGCCTCTATCAAATAGAGAACGTAAGCGAAAACAAGCCCATGGATGTGAGCGGGCTGATTACCACTTCCAACTATTATGCCCTCGGTGGTTGGCATATCGAAGGAGGAAATACATTTGAAGTCAACACGTGGTCACACGAAGGTGAAACGGACGGAAGCAACATGACGACTCCTTTCATCCAAGACCACGTAGGAAAAGAAAACAAGGCTGCAAACGCCACCATCAGCCATACAGTCAGCCATCTGATACCGGGTATTTACGAAGTAAGCGGCTTGATTCGTGTACTGAACGAAGCCGGAGGAGATACCCCATTCGGAGCCACACTTTATGCCAACGAAGGTAGCACGAATGCTTGCAACGGAGAGCCTTGTACTAACGGTGTTTACGGTACATATATAGTGAAAGGCACGGTAGGAACAGACGGCGTACTGACTTTCGGTATAAAAGTGGCCAATGCCAATTTCAATTGGGTGTCTTTCAAGAACTTCAAATTGCAGTACTTGGGAGCTGCCAGCATAGAACAACTGCAAGCCACACTGAAAGAAAAGATAAAGGAGGCTAAGGCATACGTGGAGAACTGCCCCAAAGGCATTGCAGCCATCGTAAATGCAGCCATCACCCAAGGGAATAGTGCCCAAGCCACGGAAGGAAGCCTGAACGCAGCCATTGCCGCACTGACCCAAGCCATTGCGTTGGCAGAAGAAACAGCACCGGCAACCGAAGCATTCAAAACCCTCATGGCAACCTGCCAAGGCTATGCCAGCCACTCAAGCGCAGAAGAAAGTGTAAAACAGGCATTCCAAAAGGCCATGACCGATGCCCAGGCTGCCTTAGATGCGGCCACCAAGACTGAAGCCATCCAAGATGCCACCCAGACCTTGCAGGCAGCATGTGAAACTTACGTACTGAATGCGGCACCGGAAGAGGGTTATCCTTTCGACTACACATTCCTCATGAATGAGGCTAATAACTCTGCCAACGGATGGACCAAAAACGTAACCGGAGGTAACATCTATAACTTCCAGTACAAAGAATCTGCAGAAAAGAACAACGGTAACTTGCAGAAGACCGGATTCATGGAAGCTTGGGACGGCAAAAACTACACGGCCACTATCGCCTATACACGCAACGAGCTCCCCAACGGACACTACAAGGTTTCAGCATACGCCTTCACTACGGTTAATGGAAACACCAGTTTCACGGCCAACGACAAGGAAGCAAAAATGGACAATAGTACTGCCTTGTTCACGAATCCTACGATAGAAGATGTCATCGTGGACGAAGGCAAACTGACTGTCGGCTTGAACACAACAGATGCGAATTGGACCGGAATCACCAACATCCAACTGCAATACCTCTCCAAACTGACCGACGCAGAAGCTTCTGCCAAAGCCAAAGAAGCACTCCATGCCAAATTAGAGGAAGCCGGCAGCATGGATACCGAAACCAACGTGGGCACGGAAGCTTTCCAAATCCCGAAAACGGCCATAGATGCATTCGACAAAGTCTTTGAAGAAGCTAACGGCATCTACGAATCATCAGAAAAAGTCGATGAGATAGAAGCTGCCACCAAGGCCCTGGAAGAAGCGATGCAAGCTTTGAAGAACCCGACACTCAATGCCCCGAAGGAAGGTGAACTCTTCTGCATCGCCAACATCTCGGAAGGTTTCGGATATAAGAACAACGCCGTGTCTCCGGTTTACAACGAAGCCAAGGCTGAAGACGGAGAATATGACCTGAAATGGTACCACATCGTGGATGCCAACTACGCTCAGGCTCTCAAGTTTACTCCGGTGGAGGGACAAAAGAACCAATACACGATCAGCTTCATCGACGAAGAGGGCAACACCCGCTACTTTAGTACACAAGCCTTAGCCGGATATATGGACGGGGGCAACGTGAGCACACGGCATGATCGCATCCGCGCAACGAAAGAAGCCGAAAAGGCACTACCGTTCGAAATCAGCCTGGCTGGTGAAAGTGTGTACAAACTGAAAAATACCCTCCATGGCAGCAACATCGGAAGTACAAGCGATGACGGCTTCTTCACCACGAACAATCTTTCCGACCTGTCTCTCGTGAAAGCGGAAAAAGCCAACGTGCCCTTGTCCATCACGGCTGCGGGTTGGTGTACACTCATCCTGCCGTTCGACGCAGAAATCCCGGAAGGCTTCGAAGTGTACAGTTGCACGGGTACAGAAGTTCCGGTAGGAACATCCACGGCATTGGTCTTGGAGAAAGCTGAAAGCATCGAGGCACACACGCCGTACATCGTAAAAGGCAAGGACGGGGACACTCACGACTTCTCCGACTACGGTATGGCCCTGCAAGACCAATATGCAGCCGGACTGATGACGGGTACCTTCACACAGCAAAAAGCCGTTGCCAACACTTACGTACTCCAGAACCAAGAGGGTAAAGTAGGATTCTACAAGGTGGCCGCGGGCAGCGAACCCACCATCAAGCCTTACCGTGCCTACATCAATGCCGACGTGGCCGAAGCCAACATCGTGGCTCTGCTTCTCCCGGGCATCGAAACCGGCATCAACGGAATCGTGGCAGAAGACGCCTTGGTGAACGTGTACGACCTCAACGGCATACTTGTACGCGAGAATGTGAAGTTAGGTCAGGCTCTCGAAGGCCTTTCCAAAGGCATCTACATCGTAAACGGTACAAAGAAAGCCGTAAAATAAACCGAACATCTGAAAAACAAAAAACAATGGAAAAGATTATGGAAAAGAGCAAATATATCCAACCAGAGATTTCAATATGCAATGTGGAAACCGACCAGATGATGGCAACCAGCACCATCCCTCCTCGCGTAGAAGATCCTGCAGACGGAGACATTGAGGTGTTGACCAACATGGAGAAGTTCACAGACATCTGGGGAAACGAGTTTTAAGGTTTCCCATTCGAAGAGGAACGGAACTACAAGACGTTTCCCGATTTTGGGGCAGTCCAAGGAAGGGCTGCCCCTTTCCATATCCAGACCATTCCGGCAAGGCGGAAAGCATCGGCAACGAAACAAGTCCCAAAGCCACCAAGCCTGTAAAACAAACTGCGCACGTAAAGGTATCCCCCCACGTGCGCAACTCCTATCCATCCGGCATAACCGGAAAAGAAGCCCCGGATTTACTTATTCAGTTTCCAGGTAAAACCGTCTTTCGTATCTTTCACCTCAAAGCCCAAAGCGGCCAGGTTATCGCGGATTTTATCACTGGTAGCCCAATCCTTATTGGCTTTGGCTATCATACGCTGTTCCAAAAGCATATCCACCACTTTGCCGAAAGCTTCTTCACGTCCGCTTCCGCCTCCCGTCTCTTCTTTCAAACCGAGAATGTCGAAAGCAAAGGTATGGAACACTTCGGTCAAGGCGGCCAATACATCACCGGCCATCGTAGCTTTTTGGTCTACCACCGTGTTGATGACACGGCAGGCATCGAACAAGTGGCTGATAACGATGGGCGAATTCAGGTCGTCGTTCATCGCCTCGTAGCACTTCCGGCGAAGTTCGTCCACATACGCCATCTCTACACTGCCACCGGCTGTCGGGGTAATCCGCTTCAGATTGGCTATGCCCTCCATCAGGCGGGCCAATCCTTTCTCACTGGCCTGCAAAGCTTCATTACTGAAATCCACCGTACTGCGATAATGAGCCTGAAGAATGAAGAAACGGATAGTCATCGGACTGTAAGCCTGCGTCAGGCTTTCGTGCTCACCGCTGAAGAACTGTGCCAAAGTAATGAAATTACCCAGACTCTTGCCCATCTTCTGCCCGTTGATGGTAATCATGTTGTTGTGCATCCAATAGTTCACCATGTCGCTGCCCTGGCTGGCCACGGCTTGTGCGATTTCACACTCATGGTGTGGGAAAATCAGGTCCATTCCTCCACCATGGATGTCGAAATGGTCGCCCAAGTACTTGCGACCCATGGCCGTACACTCGCAATGCCAACCAGGGAAACCGTTACTCCACGGACTGGGCCAACGCATGATATGTTGAGGCTGGGCACACTTCCATAAAGCGAAATCCACTTGGTTATGCTTCTCTCCCACGCCGTCCAAAGCCCGGGAGTTGTTGATGACATCCTCCAGATTGCGTCCGGAAAGCTTGCCGTAATGATGCGCCTTGTTATATTTCTCCACATCGAAGTACACGCTGCCCTCACTGACGTAGGCATAACCGTTATCCAGGATTTCCTTTACCAGTTCTATCTGCTCGATGATATGCCCGGTAGCATGCGGTTCGATGCTGGGCGGCAACACATTCAGAGCCTCCATGGCCGCATGGAAACGGTTCGTGTAGTATTGTGCCACCTCCATCGGCTCCAATTCCTCCAGACGAGCCTTCTTGGCAATTTTATCTTCGCCTTCATCGGCATCGTGCTCCAAATGCCCCACATCCGTAATATTACGCACATAGCGTACTTTATAACCGATATGCTGCAAGTAACGGAACAGCAGGTCGAACGTAATGGCCGGACGGGCATGTCCCAGATGGGCATCCCCATACACTGTCGGCCCGCAGACATACATCCCGACACGCCCCGGCGTGATGGGTTTGAACTCTTCCTTTTTACGGGAAAGCGTATTATAGATAAATAATTTTTGTTCCATAATCAAAGTATTTGATGGTCTATGATGCATATTCCGGGTCGTCTCCGTTTTCCCGGATCAGACGGAGCAGTTTCTCCACAGCTTCTTCCGCCGGAATGTTCCGCTCCACACATTCTTTTTTCTTATACAAGCTGACTTTACCGCGCGCAGCCCCCACATAACCGTAATCGGCATCTGCCATCTCGCCGGGACCGTTCACGATACAGCCCATGATGCCAATCTTCAGGCCTTTCAGATGCCCGGTGGCCGCCTTGATACGCGCTATCGTGTCTTGCAGGTCGTAGAGCGTACGCCCGCAACCGGGACAAGAGATATATTCCGTCTTGGTCGTCCGCAAACGGGCAGCCTGAAGGATGCCGAATGCGGTGGCGTCTATATCGCGATGCTCCAACGTACCATTATTATATAGGTACAGGCCGTCGCAAAGACCGTCGAAGAGCAAGGCTCCCATGTCGGCTGCGCTCTCTATCTGGAAATCCTCCTTTTCCTCCTGCCCGTGGGCGTACTGCTGGAAAATGACCACGGGGTTCTGCAAACCCTCGCGCGTCAGTTCGTGCACCAGAGCACGATGCTCGCCCAAACGGTTCTGATGGTTGCTTTGAGAAATCACCACCACCTCCGGATGATATTTCAGGCAGGCACGCACTTCTTCATTCAAAGCTCCGTATGAAAGGAAAAGAAACTTCAAATCGGCTGTACACTGGCTCATGAAAGGCAGCATATTATAAGGAAAAGCCGGATACGTACTGGGCTCACCGGTCCAGACATCCGCATCCACGATATAATCCCCCTCACGCTCTTCCACGGAAGGCAGATTACGGCCGCAATAAATGTAGTCGGGACGAAAATCGGGATGAGCTTTGAAGCCTTTCAATCTGCCGGAAGCAGCCAAGTCCATACGGTCGGCTATGACAACAGGCACATGGTCTCCTCCGATATTACGCACGGCTCGCGTTTTCCGCCGTACGGGGTTCAAGTAATCGAAATCCTCCGCTTCGGCTGCCGGTATCATCATGGCACCGTCCCGACGGAGCACATAATTCACCAACTTACGTGCCACCGGAATTTCAGCCTCCGGAGCTTCGCTCAATGACACACGGACCGTATCGCCGATACCGTCCGCCAACAAAGCCCCGATGCCCACGGCGCTCTTGATACGTCCGTCCTCACCGTCGCCGGCTTCGGTCACCCCCAAATGCAGGGGAAAACGCATTCCTCCACGCTCCATGGCATCGACCAACAAACGCACGCTACGTACCATCACCACCGTGTTGCTGGCTTTGATGGACACCACCACGTCCTTGAAATCTTCCTTCACACAAATGCGCAGGAACTCCATGCAACTCTCCACAATACCTTCCGGCGTATCTCCATAGCGGCTCATGATGCGGTCGCTCAACGAACCGTGGTTCACACCAATGCGGATGGCCGTACGGTTCTCACGGCAAATGCGTAGGAAAGGAACGAAACGCTCCTCTATCTTTTTCAACTCCTGCGTATACTCCTCGTCCGTATATTCAAGATGCTTGAACGTACGGGCTGCGTCCACATAGTTTCCGGGATTGATACGTACCTTCTCAGCATACAAAGCTGCCACGTCGGCCACTTTCGGATTGAAATGCACGTCGGCCACCAAAGGTACCGCACAGCCTGCCGCACGTACACCGGCGTTGATGTTCCGCAAGTTCTCGGCCTCACGCACCCCTTGGGTCGTCAGACGTACATAATCTCCTCCGGCTTCGGCAATGCGTAACGTCTGAGCCACACAGGCCTCGGTATCCATCGTAGAAGTGTTCGTCATGCTCTGCACCCGAATCGGATGGTTCCCGCCCAACGGCTTACCGCCGATCTGCACTTCACCGGTCTCCCTGCGTCGGTAATCGAACAAGTTCATCCGTCTGTCTTTAATTGCACTTAAACTTATACTTCACATCGGCCAGTTCCGTATTGGCCTTTACAATCTTCTGCTTCAGGTTTTCTTTATAACCCGCCAAACGCAAAGCCAGTCCTTCATCAGCCAGCGACAGCATCTGTGCGGCCAGAATGGCGGCATTCTGCGCTCCGTTTACTCCCACCGTAGCCACCGGTATGCCGGGAGGCATCTGGATAATGGAAAGCATGGCATCCAAACCATCCAACATCCCCTTGATAGGAACCCCGATGACGGGCAACGTCGTATTGGCCGCTATCACACCCGGCAAAGCCGCTGCCATCCCCGCTCCCGCAATAATTACTTTCAGGCCGCGTCCGGCAGCCTCTTTGGCAAAAGCCTCCACCTCGACCGGTGTCCGATGGGCCGACAAAGCGTTCATCTCGAAAGGGATTTCCATCTCATCGAAGAACTTGGCAGCCTTTTCCATCACCGGAAGGTCGGACGTACTGCCCATGATAATACTTACAACTGGTTTCATGACTTATCTGAATTTTTTAATTGAACTCGTTTTCTATAATAAAATTATACCGGCAAAACCGCAAACCACTCCCACGAGGGTACCGGCCACCACTTGCGCCAGACTGTGCTGACGGAGCAACATACGTGCTGTCCCCACAGCTCCAGAAATCAGTACCGTAACACACAGCCACCAAACGGGATTGAACATGAACAGTACCGAATAAGCCACTAACGCACCTATCACACCGCCTGCCCCGGCCGAATGCATGCTGATTTTCCACCACACATTCACAATGACGCATACCATCTGTATCAGCAAAGCCGACACTAAAATACCGCACATATAACGCGGCATGTGCATACGGAACATCAAATGAAGACAGGCCACGTAAGACAGGATGAACAATATATAAGGTATGGCACGGTTCTCCCGCAAACGCAGTTGCACCGGCGCCCATCCGTTCAGTTTACGATATACGTAAATACATAAGCGAGGCAATAATATAGTGAAAACATATACCATCGCCACCACCGTCAATTTGTAAAGCAACGGCAACAGGCTCAGATACGTGAAAGTGAACAAGGCCACAAAGCCCACAATCGGTATGTAATATGGTCTGAACACTGCCGATAACAGACGAGCCGCTACAATAAGTCCCTTGTGTTTCATTTTCTTAACCGTGCTACGGGGATTCCCAGTTGTTCCCGGTATTTGGCCACCGTACGCCGCGCAATGGGAAAGCCTTTTTCATTCAACATCGCCGTCAATGCCTCATCGCTCAGCGGCTTCTTCTTGTCTTCCGCCTCTACCAAATCCTTCAAAGCGGCCTGAATCTTACGGGTGGCAATCTCCTGCCCGTCGTCTGTCACATAACCGTCGCTAAAAAACCATTTGAGCGGATAAGTCCCGTAATGGGTCTCCACGTATTTACTGTTGGCAGCACGGGATACGGTAGAGATATCCAATCCCGTACGCTCGGCTACATCCTTCAATATCATCGGGCGCAACAAAGTCTCATCTCCTTCCAGAAAGAAAGGACGCTGCAAATCAATAATAGCCTGCATGACAGCGGTCAGCGTACGCCGACGCTGTTTCACAGCCTCGATAAAGCCCTGTGCTTTTTCTATCTTTTGTCGGGTATATTGCAAAGCTTCCCGTTCCGGCCGACTCATCTTGGCACGCCCGGTATCCACCTGGTGAAGGATTTCCATGAACGAAGGGCTGATACGCAACTCCGGTACGTCGCCTTTATTGAACGAAAGGGTAATTCCCCCATCGTCATCGGTCTCTACGGCAAAGTCCGGCACAATCTGTTGGTAATTATGTCCTACCACCTCGCCCATGGCACTTCCCGGACGCGGATTGAGCTTCTTCAAATCTCTCTGTAAACGTTCGCATTCTGCCTCTGTCAAATGCAGACGGGCGGCAATCCTGTCCCAGCGTTTATGGGTAAATTCATCAAACAGTTTGTCGATAATTTCATACTCCAACTGTTTTTGCCGGCTCCCGCGATGTTCGTCCCGACGGAGTTGTAACAAAAGACACTCTCTCAAATCGCGTGCTCCGATACCGGGAGGATCGAAAGTCTGCAACCGGGCCAGCACTGTTTCCAGTTCCGCCTCCGTAGTTTGTATTCCTGCATATATCTCCAATTCGTCCGCCAATGTGGAAAGTTTCTTTTTCAACAAGCCATCATTTTCCAACGAACCGATAAGATAAGTCATCAGTTCCTGTTCACGCGGCGTCAGGTCACATTCGTTCATCTGCTCCGTCATCTGCTCGTAGAAAGATGTCGTGTCGCCATAGTCCATCGTTTCCGGACGGTCTTTCCCTCCCCGTTCCTGCAACAGATAATCCGGCACATCGTCCGGAGTCCGATAATCATCCATCGCCTGCCGCACCTCTGCCGGACGATATTCATCGGAAGGCAGACCACCGTCCAACCCGGAAGTCTCGCTCCCGGCCGACTCTGCATCTGTTCCGTCATAGACATCTTCCGAAGACGTATCGGCATCCTCGGGACTTCCCAGACTTTCTTCCAACGCTCCGTTGTCTATCAATTCGTTTTTCACGCGTTGTTCCAGCTCTGAAACGGGCATTTCCAGCAACCGCACCTGCAACACCTGTTGCGGGGACAGTGTCTGAACCTGCTGCATAGATTGAGACTGAACTAATTTCTGTGACATATATACACGTTTAATGAGACGTTTTCCGTTGCAAAGTTAGCGTATGACCCGAAAAATGCCAAATATATTCAGACAAATGATTGGATTCCGCCCTCTCATTCTCTGACCAAAGCATAATCCAACTGCTTCTTTTCCAGATTGGCTTTCGCCACTTTTACTTGTACCGTATCCCCCAGAGAATAACGATGATGATACTTACGTCCCCACAAGCAGTAGTTACGCTCGTCGAATTCATAATAATCGTCATCCAAATCACGCAAAGGCACCATACCTTCACATTTATTCTCATTGATTTCCACATACAGGCCGAACTCCGTCACACCGCTTACGGTTCCTTCAAACACTTGCCCCAGCTTGTCGCTCATGAATTCCACCTGCTTATACTTGATACTGGCACGCTCGGCACTGGCAGCCAACTGCTCCATCGCACTGCAATGTTCACACAATTCTTCATACTTGTCCTGACTGGCACTGCGTCCTCCGTCGGCATACCGTGTCAGCAACCGATGCACCATTACGTCTGGATAACGGCGGATAGGGGAGGTGAAATGCGTATAGTAATCGAATGCCAACCCGTAATGCCCGATATTATGCGTACTGTAACGCGCCTTCATCATGGCCCGCAACGAAACGGTTTCTATCAGATTTTGTTCTTTCTTCCCCTGAATGTCGGTCAATAGCTTATTCAATCCTTTGGCCACCTCTTCCTTAGACCCTGTCGGTTTCAGTTTATAGCCGAATTTCACAATAAACTCACTCAGATTAATCAGCTTGTCCTGATCCGGCAAATCATGCACACGATAGGGCAGCGTCTTGGGCTTTTTATTTTTAGGCTGCTTCCCCACACTCTCAGCTACCGTACGATTAGCCAGCAACATAAACTCTTCCACCAATTTGTTCGCATCTTTCGCCACCTTGAAATACACTCCTATCGGTTTACCCTTATCGTCTATATCAAAACGAACCTCACTACGGTCGAAATTGATGGAACCATGTTCGAAACGCCGGGCACGAAGTTGTTTGGCCAAACGATTCAACGTTATCAATTCCGTGGCAAAATGTTCGGCCGGCAATACGTCCGACCCGTTAAAGTTCGGATCTGCCGCATGATCGCCCGGCATCTTATAGTCTTCAGGCGAAGCTTCCTTATGGTCTTCCAACACTTTCTGTACTTCTTCATACGTAAAACGACGGTCGCTCTTAATGACCGTATGGGCCAGATGCCAGTCTTTGACTACAGCCTTGTCGTCCAACTTGAAAACGACACTATAAGTCAACTTCTCTTCGTTCGGACGTAAAGAACAGATGAAATTGCACAAACGTTCAGGCAACATCGGAATCGTCCGGTCTACCAGATACACGCTGGTGGCACGCTTCACAGCTTCTTTGTCTATGATGCTCCCCTCTTTTACATAATGCGAGACGTCTGCAATATGCACTCCAACTTCCCACAATCCGTCATCCGTTTTACGAATGGAAATCGCATCGTCAAAATCCTTGGCATCCCTCGGGTCGATGGTAAATGTCGTCACCTCACGCAGGTCCTCACGCCGCCCGATTTCCTCGGCCGTAATACCCGGGTCGATCTTCTCAGCCTCATCTTCTACGGACTTGGGATAAGCATAAGGTAAACCGTATTCGGCCAAAATGGCGTGCATTTCCGTGGTATTGTCTCCACTCTGCCCCAATATATCCACGACCTTACCTATCGGATTCTTGGCATGTTCGGGCCATTCGGTAATCTTCACCACAGCCTTATCTCCGCTTTTACCACCTTTCAACGCTTTTTTAGGAATAAATATGTCGTTGGCCAGCGTACGGTCTTCGGTGAGCAGGAAAGCAAAATCCTTACGCACCTCCAATCTTCCGACAAACGACCTGTCGCTCCTTTCGAGAATCTCGACCACTTGCGCCTCGCGTACATGATGCTTCCTGCGGGCCAACAAAGTCACTTTCACCTTGTCTCCTCCCATGGCATGCAAAGAGTTCCGTTCGGCCACAAGAACAGGTTCTCCTCCATCCAACGGGGTCACGGTATTTTTACCGTTCGCTTTGCGATTGAATATGGCTTCAAACACTTGCCCTGTGGTATTCAAACGAAAATGCAGCTTCTCTGTTTCTTTTATATAATCATCCATCGCCAAATCTTCCAACAAGTCCATACAAAGCAACTTGGCAGGATGAGTGTCCAGTTTCAAGCCTCTGAATATACGTTTAATGTCGTAAACCTCGGCGGGATTATTTTGAAAAAGTTCCATTAACATTTTCGCCAGTTCTTTTTTCTTCAGGCGCTTGCCGCCTTTCTTTCCTGTTTTTCCCATAAATCTGATATTTTAGAGGTTTGTTATCTATAATCTTTCTGCAAGTTAAGCATATTTATTCATTCCGCTCCTCTTTTATCTCTTATTTTTTCTGAAAATGCTTATCTTTGTTCTTTCTTTTTCATAAGCCAACAGACCAATGAAACTAACCGAACGGGAAAAAGCCATCTATCAAGTCACATGGGCAGGAAGTTTTGTCAACTTTCTGTTAGTCGTATTCAAGTTCATAGCCGGAATCCTGGGGCACAGCGCGGCCATGATAGCCGATGCCGTACATTCATTGTCTGATTTTGCAACCGACATCGTCGTACTTATCTTCACACGTATTTCCAATAAACCGCAAGACAAAAGTCACGATTACGGTCACGGCAAATACGAAACACTGGCCACGGCAATAATAGGTATCGTGCTTTTTGCCGTAGGTGCAGGTATCTGTTGGAACGGCCTGCGAGCCATCCAGACCGTATGGCAGGGAGGCCGCCTTCCCGCCCCGGGCATGCTTGCTTTCGCCGGAGCCATCATTTCCATCGTCTCCAAAGAACTGATATATCGTTACACCATCCACGTGGGACGCAGAATCAATTCCAGTGCAGTCATTGCCAATGCCTGGCATCACCGTAGCGATGCCTTCTCCTCCATCGGAACAGCCATAGGTATCGGAGGGGCTATACTCCTGGGCGAATCATGGAGTGTGCTCGATCCCATGGCTGCAGTGGTCGTGAGTTTCTTCATCATGAAGGTATCCGTCCAGCTCTTGAAGCCATGTGTGGACGAACTGACTGAAAAATCATTGCCGGACGAAATAGAAAAGGAAATCTGCCTCATTACGGAGAACACACCGGGAGTATCGGCCATACACAATTTGCGCACACGCCGCATCGGCAACCACTATGCCATAGAGATGCACGTCCGGATGGATGGGCATTTGACTTTGTATGAAGCACACGCCAAGGCTTCGGTCATAGAAAACAAACTGAAAGAGAAATACGGAAATGAAACCCATGTGGGCATCCATGTGGAGCCCGTGAAAAGTGCCGATGGCACTTACGAGGAATAAAACCAATAGAACAAACGCGTATGAAAATATTAGTAACAGGAGCCAGCGGCTTCATCGGCAGTTTTATCGTTGAAAGGGGACTGACGGAAGGACACACGATGTGGGCAGGCATGCGTGCCACCAGTAGCCGGAACTATCTTCAGGATTCCCGAATCCGTTTCGTCGAATTAGACATGGAACATCCTGAAATCCTACGCTCCCAACTGGCGGCATGCAAAGCCGAGTTCGGAGGTTGGGATGTCATCGTACATGCAGCCGGAGCCACCAAATGTATCCGGCGTGAAGACTTTTTCCGCACCAATGCGGAAGGTACGCGTCATTTTGTCGATGCGCTCCGCGAACTGGACATGGTACCCGGGCGTTTTATTTTCATCAGTTCCCTCAGTGTGTTCGGCGCCATACGCGAACAAACAGTACGTCATGCCACTTCGGACAATCCCTGGATATATGCCCCGATACGGGAAGATGATACGCCACGCCCCAACACGGCATACGGGGAAAGCAAGCTGGAGGCCGAACGTTATCTCAAGTCTTTGAAAGATTTTCCTTACGTCATTCTCCGCCCCACCGGCGTATACGGGCCACGTGAAAAAGACTATTTCGTCATGGCGCAAAGTATCAAACAACACGTGGACTTCAGCGTAGGTTACCGTCCGCAGGAAATCACATTCATTTACGTGAAAGACCTCGTACAAGCCGTTTTCTCTGCCATGGTAAAGGATGTCATCGGACGCGAATTTTTCATCAGCGACGGAAACGTATACCACAGTACGGAATTCAGCGACCTGATACGCACGGAACTCGGACATCCGTTCATGCTCCGCATCAAAGCCCCGGTATGGTTTCTTCGTATCGTATGCGCCATAAACGGCAGTTTCAGCACATGGCGAGGCCGCACCACCACCCTTAACCGTGACAAATTTCACATTCTGTGCCAACGCAACTGGCAATGCGACATCCAACCGGCCGTGAAAGAACTGGACTTTCGTCCCGAATATCCTTTGGCACGAGGAGTCAAAGAAACGATAGCCTGGTATAAGAAGGAGGGATGGCTATGAAAATTTCCTTCCAATGGCTTACCGGAAACGACAATCAATCCAAAGGCTTATGGCCGATTGAATGGCTGGCCATAATCTACAGTATCCTCACGACCCTGACCATGTTCGTGCTTTGGCCGGACATGAACCATCCTTGGGACATGTTTGCCGACCGCCTGTACATCTTTCTCGGTACAATCTTATTATGGAGAATCTATCTCCTTTGGCCGCGCAGACTTATGACTTTCATCCGTATCACGGCACAGATGGCTTTGCTCAGCTACTGGTATCCGGACACTTACGAGTTCAACCGGACGTTTCCCAATTTGGACCACATATTCGCCCGATGGGATGCAGTGTTGTTCGGTTGCCAGCCCTCATTGGAATTCAGCCGCCTTTGCCCATGGCCTTGGTTTTCCGAAGCCGTAAATATGGGTTATTTCTCTTATTATCCCATGATCGTGGCCGTCATGGTTTTCTTCTTTCTATGTCGCAATGACCGTTACGAGAAAGCCTCATTCACCGTCATGTGCTCCTTTTTCATCTTTTATATTGTCTATATTTTCCTCCCTGTTGCCGGTCCCCAATTCTATTTTCAGGCCGTAAGTCCGGAAAGTGTCGAGAACGGGATATTTCCGTCTTTAGGCACCTACTTCAACCATCGTACCGATATGCTACCCTCGCCGGGCTATGCCGACGGTTTCTTCTGTCATTTAGTAGAATGGGCTCAGGATTCCGGCGAACGCCCGACAGCCGCTTTTCCTTCCTCGCATATCGGTATTACTTTTATCCTGCTTTATCTGGTCCATCCGCAAAGCAAACGTTTCTTCTTCATATTATTGCCTTTCGCCATCCTTTTGACACTGGCCACAGTCTATATTCAGGCACATTACTTAGTGGATGCCATTGCCGGGATATTAGCCTCCTATCCGGTTTTCCGCCTGAGTGAATGGGCATATCAAAAGACAAGCCTTATTCTTAGGCATGAAACCTGAACACGAGTCAGCGGCTCGCCAATGGAGTATATCGACTCCCTTACATACCGGACATATCTCCCTACACAAGATTTTTGCGAAAACATCTTTCATCCTTCAGGTTATGCGATAAGCATCTCATAATATTGATATTACAGACTGAAGGATGTTTCAGGTATCCTTCAGCCAAGTTTCATTTCGCTTGATACAGGATGAAAAATCGTTTGGCGCAGAACGAAAAATCATTCGGCTGAGATTGACAAATCGTTCGGCTGAGAACTTTTTATCGCTTTCCGCAATGAAAGGAAACTGAAAGATACCTGAAACATCCTTCAGACCGCAACACGTTATATCATAGAAGTTTACCACACAACCTGAAAGATGAAGGATGTTTTTCCAAAAACTCCTGTGTAGGCCTGTCGGGAACAACAAGCCCTCCGAAGCCTACCGCCACTCATACGAAAAGTCCTTGGACGCAGCAACATCCAAGGACTCCGTATGGGAATAATCCATTACTCCTGTCTTAGAACTTCACGCTCACTTTTTTACCCTCGTAAGCCACAGTCTTCTCCTGTCCGTCGGGCAACTTCACGGTAAACCGGCGTTCGGTAAGCATGCCGGGATATTCCCCTTTGCGTGTCTCGACGGTCAAACGGCGGGCACGGTCGTTCCACTTGAAGTCGATAGTGGAATAGATGCCCTTTTCGTAATTATAATTGTCGCCCTCGTCTTCATAAAGGGTGAAGGCGGCATCCGCGCCGGGATACACCCGGATTTCAAGGTTGTCCCACTTTTTCTCACCGGTATGTTGCATCTCCTCGCCCAAAGGCACGATACTTCCTTCGCGCACAAACATCGGGATGTAGTCGATAGTGGTTTTCAATTCTACCTCCTGACCGCCGTCGTACTGTTTCCCCGTCCAGAAGTCGTACCAACGCGTACCGGCAGGCAAATACTTCGTGGTGCTGCGAGGCTGGCTGAAGTCCACGTTCGCCACGTCGAAATTATCCTTATTCTCTTTTTTGTCCCAACCACTCATGGCATCCACCGAAACGGTCTTTTCGGGAGTGTACTGTGCGTGTACCACCGGTGCGGCGAGGATGCTCTTGCCGAACATGAACTCATACCCCATGTCCCACGTACGTTTGTCTTCCCTGAAATCCGCCACCAACGGACGCATGTAACTTTGGGCATTGCTCGTCACTTGCCAGGCTGTGGAGTAGATGTAAGGCAACAGACGGTAACGCAAGCGGATGGTCGACACCATGGCATCGTAAATGGGTTCGCCGGGCTTCCCGTAGAGATATACTTCACGGGGCACTTCCGTACCGTGGCTGCGGAACACCGGACAGAACATCCCATATTGCATCCAACGCGTATAAAGTTCACGGTACAAAGGATTATGTACGGCCGACCCGTCGTTCCATCCCTTATTATATGCTCCGGCGAAGAAACCGCCGATGTCCGTATTATAGTTGGGATTGCCCGTCAGCGTAAAGTTCAAACCGGCCGGAATCTGCGCCCGGAAAATCTCCCATGAAGAGCCGACATCCCCGCTCCAAACATTGGAACCGTAACGCTGCTGGCCTGCGTAACCGGAACGCGTCATGATAAACACGCGCTTTTCGTCCGAAACGGCACGCTGATGTTCGTACACCCCACCGACACAGGCCAACGGGTAAGCATTGCGCAGGCGGCGCATCGTGGCCTTTCCGCCATCGACGGGATGGTCGAAGTCCGAATCCTTGAAATCGAAGTTGTCCGGCTCCGTGGAGTCCATCCACCATCCGTCCAATCCCATGTCGTACAAACGCTTGAGGTTGTTCCAATAAATATCACGGGCTTCGGCCGAGAACGGGTCATAGCAACGCACTCCCGAAGGATAATCCATGCGCGGCGGCCACTGGCTTTCTATACCGCTCTGCGGCCAAGTGGAGAAATCGAAAAGATGGTTTCCTGCCGCCATCTCCCGATAGCCTTTGGTTTGCGGACCGAAACTCGACCAGATGGTTATCATCAGGTGGGCATTATGGTTATGGATGTCGTCGATGGCAGCCTGCGCGTTCTGGAATCCGTCGCCCAGAAACTCCATGGCGTTCCAAAGATAGTGCGAACCCCAATATTGCCAGTCTTGCACGATACCGTCAAGAGGAATACCCTGTTCGCGGTATTTATGTACCACTCCGGTCAGTTCGGCCAGGCTTTTATAGCGTTCCTTGCTTTGCCAGAAACCGTATGTCCACAAAGGGAACATCGGCACTTGTCCCGACAATTCGCGCATCTCGCTGATACAGCCGTCCACCGTCTGCCCGTACATGAAATAATAGTCCACGCCGTCGGCCACCTCGGAACGGAAAGACATGCCGTTCTCGTCATCGTCGAAATTCGTAGGGGAGTAATTGTCCCAATAAAGCGCCCAGCCCTTCACCGACTGGATGACGTTCTGGTAATCTTCCGTATTGCCTTGTATCATATAGCGATGGGTTCCACGGCGGTTCATCTTGCCGTCTTGCAGGATGCCCAGACCGTAAATGGCCTCATCCGCATCCAACGTGAACACCTGTCCGGCTATGTAACTTCCCTTGTCGGCCCCGGTAGTCCGCTCTTCCAACGTGAACGACTTTTCACGAAGCAGGGTTTCTCCTTCCGACGAGAATGTCACGCGCCCCGTGGCTTTCTCCAGTGCCACCGACAAGTCGGAACTCTTCAAAACCAGATTCGTCCCGTCTTCCTTACGGCTTACCTTGACGTTCTCCTGCGGCTGCATCGTCACCACCATGCTTTTCCCCTCGATGGCTTTTCCATCCGGAGTTTTCGTCACCCGTACGATGGTAGGCGACAAGAACGTGGCCGTACACGTATAACCGCCCGCCTTTACTTCTATTTTAGTTTCCGTCTTGGCGGAAACATTCAGCATTGCCGCGACCGCGACAACCAAAGAAAAAAGTTTTTTCATATCCGTCTCATTGTTTTTAATATTCTGACTTCGCAAAAATACGACCTTATGCGCGTTTATCCATAACACAAATGTTGAAAACTATGGCAATGAGGTTGAATCCCGACCGACAGGTTACACTAGATATGCTTTCATGTTACATGCCGCAAAGAACACCTCTGCCAACGATAGAAAAAACGCGCGGGAACCGGCTTCGGAAAAGAATCCCACCCGGCATCCCACGCGCCCGCTTATGTATCTTGTTTCTACCGTAATCAGCTAAAACGCCAGTAATCCCAGTTCATCAGGTTCTTGCCGGCACCACCCTTGAAAAGGAACACCAGGTCATGTACGCCTTTAGCCCCTTTCACGCGGCATTCCATTTCTTTATACGCCTGCATGCCTCCGGTGGCTTTCACCTCCAGCGTGCCCACCAACGGTCCGTCGACACGGTCCAAATGTATCTCGACGGTACAGCCTTGCCCCGCAGCGATGCAGGCACGGAAACGTTTGGCGCCCCGCTTCCCGAAGTCCACGCCACGAACAATCAACGAGTCGCCATCATCCACAGCCGTCACATAGATGCCGCCGCCCGGCATCTTCTCCGTCTTCAGTCCATATCCCCAAGCCATCGTCTCGGCTTCCACTCTGCGGTACGGGTCGAAATGTTCAATCTGTTCCACCTTCACATCCTTGAAATAAGGCACTTCTTGTATCGTCCCGTCAGCATTATAGTGCATCTCGGCCACAGAGATGGAACGGCGTTCGTGGTGTTCTTCCATTTCCAGACGCAACAAGTCGTAATTCTGTCCGAACACGTACGTCTTTCCCTTGTAGTCGATAATGCCGGGATGGTTACCACGCGTACGGTCGGTCGGACGCATGATGTATCCCTTCACGTCCCACGGACCGGTAGGAGAATCGCTCATGGCATAACCGATGCCTTCGGGGCAGCAAGTGGAAGCAAAGGCCAAGTAATAACGGTTGTTGCGCTTGTAAAACCATGGCCCTTCCTGATAAGTCTTCAGCTTGCCGATTTTTACGATGTCGCCCGAGGTAGAAATCATGTCTTCGTTGAGCTTCACATAATAAAGATTGGGGTTGCCCCAATACATGTAAGCCTGACCGTCATCGTCGATATATACCGTGGGGTCGATGTCGTCCCAATGCTCCTTTTGCCATACCAACGGCTTGCCGATAGGGTCTTTGAAAGGCCCGTAAGGCGAGTCGGATACCAACACGCCAATGCCATTGCCGTGAAGCGGACAGTACATGTAGAACTTGCCGTTCCGCTCTACCACTTGTGCAGCCCATGCCCCGTTGTCGCGCTTGCGCCACGCAAAGTCCTTGGTGGAGGCGACAGGGCCGTGGTCGGTCCAGTTCACCATGTCGGTAGAAGTGTACAACTGCCAGTCGAGCATCTTGAATCCATAACCTTGCGCATCGTCCTCGTCATGCCCCGTATAAAGGAACACGGTGTCGTTATGCAACATAGGCGCGGGGTCGGCCGTGTACTTGGTTTGGATAATGGGATCTTGTGCGTAAAGCACGGTTTGCCCTGCACATGCCAACAATGTGGCGAAGGCAGATGTCATAAGTGAATGTTTCATTTTACCAATCTATTATTTAAAGGTTATCTTTTATAGCCAAAATTCCATCCTTAGGATTCGGACGACCGGAAAAAAAGCCTCAACGTTTCTGCCAGATAGGCACGGGCGTTCATCCATGTATGTCCCCCGTCCGTGATACGCGTCCGGCAGGAAATGCCTTTCTCCCGAAAATAATCAAGATGTCTCATCACATCGGCGTAGAGGAAATCTCCGCGCCCTACACCGAACCACTTCACCCGGTAGAGGGAATTCATACGTGCGGGATTCCCCATAAGCTGCCCGAAATGACGCTCCATTACCTGCGGAGTAAGATAGGCACTATAAGAAGCCACGTGGGCGAACAATTCAGGATGGGAAAATGCTGCAAACAGAGCCTGCCCACCGCCACGCGAGAACCCGCCCACCGCACGGGACTCGCGCGAAAGCTCCGTACGGAAACTTGACTCCACGTAGGGAATCACGGCTTCCGTCAGTTCGCGGGCGAAGGTGGCATACATCTCGGCAGCCTCAGGCGATGAGGGCATGGGCGTACCATGAGACGGCATATAACCGTACGGCATGACTACGAGCATCGGCTCGGCCTCGCCTCTGGCGATGAGATTGTCCAAAATGGCATCCACACGCCCTACCTTATACCAGGTTTCCTCCGTATCAGTCGTGCCGCTCACGAGATAAAGCACGGGATAACGCCGTTCGGTCTCCCGGTCATAGCCCGGAGGCGTATAAACCAACATCGTACGATCGGCGTGCAAAACCTCGGAATAATAACTGCAATAGCGTACCTGTCCCCTCGGAACATCTTTATGGCGCGCATAGAGGGCAGCCGTATCCGGCATCTCCAACAAACTGGCTTTGAAACGTTCGTTGGGAAAAATCAGGGGATTACTCGGGTCGGAGCTCTCTACCCCATCGATATGGAATGAATAAGGATAAATGTCGGGACGGTCTATCTTTTCCGTCACGCTCCACACTCCATCAGTTCCTTTCCGCATCGGGCATGTGCCTTCCATAAACTGTCCCGAAAGTTCCACTCGTGAAGCCGAGGGAGCACTGACTGAGAAGGTCACCTCCCCACCGGTATCCACACGGGGCGACACGACCGGGTTATTCCACGGATTTCCTTGTGCCACAACCGAGGTCGGCCAACCTACGGAAAAGCATAAAATAATCATGCCCAAGAACCTCATAATTCTTTTCATCTTATCTGGGAAAAACAAGAAAAACAACAGCCGGATACAAGCAAGAAACGCCCTCCGGCTGTCTTTTTCCCTCTTTTATCGGTTTACTATTATCAGACCGCCGTTACAAGGAATCGTTACTTTCACGGTCTGCTTCTTCCCAAGCTTCACAGACTTCACTCCTCCCTGCAATTCTTTATCATCGGCATATACCTGCAATTCCGTACCGGAAGCCCACATCGGCAAAGTGATTTCCGTCTTCAGCGTTTCCTGCTGCGCGTTCACTCCCGCCACATACCATTTGTCACCGTGACGACGCGCCAGAATGACGTATTTTCCGGGATAACCGTCGATGAAACGGACATCATCCCACGTCGCGGGCACTTGCTTCATGAAATCTATCGCCCAAGCCGGAGCGTCCGTCAGGTTGTTGGGAGTGAGGGCAAAGTGTTGCACGGGAGACTGGAACAATACGGCCGTGGCCAACGCGTAGACATCGGATGTCACCCGGCGGCTGCCGCGCGGTTCGTTCTTCGCATTATAATACTTGTTCAACGCACTGCCACCGAAGTCCATGCTGGCCACCGTATTCCGTATGAAAGGATGCAGGCAGGCATTGAAAGCCTCGGCATCGCAACTTTTCTGCGAGAAGTTCAGATTCTCACTAGCCAATACCGCCTCACTGGCCACGAAATTGGGATACATCCGCTCCCAACCGCGCGGAAGGGTGCAACCGTGGTAAATCACCATCAAACCGTAATCGTTGGCATCCGCCAGGATGTCTTCGTAAAGCTGCATGGTCTGCTGCTTGTCGCTTCCGATAAAGTCTACCTTGATACCCCGGATGCCGGCTTCCTTCATCCATTTCATTTCACGGCGACGGACTATCATGTTGTCCATGCGGCCACGCGGTCCCTGAGGCGCATCGTTCCAATAACCGTTGGAATTGTACCACAAATACAAGCCTACGCCCTTACCTGCGGCGTAACGGGCCAGTTCCGCTATCCGTTCGTATCCCACGCGCGAATCCCACCAGGCATCCACGAGCACGCTCTCGTAACCCATGTCCGCAGCGAAATCCACGTAACGCTTCTGTTCGTCATAGTTCATGCTGTTGTCGCCGCCGATAATCCAGCTCCACGTGCCACGACCGTAAACATACCGGCGCGAAGGCTCGTAAAGAGGTTCCACCACGTCGTATGGTATGGTGGTCTCCACAATCGGTGCCAACGTCTGCCCTATGGTAATCGTACGCCAAGGCGTTTCGCCCGGCAAGGCGATACCGGGGCAGGCCGTCCCGTTACCGTTATATTCCCCTTCCTGCGGAAAGCCGATGGTGTAAAGCCCGCCGTCCTTTCCCATCAGGCGGCTCGCGCAATAACGGCTGTCCACTCCCGTCTCGGAAAGCAGTACCCAGCCCTTGTCTCCCGTACGGAACAGGCAGGGGAACGTGTAACCATGCCCCCATCCGTTCTTTCCCATCTCATCGTCGGCGGTGTACGCAGTCTCATAGCTCGGATAGGTACGGGCAAAACCGCCCATCGGTGCCACTTGTGGGCAAAGGAAAGTCGTGGTACCGTCGGGGAGCACAAAGCCCGTAGCCTCCTCCTTGACCACGCAACACAAAGTTTCTCCCTGCGGATACATCTTATATTTAAAGGCCACGTCATGATCGGACACATGGAACACCACGTCGAAAATATGCTTGCCGTCCTTGTAGAAAGGGCAGACCGCTTTCGTCGCCCGCACGTCCACCTTGCTCCGCTTGACGGTAGGCAACTCGTAATGTCCCGACACGGGCGAGACGGCAAAGGAAGATTCCTGCAAGGCCATGCCCTGCGAGAAATCGCCGATGTTCGTAAGCAACCCCAGAGGGGAGTCGCCCAAGAACGGGGTCTCACCATAGTCCACACGGTAAACCGGGCGGCCACCGTCGTCGGCCACCGTCACCACTAATTTCTTATCCGGACTTGAAATCCGTACGGTGGCCGCATCGGCCACCCAAGAGGCGCAAAGCGCGCATGCGAGCAAGAAGTATTTCTTCATGAAACAAATGATTTTTATAGAATTTGATGATTAATCGCACAAAAGTACGAATAAAAGCAAGATTTCCATTTCGTCCATGTTACATATATTTTATGTCTTGTATCATTTTCCATGCACATAGCCCGAATACGGCACAAATGGAGAAGCCCCTGGCGTTACGGAAAACCACAGGCCCGGCACCCACAAACAAAACGCAAGGAAGAAGAATAAGACACCGACAAAAAGACAGCAAGCACCCCATTCTACACCGCTGCAAAAAAAGGATGTTTCCCGCAAAGGGAAGCCAAACGTTAACAAAAAAGCATACATCAAGAACGTCTTTTGCTTCCATACGGCATTTCCGCGATTCGTTTTCAGCCCAACAAAAAATCATTCGACTGAAAGCGATTTTCCAATGTCCGCAGAACTTGCGGGCAACCTGTACCAAAAGACGGAAAAACGACTTCTTACCGTGGAGAAGAGATGCTGAAAACCCTGTTTTTCCACGTAGATGAAAGCCCGACGGCTTCAAAAAAGAGAAACAAAACGAAAGCGGAAACGCCCGACGGGAATACACATAAAAAAAGCCATGCGGAAAGACATGGCATATCCTATATCAAAAAGAAAGCTTCCAAACCAAAAGGCAGCATTCCGTCAGATTCCCGATGCGCGAGAATCCGTTATTCGCGACCGCTCCCGTCCCGGCTTGCAAATACGCCATTCTCGTCAGCCAGAAAATGACTATTTGTCATTTTGGAAGCTATGCCACAAATTGCCCTCGGGCACGGGTGCCTCCACGTCTATCTCTTGCTTGGATACGGGGTGGACGAAACGCACACGGCGGGCATGCAGGCAAATGCTCCCGTCGGGATTGCTGCGTGGCGAGCCGTACTTCAGGTCTCCCTTAATCGGGCAACCCATCTTGGCCAACTGACAACGGATTTGATGGTGACGGCCGGTTTTGAGGTCTACTTCCAAAAGGAAATAACGTTCCGAACGGCCGATAAGCCTATAATCGAGGATGGCTTTCTTTGCCTCCGGCTTTTCCTTGTCATAAGCATACGACTTATTCTGCTTTTCGTTGCGCACCAGCCAATGCACCAATTCCCCTTCTTCCGTGGGCGGGCAATTCCCCACAATGGCCCAATACGTCTTGTGCACTTCTTTCGTACGGAACATTTCGTTGAGCCGGGCCAAAGCCTTACTGGTACGGGCAAAGACCACCAAGCCGCTCACGGGGCGGTCCAAACGATGCACCACGCCGAGGAACACGTTCCCCGGCTTGTGGTACTTCTGTTTGATGTATTCCTTCACCATCTCCGCCAAAGGCTTGTCGCCGGTCTTGTCGCCCTGTACAATCTCCGAACTGCTTTTGTTGACGATGATGAGGTGGTTGTCTTCGTAGACTACGTCCATACGGATTACATGTTCATGCCACCGTCAATCTGGATAACCTGTCCCGACACGTAAGAAGACAGGTCGGAAGCCAAGAAAAGCGCCACGTTGGCCACGTCTTCCGGCGTACCGCCACGACGCAAAGGTATCTTCTTGCACCATTCCGCACGCACGTCGTCCGACAATGCCGCCGTCATGGCCGTCTCGATAAAGCCCGGTGCTATGGCATTGGCACGGATACCTTTGGCTCCCATCTCCTGGGCTATGGACTTGGCCAAAGCTATCATACCGGCCTTGGAAGCCGAATAGTTACACTGTCCGGCATTGCCGTGCACACCCACCACGGAAGCCATATTGATGATGGAACCGCCCTTTTGGCGCATCATAATAGGCGTACAAGCGTGGATGAAGTTGAAAGCCGACTTCAGATTGACGGCAATCACTGCGTCCCACTGCGCCTCCGTCATACGCAACATCAAGCCGTCTTTAGTGATACCGGCATTGTTTACCAGAATATCTATCGAGCCGAAATCCTCTTTCACCTGCTTCACCACTTCTTCCGTCTGTGCAAAATCAGCCGCATTGGAAGCGTAGCCTTTGGCCTTCACGCCGAAAGCGGCGATTTCTGCCTCGGTAGCCTGCCCGTTTTCATCAATTACCAAATCCGTAAAAGCCACGTTCGCGCCTTCGGCGGCAAACTTCAGGGCTATGGCCTTACCGATACCGCGGGCGGCACCCGTCACCAAAGCCGTCTTTCCTGTCAATAATCCCATAATCTATTATTATTTAATGGTTAAATATATTATCTGTCAACGTTCACCCCGCAATGCGCGGTGTATCAATGTCTTCACCATACGGCGCGTTTCCGCCTTGTTCAGTCCCTCTCCCAAGCGGCCGTAGATGTAAGGCACCTCCAACCCTTTCACGCAATAGTGCATCACATCGGCCACCAATGCCACATTCTCTATGGAAAACTCACCCGAAGCGACTCCTTCCTTCAACACCCCGATGAAAAACTCCGTTTCTTTTTGGTCGAAATGTTTCCTCACCTTCTCCACCATCCAGATATTACGGAAGAATTCGGCACGCAAATTACCGTTGCGCAACACGACCTCTTTAATGGAATGCAAATGGACATAAATGATTTCCACCAGTTTTTCCTCCAAGTCCATCCTTTTATTGGCCACTTCCGACAACTGGGCCGAAAGATGCTCCAACTCCGTTTCTATCACGGCAAAATAAATGTCTTCCTTATTCTTGAAATAGGTGTAAAGCGTACGGCGTCCCTTGCCCGAGGCTACGGCAATATCGTTCATCGTCGTATTCTCCAGCCCTTGCTTGGCAAACAGCCCGCGCGCCACATCCACCAATCGTGTCCTTGTCTTCGAAACAGTCATAACTGTTACAAATGTAAGCGAAATCCGGCAAGCAGGCAATATTTCCCCCTTAATTTTCGTTTCTGTCCTGCAAAAAAGCCTGCCCTTTTTACCCGAAATGGGTAAGCCCGGCTCAAATTAACATGGAAATTATTGCCGCCACTTAGCTTCTGAAAAAGAAATTCATCTATCTTATATCACAATCCATCTTCCGTATTTCGCAACTCGTCAGCTTTCATTTTTCTTACTGACAAGTCGGTTTTATTTTTGCCGAAAAAACGAAATGAAAAAAATATTGTTTTTAGTGGTTTTAGGATTCGCCGTCAAAAGTGTTTACGGACAAGGCCATATAGAAGCAGGCTACACGCCTTCACGGAAGTTCATGAAAGATGAAGATAATGAAAAGTTAGGTGCCGGCGATATGTGGCAACTCAGAGGCCGGTACACATTTCTATTTTCAGCGAAACAAAATGCAAGGAAACAGCCGGTAGTATGGTCGGGCACGCTGAGCGGGATGTATGCCCACATGAACAATGAAGGCATGGCTGCCGAAGCCAATCCGAATGATGTATTGAACGTGGCTTTCAACGTGTCACACCTGCGCCCCTTTTCCCCAAGGTGGTATATGATGGCTTCGCTCGGCATTGGGGTTTATACCGTGCCAAAAGACATTTCTTTCAAGAGCATACTGGCAAACGGCGCAGTTATCTTCGCTTATAAGCTAAGAGACAATTTGGACATCGGAGCAGGCGCAGGATTAACAAACTCTTACGGAGTTCCCCTAATCATGCCTATGGGGTTCTTGAAATGGAACATTACCGGGCCGTATGAGGTGAATGTGGAAGTGGCAGGCCACATGAAAGCATCCGTGTCAAGGGAGTTTCCCGACAGGTTCAGGCTCTCGCTTGTCCCCATTGACATGGATGGAATGTCTGCCGTGGCCAAACGAAACGGGGATTATAAGATATATGGCGCCACGAGAATGCGCGCCTATATCCGTCCGGAATATAAAACAGGAAAGAAATCATACATTTATGCAGAGATGGGCACGAGTTTGTATCATACCGTCAAAATGTCAGACAGAAGCTACAAGGGATTTGCCAATGCGTTCAAGGGTGACGACAGTTGGGAATTTGGTCGGGCATTTCACATAATGGCTGGTTTCAAATATGGGTTTTAATTGGATTTTATTCCTGAAAACGTGGAATTGATGTACTTTTGCAATATGGTTAACTACATGATTATAGAAGACGAACCTTTCGCATACGAGGAAATGAAACGTATGATGACCATCCTGCGCCCCGGTTATCACCTACAGGCATGGGCGGACAGCGTGAAGGATGCACTATGCACGTTGAGGAAGACCATTCCTAATTTGCTGGTTGTCGACATACGCCTATCCGACGGATTGTGTTTTGATGTGTTTGAGCGTATGCCGGTGAGCACTCCCGTCATTTTCACAACAGCATACGATGAATATGCCTTGCGTGCATTCCGTGTAAACAGCATTGACTATTTGTTGAAACCTATTGAAGAGAAAGACTTGGAAAGGGCTTTGGCGAAATTCGAGGCAAACAATTTGCCCAATCCCTCTTCCGGGGAATACCGCTCTTTGGCAAGCACCTATCTCGGCAGTGTCAAGAAAAAACGGTTCCTCATCTCTGTCGGTGATACGTTCCGGCATGTGGACGCACGGGATATTGCGTTCTTCTACAGCGAAGAGAAATATAACTACCTGCATACATTCGGTGGCAAGCGTTACATCATAAACTACTCGTTGGAGCAATTGGAAACCATGCTTGAACGCAATGACTTCTTCCGGGTGTCACGTAGCTGTATTGCCCACATAAAATCAGTAAGGAAAGTCTCGAAGTTTTTCGGAGGCCGTTTGCTGGTAAGTTTTTCGCCGGAATGCCCGTTTGAAGTAATCGTGAGCCGTAGCCGTGCCGACAGTTTTCTTAAATGGATGGATGGCCTTTAACACATGATGGAGATATGGTAGGGAAGCGTATGTTTTGGGGCGTTGTCTTGCTTGCTATCCTGACACTGGCAGCCTGCATCGCCACCTTCTCGGCCTTGGCCGGTTCTTTCCAGGGTGAAGTCATCTTGCTTAATTTCGCCATGAATGTCCCCATGTGTATTATCATTGGATACGCTGATTATAAGTTGGTGGCATTACTGCACAAACGCCAAAAGAACACCGATGCGCTGTCTATCGTGGCCAACGTCGTAGTATCCAATCTGGCCATAGGCAGCTTGTTCATCCTCTATTATCTAATAAGTCGTCCTGCCCGATTTGACGAGCCGGAGAGTTTGTGGCAACGTCTGTTGCCTGCGATACTATGCAATAGCATCATTGTGCTCATCATTGAAGCATTCTTCTACAACAACTTGTTCCTCGCAAACAAAGCCCGGTTGGCAAAAGTCGAACAGGAAAAGGCGAAGTATCAGCTTGAGAACCTGAAAAGGCAAATCAACCCGCATTTTCTGTTCAATTGCCTGAATGTGCTTTCCGCCTTGACCTATCAGGATGCCGGCAAAGCGAACTTGTTTGCCAAAAAGCTCTCATCCGTGTACCGATATCTGCTTCTCACACAAGAAGAAGCCAAAGTGAATTTGCAAGAAGAGCTTGACTTTGTAAATGCGTACATCTATCTTGAACAAATCCGTTTCGGTGAAACCCTGTGCATCCACATGACGTATGACAAAGAAGCCTTGCGTAAACATATCGTTCCGGCAAGCATTCAAATGCTGATTGAAAATGCCTTGAAACATAATATAAATACGAGGGATTTTCCCTTAAAGATAGATATCCGTATCAACAAAGAACATGTTATTGTCACCAATAACCTGCAACTTAGGAACACTGTCAACAGGAACGGTGTCGGACTGAAAAACTTGGAAGAACAATGCCGCATTCATGGGCATCGCATAGAAATCAAAAAGTCAGATATGGACTTTACGGTCGTATTGCCTTTGTTTTAAATAATGATTTGCAAACCGTTTTCCTTCTTAAATCCGCTTTTCTTTGCGTTTCCTGTTTTTTCGGCTTGTCATCATCTGGCACCATAACGGCATTGGAATCAAGCCATTTAGTGCCATTTCTCCCGTTTTTCGAAGTTATTCTATAGATTTTCCGTAATTTTGCATACGGCAGATTGGGCTTTCCCACCGACTGCAGAAACAATAAAAACAGGACAGGATGAAGAAAGTGAAAATTACGGTCCTCCGCAAAATGTTCAACGAGGACTTGGCCAAGGAATACGGTGCGGCTGGACTACGGCCCTGCCCGATGCTCCGCGAAGGACAGGTGTTTTATGCAGACTATGCCAAACCCGACGGATTTTGCGACGAGGCTTGGAAAGCGATTTACCAATATGTATTTGCGTTGGCCCACGGCGCAACGAAAGAACTGTTCTACTACGGCGATTGGATAAGCAAACCGGGCATGGCCATCTGTAGTTGTAACGACGGTCTCCGGCCGGTCATCTTCAAACTGGAGGCCACCGACAAAGAAAGCCAAATAGACTATATCCCTGTACAGGACCAATGACGGCCTGCCACCGCTGCAAGATAAAGAACACGGAACGCTCCACCGGCAACGAGACGGTCACATTCGCATTTTCACGAAAATAATCCGCAATTTGTTTGGCTGTTCGGGGGAAATGCGCTATCTTTGCACTCGAAATCAAGAAACACATCGCGGAGTGGAGCAGTTGGTAGCTCGCCAGGCTCATAACCTGGAGGTCGTTCGTTCGAGTCGGGCCTCCGCAACTCAATACAAACGCAATTAACTTCAGGAAAGTTGGTTGCGTTTTGTGCTTTAAAACCATTAACCTGATTAAAGTCATGAAAAAAGTATTCTATTCCCTATTGAAAAGCCTGGTGCTCACAGTTACGCTATCCCATTTCCTGCCTTTACACGGACAAGAGGAAACTCTCCGGATTCCCATGACTACGGAGGATGCGAAAAACAAATATTCCACAATAAGCATGCAACGCACCAGTGTGCACGACCCTTCTATCGTTTATGATGAGGGGAGCAGGCTGTATTACGTCTTCGGTTCACACATGGCCACTGCCAAAACCCGTGATTTGCAAAACTGGACCGGGGTGTCCTTTCCTTGGGGCACAGTGGATACGGACGGGACAATCACGTCCAACGTAGCTCCGGCGGACGCTTTCCACACTCACCAAACGCGGAAAATCACCATTCACGGCGAAACGGTGGATTTCGGTAATTTCGATGCCGTAGCTTGGAACTGCGCCCTTCCCGGTACCGGTACCAATGGAGAAGAAATACCATGGACCGTAGACGGCAACATGTGGGCTCCGGACATTATTTACAATCCCGTGTCAGGAAAGTGGTGCCAATACCTCAGCTTGAACGGTCCGCAATGGAATTCTTGTATCATCCTGCTTACGGCCGACCGTATAGAGGGGCCTTACGTCTATCAAGGCCCTGTAATATTCAGCGGATTCCGCAGCGACACGGACGAGCGCATCTCTTTCCACAAAACCGACTTGGAATTAGTCGTCGGGAAGCAATCGAGCCTCCCCACACGGTATAAACAGGAAAAATGGGGAGATTATTGGCCGCACGCCATAGACCCTTGCGTGTTCTACGATGAAGACGGGACGTTATGGATGTCGTACGGCTCCTGGTCGGGTGGCATCTATATCCTGCAATTAGATCCGAGTACCGGTCTGCGGGACTACAACGTCACTTATACGGGGGACTTCGATACGAAAGGGGCTAACGTGACATCCGACCCGTACTTCGGAAAGAAAATCGCAGGCGGTCGTTATGTATCGGGCGAAGGTTCCTATATCGAACATATCGGCAACCACTATTACTTGTTCATGAGCTATGGCGGGCTTGAACCTAACGGCGGATACGAGATGCGTGTATTCCGTTCGTCTCGTCCGGACGGCCCGTACAAGGACATGAACGGGACCGATGCCATCTTCACAAGTTGGAAACTTAATTACGGTCCCAATGCAGACAATCGCGGTGAAAAGCTATTGGGAGCCTACAACCATTGGGGATTTATGAATCTCGGCGAACGTGCACAAGGACATAATTCCGTGCTTGCCGCAGAGGACGGACGCACTTACTTGGTTTACCATACCAAATTCAATGACGGGACGGCGGGACATCAGGTTCGTGTGCACCAACTGTTCCTGAACCGTTCCGGCTGGCCCGTAGCCGCTCCGTTCGAGTTCCACAGAGAAACGACAGGCGACCGTCAGATTGCCTCTTCTCAACGGTTCGATTCTAAAGAGGTAGCAGGCCGTTATCACGTCCTCATCCATCCCTACGGGCAAAACCATGCCGCCTACGAAGAGGCCGCCCCCACAGAAATCCTGCTCCGCGAAGACGGGAAGGTAGAAGGGGCATACAGCGGAACTTGGAAGATATATGACGGCAATTCATACATCACCTTGAACCTGAACGGTACAGTTTACGAAGGAGTCATGACGGAGCAACAAATGGAACCGACCACCATCAAAGCCATCTGTTTCACTGCATGTGGCGACAACGGAACAAATGTATGGGGATATCGGATGAAGGACGAATATGCCTTGGCTTATACACTCAATACGACTGCCATTCCGGTCAAGGACAATCAATACATCTCGCGCAACATAGACTTGTATGGAATGGAAAGGGAAATCAATGTCAACGCCAAATGGGAGTCCGACACTCCGGACGTGGTTTCCCATACCGGACGATACAATCCGGCCGGCCTGACGGAAGATGTCCCCGTGCAATTATCCTGCGAACTGTCCTGCGGTGCCTACTTTTGGACTGATACGTTCCACGTCACGGCCCGCAAGGAATCCCTGCCCGACGGAGACTGGCTTGGCGGCATAAAAGCATATTATGATTTCGACCAGGAGCCTTTTGTCAATGCCTACGACTACACACAAACGGCCAGGCGCTTGTCGCAAGGCGGCAATGACATACCATCATTAGAAAAAGATAGTTTACGCAACGGCAGCATCCTGCACCAATATTTCGGTGCAAGCGGCTATTGCAGCTACACACAAATGCCCAATCCGCTAAGGAATGAGCGTTTGGAAGGCATGACCGTATCTTTATGGGTGAAACGTACCGACGACATTCCGTGGGATGCAATATGGTCTTTCTATAATCCTGCGGCCAACACCCGGTTGTACCTTACAGGCAATTCGTACGTAGGCTTTAACAATGGCAAAGACTGGTTCGACATCAACCATCCTGGTAGTATTATCTCCGAGCGAATTCCTATCGGTAAATGGAGCCTGGTCACGCTCACTGTTTCACGTACAGAAGGCTGTTGCATATATGTCAACGGAAGCAGGATACGTGACGTTGAATATGTCGGGTACTGTAATGGCTCCGATATTACGGACGCAAAGGACTTCGATTATAATAAGGTCATGGATTTCATCCAGTCCTGCCCCAATTTCTATTTGGGCTATGGTTCTTTCTGGGGCTCTGTGGACGTGAGGATGGACGACCTTATCCTATACAATCGGGCATTGGAAGCAACGGATGTCAGGGCGTTGAACACGATGAGCAACAGGGTGACCGATTTCTCCACCGGAGAAGGCGGTTCGTCTGTTGAACCGGTCCGCCATCACGGGGATAGGACCATGAAATCAGTATATGATTTGTCCGGACGCCCTGTAAAAGAGATGAAAAAAGGCATCTACATCATCGAAGGCCGGAAGGTCGTATGTCCATAGAGCCAAGGACGGCATGTAACTATTTCACACTCCGAGATAGCATTTGCCATAAAGCCTGTAAGCCCCGTAATCGTAATGGAGAAAAGCCTGTTCCAAAGGACGCAGGCGAATATTCTCCGTACGATAACGGGGAAAATATTCCTGCAACAATGCCGCACTGACCATAAAAGCATCCTGATGAACCATATCATCCAAAGTCACAAAACGGGTCAGGTTCACGCTTAAATCCAACAACAACATGTCATACAAAGCCTGTGTAGCAGGAATTCCCATCCGCTTGCTGTCGACCAACAAACGGCGAGTCACCCATAGAGCGTCCAACGTCTTGATATTCCCCCGAGAAGTAAAAGTGATACCTTGTTCGTTCTGCCGATACAAATAGACAACATCCTTTATGGTAGCTACAGCCTTGCAACGCGGATAGAGAAGATAAATACAAATTGTATCCTCAAACCAATAGCCCAATGGAAAAACCACGTCCTCAAACAACCAAGACTTATAGACTTTCCCCACCGGAAATCCATACAATATACTCCAATCCCGGGTAAAACTCTCCGAATGGCGGAAAGTAAAAGTCGTACATTCTCCCACAAAGCGGCTATACCCGCCTTCCACGATATCTGCATCCGTACGCAGTGCCGAACGCATCAAAGATTCAACGGCACCTTCTGGTAGTTTATCATCCGCATCCACGAACATAATATAAGATGCACGAATATGTTTCAAAGCTGCATTCCTTGCTCCCGAGAATCCTTTATTCTCTTGCTGGATTATGCATATCTCCGGACAGTCTGCATAGCGTTGCAAAACGGAAAAGGTTTGATCGGTAGAACCGTCATTCACTACCGTAACGAGAATGCGGAAAGATGTGCGCTGCGCCAATATGGAATCTATACATTCTGCTATATATGATTCTACATTATAAGCCGGTACAATAATCTGTAAATCGTATTGAAACGGTCGTTCCAATTTATTTTGAGACAAAGAGGAGTGGCCCACATCCGGATGAAGTGTATACAAACGGTCACATGCCCTTTCTATATATTCTCTCTCTGTCCTGGCGGAAGGAGAGTGATAAAAGGGGTAGAGCAACCGATAGTATAAGGACTGCATTCCCAGTTTCCTCATACAACGGAATAAAAATACATTTATCTCTTTAATCATATTTACAAGGATATTCAATATATTGTTTATCTGCAAGTAATCTTAAAATTATTTTTTAGTAAGATGTTGCTTTCTTCCATTTCTGTCTCATTTCTCGCTGCTTATATTTTGTATATATCTGGCTTGCAAGTAATTCATTTTTTAATCACTCCCTTACCAAGGGACAAACG